>ENA-UOJD01003139-UOJD01003139.1-human-gut-metagenome-genome-assembly--contig:-P48-NODE-3139-length-12426-cov-12.096920_pt1 | contig 12426 bp, 13 predicted proteins | sample MGYA00242342_ERZ723889 | MGnify/ENA metagenome assembly ERZ723889
AATAGATATGCAATTGCCAAATCTGACACCCTTTCAATCAAAAACTGTACAAAAAGTAGGGGGATAATCTCCTATTTTTGTATCGTTGAATAGCAACTAAAACTAATTACCATGAAACGATGCTTTTTTGCGGTCGACTTGGGGGCTACCAGTGGTCGCACAATTCTGGGAACTTTTACTTCGAATGGTTTGGAAATGGAAGAAGTAAACCGTTTCCCAAATCATCTGATTGAAGCTGGCAGACATTTTTACTGGGATATTTATGAACTTTACCGTCATATTATTGAAGGGCTGAGGATTGCCGCCCGTAAAGGTGTAGAAATAACTTCCATCGGTATCGACACTTGGGGAGTAGATTTTGTCTGTGTAGGTAAGGATGGGGGATTTCTTCGCCAGCCGTATTCCTATCGTGACCCTCATACGGTGGGTGCTCCGGAAGCGTTCTTCACACGTATACCTCGTAGCCATGTGTATGGATGGACGGGGATTCAGGTGATGAATTTCAACTCCTTGTTCCAACTTGATACATTACGCCGTAATCATGACAGTGCATTGGCAGCTGCAGATAAATTGCTGTTTATGCCTGATGCTTTGAGCTATATGTTGACCGGTCAGATGGTAACGGAGTATACTATTGCCAGTACGGCACAGTTGGTAAATGCCAATACCTGCAGGCTGGAGGATGCCTTGCTGCAGGAGATTGGACTGACACAAGCTCATTTCGGGCGTTTTGTCTATCCCGGTGAAAAAATAGGGGGCTTGACGGAGGAAGTACAACAAATAACCGGACTTGGCGCTGTCCCCGTGATAGCTGTTGCCGGGCATGATACGGCTTCTGCTGTTGCTGCCGTACCTGCCATGGACCGTAATTTTGCTTATCTAAGTAGTGGTACTTGGTCTCTGATGGGAGTGGAGACGGATGCTCCAGTCATTACTGCTGAAACAGAATCCTTGAATTTTACGAATGAAGGCGGTGTGGAAGGAACTATTCGTTTGTTAAAAAATATTTGTGGTATGTGGCTGCTTGAACGTTGCCGTACCGAATGGGGGGAAATCCCTTATTCCGAACTCATCGTTGAGGCTGGTACTTGTGAACCATTCCGTAGTCTAATTAATCCGGATGATGCTTTGTTTACCAATCCGGCGAATATGGAGCAAGCCATCAAGACCTATTGTTCCGATTATCGTCAGCCTATTCCCATGACACATGGACAGATAGTACGCTGTATCTTTGAGAGTCTTGCTTTGAGATACCGTCAGGTGCTGGATAGCTTGCGAAATCTTTCACCACGTCCGGTGGAGGCTTTACATGTTATCGGTGGCGGTAGCCGTAACGAACTGCTTAACCAGTGGACAGCCAATGCTGGCGGTATTCCCGTGATTGCCGGACCTTCCGAAGCTACTGCTATCGGTAACGTTATGGTTCAGGCATTGGCTGCCGGAGCAGCTAGAAACATTGCTTCCATGAGACAGCTCATCAACCGTTCCATACCATTAAAGACTTTCTATCCGCAGGATATGGAGGATTGGAATACCGCTTACCTGCACTTCAAGCAATTGACGATGACTAATTATAATGGATAATGATTACCAATAACTTATAACTCATAATCAAATCACGTATCATGAAAGAAGAATTGATAAACAAAGCGTATGAAATTGCTAAAGAGCGTTACGCAGCTCTCGGATTGGATGTAGAAAAAGTAATGGAGCAACTTCAGAAAGTGTCTATCTCCATGCATTGTTGGCAGGCCGATGATGTTCAGGGATTCGAATCTGCCGGCTCATTGACCGGTGGTATCCAGACAACAGGAAACTATCCCGGTAAAGCCCGTAATATGGAAGAACTGCGTTCCGATATTTTGAAAGCTGCTTCTTATATCCCCGGTAAGCACCGTTTGAATTTGCATGAGATTTACGGTGACTTTGGCGGTACCTTCGTAGATCGCGATCAGGTAGAGGTGAAACATTTCGAAAGCTGGATGCAATGGGCAGCCGAGAATGGTATAAAATTGGATTTTAATTCCACTTCTTTCTCTCATCCGAAGAGCGGTAATCTTTCTCTGGCTCATCCGGACCAAGGTATCCGTGACTTTTGGGTCGAACATACTAAACGTTGTCGTGCCATTGCCGAAGAAATGGGGCGCCGCCAGGGAGATCCCTGCATCATGAATCTTTGGGTACATGATGGTAGCAAGGATATCACTGTAAACCGTATGAAGTATCGTGTGCTTTTCAAAGATTCTCTCGACCGTATTTTTGCTACGGAATACAAGCATATGAAGGACTGCCTTGAATCGAAGGTGTTTGGCATAGGTTTAGAGAGTTATACAGTAGGCTCCAATGAATTCTGTATGGGCTATAGTGTACAGCATCAGAAACTTATTACCATTGATACCGGGCACTTCCATCCTACGGAAAGTGCTGCAGACAAGGTGTCTTCCATGTTGCTCTTTGTCCCTGAGCTGATGCTCCACGTAAGCCGTCCGGTACGTTGGGATTCTGACCATGTAACTATCATGGATGACCCCACTCTTGAACTTTTCCAAGAAATTGTCCGTTGCGATGCACTGGACCGTGTACACATTGGTCTTGATTATTTTGATGCTTCCATCAACCGTATCGGTGCTTATGTAATCGGTACCCGTGCGGCGCAGAAATGCATGTTGCGTGCGTTACTAGAACCATTGGCAAAGCTTCGCGAATATGAGGCCACCGGTCAAGGTTTCCAGCGCCTTGCTCTGCTCGAAGAGGCTAAGGCTTTGCCTTGGAACGCTGTTTGGGACATGTTCTGTCTGAAAAACAATGTTCCGGTAGGTGAGGAGTTCATCGCTGAAATAGAGAAGTATGAAGCTAATGTAACCTCTAAAAGAGGATAGGAAACCCTTGTAACTGACAGAAATGGAAATAATATTAGGGTTATTGATTATTGCCATCGGAGCATTCTGCCAATCCAGTTGCTATGTACCCATTAACCGCATCAAGGAGTGGAGCTGGGAGTCGTATTGGATTGTACAAGGTGTTTTCGCTTGGCTGGTTTTTCCGTTCTTGGGCGCGTTGCTGGCAGTACCTGCCGGCAATTCGCTGTTCGAGATTTATGCAAACAATCCTGCGGATACGCTTTGGACTATGTTCTTCGGAGCTTTATGGGGAGTGGGGGGACTGACGTTTGGTTTGTCTATGCGCTATTTGGGCGTAGCTCTTGGGCAGTCTATCGCTTTGGGTACTTGTGCCGGATTGGGAACGATATTGACTCCGGTATTTACTGGTAAGGCAGGAGATTTGACAACATCGGTTATTGTTGGTGTAGTGGTCACGTTGGTAGGTATTGGCATTATCGGTCTGGCCGGTAGCATGAAGTCTGCCAGCCTGAGCGAAGAAGAGAAGAAGAAGGCCGTAAAGGATTTCAATTTTACTAAAGGTATTATTGTAGCCCTTCTTGCCGGATTTATGAGTGCGTGTTTCAGTATAGGATTGGGTTTTGGAGAGAAACTCTGTTTTGCTGAAAGTGCGGATATATTCAAGACACTGCCTGCTACATTGATGGTGACACTGGGTGGTTTCATTACGAATGCCGTCTATTGTTTCTATCAGAATTCCAGGAACAAAAGTTGGGGCGATTATGGTAAGAAATCCCTTTATGTAAACAATGTCTTGTTTTGTGCTTTGGCCGGTGTGTTGTGGTACAGCCAGTTCTTTGGTCTTAGCTTGGGTAAGGGATTCCTTGCTGACTCTCCGGTATTGCTCACATTCTCGTGGTGCATCCTGATGTCGTTGAACGTAACGTTCTCCAATGTTTGGGGTATCCTTTTGAAGGAATGGAAAGGGTGTACACCCAAGACAATTACAGTGCTTGTCATAGGCTTGGCAGTCTTGATAATTTCTTCTTTCCTGCCACAGTTGCTGGGGTAAGTTTAAATACCTATCTTTGAATATAAAACTAAAATATATCTGCATATATGAAATCAATTCTAGAAAATCGTCCGGCGCTGGCTGCGGAAGTTAATAAGGTGGCTGAGGTGGCTGGTTATCTCTGGCAGAAAGGTTGGGCAGAACGTAATGGGGGCAATATTACGGTCAACATCACTGAGTTTGTAGACGATGAAATCAAGGCTATGCCCGCCATTAGTGAGGTGAAATCAATCGGTGCTACTTTACCTTATTTGAAAGACTGCTATTTTTATTGCAAAGGCACCAACAAGCGTATGCGCGATTTGGCCCGTTGGCCGATGGAGAACGGTTCGGTCATCCGCATTCTGGATGACTGTGCCAGCTATGTCATTATAGCCGACCAGTCTGTACAGCCTACATCGGAACTTCCTTCCCATCTTAGTGTACACAACAATCTGATAGCGAAAGGTTCTCCCTATAAAGCTTCGGTGCATACGCATCCTATTGAGCTGGTAGCCATGACTCACAACAAGAAGTTTCTGGAAAAAGATGTAGCTTCGAACCTGCTTTGGAGTATGATACCGGAAACAAAGGCTTTCTGTCCCCGCGGTTTGGGCATCATCCCTTATCAACTTCCCAGCTCGGTGGAATTGGCTGAGGCTACCATCCGCGAACTGGATGACTATGATGTAGTGATGTGGGAGAAACATGGTGTGTTTGCTGTGGATGTGGATGTGATGGCTGCTTTCGACCAGGTGGATGTACTCAATAAATCTGCCCTTATCTATATTGCTGCCAAAAATATGGGTTTTGAACCGGACGGTATGAGCCAGCTTCAGATGAAGGAGATGTCCGTAGCGTTTAATTTGCCTAAATAATTGTTTTAACAGATAGTGTGTAATTATGTATAGAATGATATTGAATGAGACCTCTTATTTCGGTGCCGGCTGTCGCGAAACGATTGCCGTGGAGGCTGCCCGCAGAGGTTTCAAAAAGGCTTTCTTTGTAACGGACAGAGATTTGATCCGTTTCAAGGTGGCTGATAAAGTGATTGAAGTTTTCGAGAAGAACAGTATACCTTATGAGCTCTTCAGTGATGTGAAGGCCAATCCTACCATTACCAATGTACAGAATGGTGTGGCTGCTTTCAAGGCATCCGGTGCCGATTTTATCGTGGCTTTGGGTGGCGGCTCTTCCATTGATACGGCAAAAGGTATTGGTATTGTTGTGAATAATCCGGATTTTGCAGATGTGAAGTCTCTGGAAGGTGTGGCGGATACTCGTCAAAAGGCTGTCCCTACTTTTGCTTTACCTACTACGGCGGGAACTGCTGCTGAGGTGACCATCAATTATGTTATCATTGACGAAGAGGTCAAAAAAAAGATGGTTTGTGTAGACCCTAATGATATTCCGGCAGTAGCTATTGTTGACCCGGAGCTGATGTATTCCATGCCGAAAGGATTGACTGCTGCAACCGGTATGGATGCACTGACTCATGCCATAGAAAGCTATATAACGCCGGGTGCATGGGCTATGTCGGATATGTTCGAACTGAAAGCCATTGAAATGATTGCTGTCCATTTGAAAGCTGCCGTAGACAATGGCAGCGATTCGGTTGCCCGCGAGGCCATGTCTCAAGCGCAATACATTGCCGGTATGGGGTTCAGCAATGTCGGTCTGGGCATCGTTCATTCCATGGCCCATCCTTTGGGTGCCCATTATGACACTCCGCATGGGGTGGCCAACGCATTGCTTCTTCCTTACGTAATGGAGTATAATGCAGCGTCCCCGGCTGCTCCTAAATATGTCCATATTGCGAAGGCGATGGGAGTCAATACGGAAGGTATGAGCGTGGAAGAAGGTATATGTGCTGCTATTGCTGCTGTCCGGAAATTGTCTTTAAGTATTGGCATTCCACAGCGGTTGCGTGAAATCAATGTTAGGGAAGAGGATTTGCATCAATTGGCTATCGATGCTTTCAATGATGTCTGCACCGGTGGCAATCCGAGACCTACATCTGTGGAAGATATAGAAGCTCTGTATCATAAAGCTTTTTAAGGCAAGCGCTATTTTAGGTTACATGTCTATTCCCGTCCGTGATGAATAATATTCGCTGCGGACGGGATTTTTCATAAATAATCTCTATTTTTGTTCCGGAGCTATTATGGAAGGCACGTGTTATGACTAAAAATTATAATGATTTAGGAGTAGAGTTTAAGTACCTTATTGTAAATGACATGGACCAAAAATATGGTCTTTGGGTAAATACTGTGGGCTTTCAGTCTATCCAGCCTAATTCTCCTTATCCGTTGAAAGATCATCCTACCGGTTATTTTTTCAATGCGCAGAAAGGACGGATTCTACGCGAGTACCAGTTGGTCTATATCACTAAAGGGAGGGGGGTGTTCTCCTCGGAGACCACGCCAGAGAAGCAAGTGTGCAAAGGACGACTGATGGTGCTGTTTCCTGGTCAGTGGCATACATATTATCCTTATGTGCAGACGGGTTGGAATGAATATTATATTGGTTTCGAGGGAGCTGTGATTGATGATATGGTGAAAGGTGGTTTTCTATCGAAAGAGAATCAGGTGTTGGAGGTGGGGTTGAATGAAGAGCTCGTTTCACTTTTCTCTCGCGCTTTGGAAATTGCGGAAGCTGATAAGATTTCTTCCCAGCAATATCTTGCCGGTATTGTGCTACATATGATAGGGATGATATTGTCCATCTCTAAAAACAAGATTTTCGAAGTGGGTGATGTCGATCAGAAAATAGAGCAGGCTAAAATCATCATGAACGAGAATGTATTCAAGGATGTTGACCCGGAAGAACTGGCAATGAAGTTGAATATCAGTTATTCTTGGTTTCGCAAAGTATTTAAGGATTATACCGGCTATGCTCCTGCAAAATATTTCCAAGAGCTAAAGTTGCGTAAGGCTAAGCAATTGCTGGTGGGTACTTCTTTATCGGTGAAAGAAATCTCTTTTATGCTCGACTATAAGTCTACCGAGCATTTCTTCTCCTCGTTTAAGAAACGTACGGGGTTCACTCCATTGGAGTATCGCTCTTATGGTCGGGAAACCGGAGGAGAGGAGGTATAAAACAAAAAAAGACTTAACTTCTAAAAGTTAAGTCTTTTCTGTCGAACAAGGTTACAAATTATCGAACAAATTTATAGAGGATTTGCAGAAAATTCACGATTATATAGAGCATTTTCACGTCAATCTGACAAGGTAGGTATGTGTAATATTTCGGGGATATGTCCTATACCCCTTTGGAGGGGTGTTTATGTAGGTATCTTGTTTCTGTGAATTTTATATTCAGTCTGTGTAGTAGGTAAAAACGGTTCTTTATTTTTCTCCTGCTATGTGGACTGAAATTTTTTATCTATACTAAACTTACTTTTTTAACTAAACTAACTATTTATTTATATAAACATTTAATAATATGAGAATTTTTAGACAAATGGATGATGCAACCAGACTTCGCATTAGTCAGCGTTTGCGTGGACGCTCAATGAGCGAAACACACAAACAAGCAATTAGCGATGGGATGAAAGCCTATTGGAAAACTATTCCCAATCGCCCAAACGAAAATAACGAAAGTAAAAATCAATCTAACGATGAAACGAGTATGTAGAAGAAAAGTAATGATAGATGCTTTGACGGTTTGCTTTGAGGTGGAAAACCGTTATCACTTTGACCGTATTTCTTCACTTGATTATGGGGAAACATACGACCTATATGAATATCAATTATCCCGTATCGAGGGACGATATTACGATAATGTATATACCATTACCTATATGGATGATGATACGGAAATAGAATTCGGGCAGTTAAAGTTCAATATTAGTCGAGGTTCAGAATCGGGCAATCTTCATGAGAGCGGAAATCTCAAAGTATGGATTAGCCTCAACAACCAAACCTTATATACCAAAGACCAATACAACTTGGGATTTATTGCAACCAAATTAGGATTAGAGCCTCACAACATTACAACCTTAGACCTCTGTAAAGATACCCCTTTCAATGTCGGGAAATCAGTCCGTAAACTGATAAAGGATAAAACCGTTACCACTATTCTAAATGGCAAGAGAATCAAAGACCGTGATGAGGATAGACCCGAAATCACATATACAACAAGCGGTAGCCTCAACAAAACCGACAAATACATGACCGTCAATGTCAAACAGAAAAATGCTATCAAAGACAAGAATCGTGGTGTAACCCTTACCACATACGATAAGGTGGCAGAGGTACAAAATAGTTCGGGCAAAGATTACATACTCAACTACTATGGCAATCCCTCAAAATTATATCGTACCGAAGTCCATTTGAACAATCAAGAGGTAAAAGACTATTTGGATAGTCGAGGACTATCCTTTAATTACTATATGATTGATGAGGCTATGTTGGAAGATATGTTCTACCACCATTTGAATAGTGTTATTCGATTTGAGCATAACAAAGAGAAGATTTTATGGGAGCATTTGTTGGGTCGTGCTGCTTGACAGAGTTATAACAACCACCTCTATCAGTGTTGAAGTTATCTTCATAAGTTGTTATAAACTATGATATTAGTATCAATATTAAAACGTATCAATATAATCTAATAAAAGACGATATTGATACGTTGTTTTTGTTTTATTTTAATCTAAAAGATTTTATTGATAATCAGATTCTTCAATTTCTTCGTTTTCAGCCTTTTCTTTGTTCTCTTGAAAAAATTCTAATATGTCATCAATGGTGGCTTTAAAAAAGCGGCCAAAATCAGTGGAAATACTAAATGGGGTACTAACAGTGAAACAAACTTGACCTAATACTTTTCCATAAGCCAAATTATAGTCCTTACCACAAGCTGAAAAATCAAAGACATCCCCTTTCTTCCCTTCTTTCAATGCCATTGATAAGTCTGTTAGATTCTTCAACATTTCTTCTTTATTACCAAGGTAAAAAACAATATTTTCTAGATGTTTAGAATTATTGCGCAAGGTTACTGAGTAAACTTCTCCGCTATCCATTGTTGTTTTGTGAAGGACTACTGAACCATTGGTAAAAGACTTTACTTTCTCAATGTTAGCTGCTTTTTTTAGTTGGGCATAGGTATTAATATTCCCAAGGCATAAGACTGCTGTTAATACAGCAAAAAACTTAAACAATTTCATAAGTATATTTTTATATAGATTACTTTAATATTACATAGTTAGCCAATCTTATTCCTTTACTAAGCTCAGTTAGGTAGCTAATCTTTATATTGGCTTTTTCTATAATTTCTTTTCTTGAATACCCATTATCAAGAATGACATTTGCGTATTTTATACCAAACAAATGAATCATTGTTACTCGGTCTTTAGGTGGAGCATTAAAATACATGTCAGAAAGTGTAATAGATAAATCTTTTAATGTCATAATTTGTTATTTTTTTGAAGTAATTGATTTAATTCGTTTATATCATTAAATTGATAGATTTTCCCTTTTATCTTGATGTAACCTTCTACCGTATCATCATCTATCGGGTCGAACAAGCTTTTGATAGATACTCCCAAAGCGTTAGCCATTTTTTCAATGGTATCAAGTCTGGCGTTTCCGTACATTGCACGGTTCAGACTTGCAGGGTCAACACCCATTTCGGAAGCAAGGTCTTTGAGTTGCTTCTTTTGCTCCTTGCATAGTCTCTTTACGTTTTCAGCTAATACTTTCTCCATAAATCCATTCTTTGATGCAAAACTAATAAATTTGTTTTAATTATCAACTATTTTGTGTTTGATTTAAATTTTAATCAATCCTGATTTGCAGGATAATTCCTGTATATGTATATTTGTAGTACGATAAATGATATATATGACAATTATGATAAAGACGGTAATTTTCGCAAGAGTTTCAACATCATCCCAAGAGTATGATAGACAAGTCAATGAACTGACCATGTTAGCCAATGCTAATGGTTGGAGTATTGAATCGGTGTTTGCTGAAAAAGTATCGGGAGCAAAGGCAAACTCCGATAGAACGGAACTTCTGAACATGATTCAGTATGTTGAGGTAAACCATATAGATAAGGTGTTGGTTACGGAACTTTCTCGCTTGGGTCGTGATACCTTGCAAGTGTTGGAAGTAATCGAAATGCTGAACGGTAAGGGTATCAGTCTTTACATTCAGAACTACAACATAGAGACTTTGACCAAAGAAGGTAAGGTCAATGCCATGAGCCAATTCTTGATAACCATTTTGGCAGAGGTTGCACGAATGGAGAGAAAGACAATCAGAGAACGAGTTGAGAGCGGTTACAAGAATTTTCGAGCAAATGGGGGTAAGGTTGGAAGAAAGATTGGTTATCAAAAGACGGATGAAGCAATGAAAGAGCAATATGTTGAAGAAATTAAACTCTTGAAGAAAGGTTATTCACTACGTAACATCTCAAAATTGACGGGAACATCAATTAATACTATTAGAAAATGCAGAAATATACTCTGATTTTTTTTGTTTTTTAAGATTTTTTATATATTCTTGTATTGTAGCGTAGTTCTTTAACATTCTGAAACAACGAGGGGCGCAAATTTAGGTGTCGGGAAGCTAGCGTCAGTCGGGAGTAATTTAAGGTATCGGATGCAAGTTCGGTTATATCAAATTTTGATACGGGAAAATATCAAAAACTGAAAGATGATTCTGTTTAGCCATTCCTTGAAGAAGTAGGTTTATAGCAAACTCGAAAGACAACGGTCGGGTATTTGCCGATAATCGGTTTGCCGTTGCTGAATGGCTATCAAATACCAAAGATAAGTGCCAAGCGTGGCGCAAGGAAAAATTTTATGTTGAATGTTTAGTGAGGATGAATTAAAATCGTATGAAGAAATTTTCAATCAGTTAGGCATTACAAGCCAAGAGGAACAAAAACAAGTTCTTGAATTTATGTACTCGATAGGTACAATCATTTATAATAATAAGGGATAACAAAATTTTAATGTTATGAAGAAGAAAAAGGTAAAAGTTACGGAATTTTCCAAGTTGGAAAACAAGGTTGCTGCTCTGTGGACGAGAGTAAGCACCGAAAAACAAGAAAGAAACAATTGTAGTTTAGAGAACCAACAGCGTATTTGCAGAGAATACGCTGAACGTCATAATATCACTATCAAAAAGGAATTTGGCGGTACGCATGAAAGTGCAAAGACGGAAGGTAAGATGTATCGAGAAATGATAGCCGAGGTAGCAAGGGATAAAGAGATAAACATTATTTTGGTCTACTCATTTGACCGTTTCAGTAGAGCTGGGTCGGAAGCCATTATGACCAAGGCATATTTGAAGACTAAAGGCATTTATGTTATATCTGCAACCCAAGCAACAGACCCAGATAGTGCAGCAGGTACATTCATGGAAAACATCTTGTTCTTGTTTAATCAGTTCGAGAACGATTTGCGTAGGGATAAGTGTGTTATGGGAATGAAGGAGTGTTTAAGGAAAGGGTATTGGTATGGTCAAGTTCCTTTGGGATATGACCGTAAGAAGGTTGGTCGTGACCACATCATAACCGTCAACGAAGACGGTAGAAAATTGAGGAATGCTTTTTTATGGAAAGCCAATGAGGGTTTGGGGGATATTGCCATAGTGGAAAGGTTGAAAGCGTTGGGTTTGAATGTTGACCGTAAGCATCTAAACAAAATTCTGCAAAACATCTTCTATTGCGGTTATATTAAACATGCTCTTTTGGGGGATGAGATAATCAAAGGCAAACATGAACCGTTGATTGATGAGTCTATATATAATAAGGTAAATGGTCTTTCAAATGCTGGTTATGAGCATAGGGAGGTTACGGATGAGTTTCCATTGAAACGACATGTTGTTTGTTCGGATTGTGGAGGTTATCTAACGGGATATACAGTGAAAGCAAGAGGTCGTAATTATTACAAGTGCAACAAAAAGGGATGCAAGAGCAATCATAGCACCGATAAGATGCACCAAAAATATACGGAGTTGCTGAATGGGTATAAGATACCTCAGGAACTCATTCCAGTGCTCATAGACGTACTTAGAAAGGTTTTCAAGGATAACAACGATACAAAAGAAGAAACTCGCAGGATGCTCTTAAAACGCAAAACAGAGTGTTCCAAGAAATTAGAAAAACTTCAAGTTCGTTATGGATTAGGTGAAATCAGTGATGAGGTTTACCAAACTACTTTGAAGCATTTGAATACGGAACTTGCTGAAATTAGTAGAGGGTTGGAAGAGGCGAGCAAAAATTTATCGAACATGGTAAAATTTGTCGATGAAGCAGTCGCAATGTCTTGTAAATTAGGAACTTTGTGGAATAGCGGAAACTTTGAGAACAGACAAAGTTTGCAGAAATTGCTGTTTCCAACGGGTATTCTATATGACAAGGAAAATGACGGTTATCGAACAGATAATGAGAATGAAGTCTTTAAGATATTTCGTAGATTATCAGTAAGTTACGAGAATAAAAAAGAAAAAGCGACATCCGAAATTATTCGATTGTCGCCTTCTGTCGGAATGAGGCGACTCGAACGCCCGACCCCTACGTCCCGAA
>ENA-UOJD01003141-UOJD01003141.1-human-gut-metagenome-genome-assembly--contig:-P48-NODE-3141-length-12424-cov-5.586385_pt1 | contig 12424 bp, 11 predicted proteins | sample MGYA00242342_ERZ723889 | MGnify/ENA metagenome assembly ERZ723889
TCCCTTCCGGCTTTGACGGAGTATGCAAAAATAGAACATCCTTTGAGAAGTGCTTATACATACACACTTAAATTTGACGATAGTCGCATGGAAGAATTGAAGGACTTTATTCTGAATTTCGGTGAAGAAACTTCGGAAAGAAAGGCAAACAGATTTTATCAAAATCCCAACAGCCCAAGATATAATAAATCATTCAGCAAAGCGGCAGAAAACGGGGAGAAATACCTTTTTATTGCCAGCTACAACAGGGATATGATGTGTATGGAATATTTTGAAAGCAATATTTCGAAAGCAAATCATAGCGGAAAAACCGATGATTTTATGAAATCTTGGGTAAGCAAATTCGGTGTGGGGCGTTGCAAGTCAATTCTTGCACAGGTCATAAATGACTCTTTCTACGATGGACGTTATGAAAAAGAAGTCAAAGCAGATGTAAGGAAATACCGTTTCGGTTCAAAGGATAAGGAGTATCCGCTTATCAGAACCAACGAGCATCCGGGGCTGATAAACATTGTTTACAAGGAGCTTATGAAAATGGAACGGGAGAAAAGCAGAAAAAACAAACAAGAGAGATAAGGAGTTGAGAATCTGTGCCATACATATCGAAAGAGGATTTAGAGCAGGCAAGGCGGATTGACCTGCTGACCTATTTAAAGACCTGCGAACCGGATGAATTGGTTTCTATGGGGCATGAAAAATATAAATTGAAAAGCCATGACAGTCTGAAGCTTTCCAATGGCAAGTGGTTCTGGTGGTCGCATAACATCGGCGGCAGCACTGCGTTGGATTATCTGATTCGGGTAAAAGGGATTGCCCTGCCGCAAGCCGTACTTCTTTTGAGCAAAGAATGCGGCTTTTTTTCGTGCAGGGAGCCGTTGCCTAACCATGCAGAAAAACGAGGATTTGCGGAACGAAAGCTATACCTTCCGCAAAAGCATACGGATAATGAAAGAGTGAAAAAGTATCTCTTGGGGCGTGGCATTGCGGGCGAGATAATCGAGTATTGCATTGCTCAAAAGCTACTCTATGAGGAGAGCCGATACCACAATGCAGTTTTTGTAGGCTATGACGGAGAGAATCCCAAGTATGCGACGATACGGGGAACGAATACAAAAAGAAGGTTTTTGGCAGAAGCAGGAGGCAGCAACAAAGCCTTCTGTTTTTGTTTATGCAAAGGAAAGGACAAATTGAATGTGTTTGAAAGTGCCATAGATGCCATGAGCTATGCATCCATGGTTTTGGAAGGCGGCGAGGACTGGACACAGCAGACCTATATTTCCTTGGGCGGTGTCTACAAAAATAATCAAAACAGACTTCCGATTGCATTGGAAAAATACCTCAGCGAACATGGAGAGCCGCAAGAGATTATCCTGCGGTTGGATCGTGATGAGGTGGGAAGAAATGCAACAAAAGATATTTTATCAGGCTTAAAAAGTGAAAATGCAAAGGCGGTTTTCTGTGAAAAAGGAAAGGACTACAATGAGTTTCTGATGATGCAAAAAGGACTTTTTTCTTCGGACAGGTTATGCGGAAAAGAAATGGACAGGTAGCACGCAAAGGATTTGTCGTGCTTTTGCAAGCATAGCATTTTGACGGCAAAATGCGGCTTGTTAGGGGATTTTGCCCCTAATACCCCAAAAAAAGAGAAAGGCAGGTGCATGAAAAAATGAAGATACGAAACCGAAAAATAACCGTCAGACTTTCCGAAAAGGAACGGAAGTTTCTTGGAGAACAGGCTGACGCAGGCGGTATGAAAATCGAGCCGTATATCAGAGAGCTGATTATGGGCAATGAGGTAAAAAGCAGACCGAAGGAAGAATGGGCGGAGGTTGTGCGGCAGGTTGCGGCGGTAGGCAACAACATCAACCAGATCGCAAGGAACACAAACATGGGCATGGAGGTGACGGCGGATATTTTGAAAGAGGTTTTGGAAATGCAGAAACAAATCTGGGAAAGGGTAAAAAATTTATGACATGGCAATTACAAAAATATTTGCGGTGCGGAACAGATTGGATGACAGCATTAAATATGCGACCAATGCGGAAAAGACATCTGCCGAGGTGCTGGAAGGGAAAATCGAGTATGCCCTTAACAGAGAGAAAACCGAGAAACAGATTTACGAAACAGCCCTTAACTGTTTTTCAGCGGCCACCACCTACAGTGAAATGCAGAGGACAAAAGAAAAGTGGCATAAAACAGGCGGTGTGCTTGGGTATCATTTCATACAGTCCTTTAAGCCGAAGGAGGCAACGCCGAAGCAGGTACATCAGATAGGCGTGGAGTTTGCCCGAAGATGCTTCGGGGAGCGGTTTGAGGTTGTGATTGGTACGCATCTTGACAGAAATCATCTGCATAATCACATCGTGGTCAATTCTGTTTCCTTTGCAGACGGGAAAAAGTATCATTCCAATGCAAAAAGCTATTTTGGGGATATACGAAAAATCTCCGATGAAATTTGCAGAGAATATGGACTTTCTGTGATTGAGCCACAGAAAAAAGGGGTACCCTATGGTGTTCTTCATGCGGAGCAAAACGGAAAACAGACGGTGCGAAGTCAGATTCGTGCGGATATAGACGAGATAATCAAAGCGTCCTTGAATTTCACGGTTTTTCTGGAGCTGCTGAAAAAGAGGGGCTATACGGTAAAATATCAAAATGTAAAGCATACTGCCGTAAAGCCGCCGTACAGCAAGAGGTTTATCCGTCTGGATAGCCTTGGCGAAGGTTACAGTGATACGGAGATTGCGGAGAGGATTTTAACGCAAGCCATGCAGAAAAGAAAAACACCACAGCAGTCTGTTGTGCTGTTCCGATTATACAATACCAAAGGAAAGAGGTATGGTATCAGACGTACAAAAAGGAAAGCGAAAATAACAGGCTTTGCGGCATTGTATTTTCGATACCTGTATCTGTTAAGAGGAAGGAAAACGCCAAGAACAAGAAGGCTCTCCTATTTTATGCTGGAGGAAAATACAAAATTTGAATGCTACCTAAAGCAGCACCGATTTTTGCAGACGCATAATATCAACAGTATGGAAAGCCTTACGGTGTTTTATGCCGAAATGCAGAACCGGCATGACGAGAACCGAAAAAAGAGAAGGCGATTGCAGTACAAAATGAGAACGGAGGGAGAAAGTGAAACCTTGCAGGCAGAATTATCGGAACTCAGCCAGAAGATACGGGAAGAAGCCTTTTGTATCCGTATGTGCAGGCAGATTGAAAAGGATGCGGAAAAGATAGAAGAAAGACTGCATCAGGCGGAAGAAATCAGAGAGGAGGAAAAGGAGCATGAGCCAAGGCAGCGAGGCAGCCGAACAAATGACAAGAGAGGCGGTAAAGCTTTCGGAAGAAGCAGTTAAGCTTTCGGCACTGGGAGCGAAAAATCTTGCGGCTCTGTGTCTGGCAATGGCAAAGGACAACCGGAAGCTGAAGGGCAAAACAAAGCTGAAACGTCTTTTGACCGAAGGCAAGGAACTGCGGGTGTTTGATTTAAAGGAAGAAGATCTATCAGCTTTTGCAAAAGAAGCAAAAATTTACGGGATTTTATTTTCTGTCATTAAAAATAAAAACGCGGAAAGGGATACTGTAGATGTGATTGTCAAAGCCGAAGATGTCGCAAGAATCAACCGTATTTTTGAAAATATGGGATATGCGGTTCCGGAACAGGCAAAAAAAGAGATGTCCCGAACTCAGCAAGAGAACAAATCAAGCGGGCTCGGGACTGGCTTAACGAAGGAGGATATGAGGAGTGAAAGGGAATCGGTGGTCGGAAAAATAAAAACATATCAAAAGCTTTTGCAAAATCAAAAAAAGAGCAAAGAAAAGGAATGGGGCGAGAGATAAGCATGAAAAAGATTTTTATAACCGCAATTCTGACGGCCATATATGCCTGCACGACGGTTTATGCGGCGTATTATCCTGTCAGCATTGATGAAAGCACGAAAAACGGTGTAAGAACGATTACCAAAAGTTATGAACTGAATCAGAATGATGATGTGACTGCCATTTCAAAGGAAGGCTTTGAGCAAAAGGGCAGTTTTTTTGTTTTCAAGGACATGGTAAAAACAGAGCTGCCGCAGGCGGAAAGCAAGGAATATGCCGAAAAGGTTGTAATCAGCAGTAAAAGCAACAAGATGAATGACATTCTCCCGCTTTTGGAGGAAGAAAAACAGGTTGTGACAGAGGACGGCTTTTCGGGGACGGCAAAGCTGGATCTTTCAAATTTGAAGATTGAAGGTGCAGGCTATGGCACAAGCACGAAGAATGTTAGCACAACCAGAACTTATCCGAATCTGGATAGTGCGGATATGCAGTACATTCCAAAAACAACCGTAGAGAACGGAAAGACCTTAGAGCTTTCGGGGATTCACTGGCAGAGCGGAAATACACAGAACATCAACGATACTGCCATTACGGACAGGTATACGGCGGTTGCCACCTATACAGGAACAGTCAGCAACAGCTATGTAAAAGGCTATACGGTTACGGCAGAGTATAAGGGTACTGTTTCCAAAACGAATACGGATAAGGTGATGTATACGGCAATTTTTGAGGAAAGTACGCCGAAAAATAAGGCAAATTCTTTATATGCCGTTCTTCCTTTGGGTGGTGTTTTGGCAGGCATTGCGGGAACGATTTTACTTGGAAAACTGAAAAATAGAAAGGGTGTTGAATATGAAGAAGAAAGCAACGATGTGGACATTGACACTGCTGATGACGATGATGACACCTACCCCGGCATTGGCACTGGAGTATAACGTATCCGACAAGGCGGCAGGCGAGTTTGGGAAAAGCACAAGCGTGGAAACGGTAACGATTGTGGGCGAAGAAAAGCTGTTCAATGTAAATGTGAGCAAGGACAGTGCTTTTGTGCCGCCGACCTTTGGCAGTCCTTCTGCCGATACAAAGGGGACAGGCTATCTGCTGACACCGAATATTTCGGGTGTGGGAGAAATGAATATCGGCAGTGGTGCAGGCGGTGTGGGCAACAATTCTTCCGCAAGCAATACAACACAGTTTCCGCCTTCTGACAGAGTGAATGATATGGGATATGCTTCTTCAGATAAATTTACACTGCCAGATGGGTTATATTATGCGGACGGCAGTATCGGTACATTGAAAATTCCTTCCGTAAATTTGAGCGTAAAGGTGTATGAAACGGAAAGTTTGGAATCCCTTGCCAGAGGTGTGGGGCATTTTAAATCCACTTCTTGCTGGGACGGAAATATCGGTATTGCAGGACACAACCGAGGAGTAACGAATCATTTCGGCAAAATCCATACCTTGAAAAAGGGGGATAAAATCAAATACACCACCAAACTTGGAACAAGAACCTATCGGGTAAAAACAGTGACGAAAATAAAAGAAACAGATTATTCTTATCTGGAAAGGACTTCGGATAACAGAATTACACTAATTACCTGTGTGGAAAATGTACCGAGCAAAAGATGGTGCGTGCAGGCGGTTGAGGTCAAATAAGAACTTGATTTTTTGACAGAGCTTTGCGGTAATTCTATACTGAAGGAAAAAGAGGGTTTTCAAAAGAAAAAAGGAGGAAGAATATGAGACTTGTATATTTGCTGTTACTGACATTGTTATTTCCGACATCTGTTTTTGCACAGCCTTATAGAACAGTGTCCTATGATGCTTCCGGCAGAAAAGTGATTACATATACCTGTGATCCGAATGAAACACCGGAGTGGTTCAAAGAGAATTATTTAAAAGAAGAAAAGACAGAGGCATCTATCCTTTCTGAAGAAAAGGCGGAAGTGCCTCCCGAACAGAAAAAGACACCGCCCAAGGAGAGCAGTATTCCTGCAAAAATTGAAACGATGGATGCGAACGGGAAAGAAATTTTTACAGAGAATTACCGTATCGGATACGCAGGACAGTGTACTTGGTATGCAAGAGGGCGGTTTCGTGAAGTGAACGGCGTGGAGCTACCGACCATCGGTTATGCGAAGGATTGGCTGATGGCTCCTTTGGTGAGTGATAAGGTGGAGGTTTGCCTTGATGTGAATGTGGTTCCCGAACATTCCATTGCAGTGTATGCCCCGAAAGCAGATAGCCGCTTGAAAGGTCATGTGGTATTTGTGGAATATGTGGAACGGGATAAAGACGGAAATCCTGTAAATGTTTATTATACAGATGCAAACGGAAAGCATGATACCGAGAAAAATAAGTATACAAAGGGTTGCGACGGTCAAGTCATTAAGGAAAGCTTTCGGGAGTTTCTGGAAAATCGGCACTTGAAGCTTGTGGGGTATGTAGTGAAAAAATAATATTGACACCGTATGTGATACCACATATAATAACAGTAGGAGGAATATGAGATGTCAAAATGGGATAAATTGTTGATGAAGATACTGTCGCTTTCCAAAGATTTAAGGTTCAAAGAATTAAGAAAGGTTTTGGAAAGCTATGGGTATGTGATGAACGCTCCGAAGGGCGGTAGCAGTCATTATACATTTAGAAAATCCGGCTGTCAGCCCATTACGATACCAAAGCATGAGCCTATTAAAAAGGTCTATGTTGAGATGGTAAAAGAAATTGTTGAAAGTGAGGTAAATAATGATGAAAACTTTGAATGATTATTTATCAATGGCTTACCGTATGGAAATTGTAGAAGATAAAGACGAGGGCGGCTATGTGGTATCTTTTCCCGAACTTCCCGGGTGTATCACTTGCGGCGAAACAATCGAAAGTGCTGTGAAAAATGCAGAGGATGCAAAAAAAGAATGGCTTATGGCAGCTTTGGAAGATGGTGTGGAAATAAATGAACCCGATGATATTGAAAAATATTCCGGACAGTTTAAACTCAGAATTCCTAAAAGCCTGCATAAATCTCTTTCGGAACATTCTAAAAAAGAAGGTATCAGCATGAACCAGTATTGTTTATATCTTCTCTCAAAAAATGATGTTTTGTATTCCAAATAAAAATTGAACTACTTATAAATCAAAGTGTCTTGGGAAACCAAGGCATTTTTTATTGCAAAAAAGGAGGAAAAAATTATGACGATAGGAAAGAAAATCGTATCTGTATTTTTATCTTTTCTGATGCTGTTTTCGGTATGCGTGGAGGCCTTTGCAGGCACTTCCATGGAAACGGCATTAAACAAGGTAAATCTGTATGTAAAGGAAGAAAGCAAAGGGCAGCTTCTGACTTGGAAGGGCGTGATTGATGCGAGAAATTTTGCACCCGATGTGATTGTATATAAGGCGGAGGACGGAAAGGAATATCCTGCCTTTTGTGCCAATCCGAATAAGGGCGGTGTAGAGAATTTTGCGGCGAAAAATTATGATGTTGATGTGGACAGGTTAGACAAAGATCCTCATGTTTGGGGTGCGATTACAAACGGCTATCCCTATAAAACGCCTGCTGAATTAGGCGTGAAAAATGCTTATGAGGCATATTACATCACAAAAATGGCGGTTTGGGCAATCGTCCATGATAATTACAGCAATTTGAATGACTGGAAGGCAAACGGCAGCCAGAATGCCCATGTAGAAAAGGCAATGAAGGCTTTGGTTGCCAAGGGCAGAGCCAACACAGCGGTTTATCCCACATGGCTTGCAGTCAATCCCAAAAGCACAACGGTTTCCGTTGATGAGAAGGACAGCAATTACATCTCCCAGACATATACACTGAAATCCAATGTGGACATCAAAAGCTACAGAGTTGTGATTGACGGTAACGTGCCTGCGGGGGCAAAGGTTACGGATGTCAGCAATAAAGAGAAAACAGAGTTTTCAGGCAGTGAGCTGACCTTTAAGGTATTGATTCCAAAGGACAGCCCGAAAGGCGAGTTTCGTGTTTTGGTAAAGGGTAAACTGGAAAACAAATCCGTTTTGTTCGGCGTGGCACATGATGAGAAAAAGCAGAATTATTATGTTTCCCCGTTGCCTTCCTATAACGGGGATTCTTGGGCGCAGCTTGCGTATGCACCCGAAGGCGGCGATGTTCCCGATACACCCGAAACACCGATAGCCACAACCGATGTGCAGATTTTGAAGGTAAGGAAAGGCACAAAGGAAGGCTTGGCAGGGGCGGTGTTCAAGGTGGAGATTGACGGAAAAACCATCGGGCATTATGTGACAGACAAAAACGGCGAAATCAAAATCGAAAAGGTATCCGGAACGCTTTCTGTTACGGAAGAAGTACCGCCCAAGGGCTATGTTCTTGACGAAAACAATCATAAGGATGTGGAAATCAGAAACAATGACGAGCCTACGGTTATCACATTTGCCAATGAGGAGCAGGCACAGCTTGAGGTGGTAAAGCTTGATGCGGATACAGGGGATAAGCTGGAAGGTGCGGTGATCCGAGTTGCCTATGACGGCGGGAATGATTTTTGGGATTTACACACAAATGCCTCCGGCAAGGCAAGCCTTTCCAATCTGAAAAGCGGTACCTATTCCGTCAAAGAAATTTCCGCACCCGCAGGATATCTGCTCAATGATATGGTACAGACAGTGAAGCTGGAAGCAGGCAAAACAGCAACAGTCATACTGAAAAATAAGGCAAAGCCCGGTATTCTCATTAAAAAATATGATGAAGATACGGGGATGCCACTGCCCGATGCGGAGTTTTCCGTTGCGAAAAAAGGCGGCAGTATCGTATATGAAGGCATGACGGATAAAAGCGGTCAGATAAAAGTCGAAAATCTTTCCGAAGGCTGGTACACCATTACGGAGATTGCCGCACCGAAGGGCTATCTCATTGCGGACAAGAGCAAGGATGTATATCTGGAGGGCGGTAAATGCGTTGCGGTCAAGTTTGACAACAGACTCAGACCTTCCTTGCAGCTTATGAAACTGGATGAAAAAACAAACGAACCACTTGCAGGTGCAAAATTCAAAGTAATGAAAACAGAGGATAAAACCGTAAGCGAATATGTAACCGATCAAACAGGAACGGTTGTCATCCGAGATTTGGATGAGGCGGTTTATACGGTGGAGGAAATCCAAGCACCCAACGGCTACACCATCAGCACCGATAACCATAAGGACATTGCGTTGGAATGGGGCAAAACAAAGACACTTGTTTTTACGGATACCAAAAATCCGACACTCATCATTACCAAAACAAATGCCTTGACCAATCAAGGTGTTCCCGATACGGTATTCAAGATTCAGAGAGAAAAAGCGGACGGCGGTGTTGTGACATTGGGGACATACAAAACAGATGCCAACGGACAGATTATTTTGAAGGGCGTGGATGCAGGCTGGTATGTGATTACGGAAGTGAGAGCGGCGCAGGGAATGAGCCTGCCCTCCAACCCTGTTACAAGAAAATATCTTGCGGAAGGCGAAAATGCTTATACGGATTTGAAAGGAAGCACAGCAATCACTGACACAGATAAAACAGAAAATACAGATAAGCCGGAAAATACAGGCAAGAATACTGTGAAGGTTACCTCAGGCAAGGACTATGGCGAGGAGATTCCGAACTATCCTTTAAACAGCATTGTTATTAAAAAGACCGATGCCAATACATCTAAACTGCTTGCAGGTGCGGCATTTGAGGTGCGAAAGGTAAGCGGAGATATTTCCGGCAACTCCGGCACGATTATCGGCAGATATACCACAGATGACAGCGGCATTATTGTTATCACAGGCTTGGCGGCAGGAGCATATCTCATTGAAGAAGTACAGCCGCCTGCAAATTATCTGCTTTCCGAAAACAGCAAGCAGCAGGCATGGCTCAAAGCAGACGGCACAAGTGTGGTTGAGGTAACATTTGCGAATTATCCTTACGGACATCTTTTGATTACCAAAACAGATGCAGACACCAAGAAACCACTTATGGGTGCAAAGTTTAAGGTAACAACGGCAGACGGAACGGTTGTGGGAAATGCCAACGGCGAGTTTATTACCGACAGCAACGGCGAAATCTTGATTCCAAACGTAAGGCCCGACAGCTATGTGGTAACGGAAATCCAAGCACCCACAGGCTACGAAATCAGCGAAGAAGCAAAAACCATTCAGGTCGGCACAGACGGCGGAACATATCAGCTGCGTTTTGCCGACAGAGCATTAAACGGATTGGTTATTTCCAAGATTGACGAAGAAACCAGAGAGCCGATTAAAAATGTTACATTTGAAGTAAGTAAAATGAACGGAGAACGTATCGGCACATACCGCACCGACAGTGACGGCAAAATTGCACTTTCCAATCTGGAATCCGGTTGGTATACGGTAATCGAAACGAAGGCTGCGAAGGGCTATGCCCTTGACAAAGAGCCAAAGCATATCGAAGTGAAAAACGGGAAGCAGGCATTGCTGACCGTTACTAACAGACAGACATCTTCCATGCTCATTCACAAGATTGATTCTGTCACAGGCGAGGGCATTTACGGTGTTACCTTCCTTGTCAGCGATGCAAGGCATAATCCGATTGGACAGTATACTTCCGACCAGAACGGGTATGTGTATATTGACAGAGAGCTGAAGGACGGAAAATATTATGTGCAGGAGATTCAGCCTGCCGGAGGGTATCTCATTGACCATACGAAGAAAACCTTTTATGTGGAATACGGCGAAACAAGCCGCATCACATGGAAGAATACACCGCAAATGGGACAGATTCAGATTACAAAAAAATCTGCGGATGATAACCCGATCAACGGCTTGGCGGCAGGAACGCTTCTGCCCGATGCGGTATTTGAAATTTACAGCAGAGCAGGCAATCTTGTGGATACCGTAAAGACGGATAAAAACGGCAGAGCAGTCAGCAAAACACTTCCTTTGGGAAGATATGTGATTAAGGAAACAAAGGCTCCGAATTATTATATTGCAGAAAAGGCGGAAATCAATGCGGAGATTGCGTTCAGCGGTCAGATTGTACGCCTTGAGGTATTAAACAAGAGCTGCTATACCAATGTTTCCGTTACAAAGAGAGGATATAACCAGATTGTACCGGGACAGGAGGTACGCTATACCTTTACAAACATCAAAAATAATTCCACCGTACCGCTGAACAGCTTTTATTGGAGAGATACCCTTCCTGTCAATGCGGTGAGATTGGAGAAAATCATCACAGGCACTTGGAATCAGAGACTTTCCTATAAGATTGTTTATAAAACAAATCTGAACGGTACATACAGAACACTTGCCGATAATTTAAGCACTGCCGAAAACAGAGTCATTTTTGCATCCCCGGCGGCATTGGGGCTTGCATCCAATGAATATGTGACAGAGATAATGTTTGTTTTCGGGACGGTAAAGAGCGGTTTTGCACAGGTGGAAACGCCATATATTTATTGCAGGGCATTGTCTCATCTTTCCCATGAATACCGTTTTGCAAATAAAACCGATGTAGGAGGTTTATGGAACGGTCAGTGGATTATGGGCAATGACAGCTTTGTTACCGTTGTATATGGAAAGAAAACAGCAAAGGTTCTTCCGAGAACAGGATATTAAAAAGTAGTGTGAAGAAATATGAAACAGAAACTGAACTTTCAGCAGGCTGCCCTTTTATGGGCAGCTTGTTCTATGATCGTTGTCTGGCTTGGGATATTGGCATCTGATTGTTGCGGGGAAGGCGTAAAGCTGACAGAGTTTCTTTCTCTGTTTTCGGAACGGTTACAGCATCCCTTCGGACTTTCTTTAAATGTATATACCGTCCGCTGTGTGTTTGTGGCACTTTGCATGTATGCTCTGGCGGTTGGCTATTATTACACCTCAAAAGGAAATAAGAGAACGGGCGAGGAATACGGCTCGGCAAAATGGGGAGATGCAGCAGCCTTGAACAGAAAATACAGAGATAAAAATAGCAACATCATTCTTTCTCAGCATATTTCGATGGGGCTTGATGGCAGAAGGCATAAGCGAAATCTGAATGTCATCGTTGTGGGCGGCTCGGGTGCGGGCAAGACCAGAGGATATGTTTTGCCGAATATCATGGAGTGTAACTGCTCCTATATTATTGCAGATCCAAAGGGCGAAATTCTCAGAAAAACAGGCGGGCTGTTGGAAAAGGAAGGCTATGAGATTTGTGTTTTGAATTTGGTAGACCTTGAAAAATCGGATTGCTATAACCCCATTGCTTATCTCAGAAGTGACCACGATGCACTGAAGCTTGTGACCAATCTTATTAAAAACACCAATGAGAAGGGGCAGAAAAGCAGTGATCCCTTCTGGGATAAATCCGAGGCGGCAATTTTACAGGCATTTATCCTGTATCTGCTGCATGAAGCACCGGCAAGCGAACAGAATTTTTCTACCGTTATGTATATGATAGAAAATGCCGCAGCAAGCGAGGAGGACGAAAGCTATAAAAGCCCTGTGGACTTGCTGTTTGATGACTTGGAACGGAAAAATCCCGAGCATATCGCACTGAAAATGTATAAGGTTTTCAAACAGGCGGCGGGTGATATATGCTCTAAGTGACTTCTTAATCATGATTGTGTCATGGTTAGTGAAG
>ENA-UOJD01003149-UOJD01003149.1-human-gut-metagenome-genome-assembly--contig:-P48-NODE-3149-length-12388-cov-32.127463_pt1 | contig 12388 bp, 15 predicted proteins | sample MGYA00242342_ERZ723889 | MGnify/ENA metagenome assembly ERZ723889
ACCGGACTTTCTCATGATATTGTGGCTTGCTGCGTTAAGTCGATAAGCATTTAATGAAAAAGATAATTTCTGCTGTGTTGGTGCTAACTATGATGCTGGCGTTGCTCTCCGGCTGCGGTGATAACAGCGCTTCCGAAAACAATGTGGAGACCTCCGATCTGTATGAGCAGGTCATGGCCCGCTTCGATGGAGAGCTGGAGGAAGGCGCTGTTATTAAGGTTCTGGAAAACGACACCGCCGTGGAGTTGGGCTATGTGGATCAGCTGATCAATGCTTTCAACGAAGCATATAAGGACAAGGGAATCTCGGCTGAGCGTATGAACATTGACCAGTATTCCGACCTTGCCACCGACGGCCCCTATGGCTACGGCCCCGACGTGTGGTATCAGGCCAACGACATTCTCATGAAGTACGCCGATAATCAGCACCTGCTGCCCTTGCCCATCTATGACATGGAATGCTACGAACAGATCCCTCAGAACGCATGGAATGCCTACGCCACCGATATAAACGGCGAGACCTTCTACTGTGGCATTCCGCTAAATGTCCAGTCCGGTATGCTCTACTATATCGAATCCATGCTCCCGGAAAACTGGGAAACAGAGTGGGATATCAATAGCAATGGCACCCCTGATTTTTTTGAGACCTATACTGCGCTTTATGCATATTCCGAGTTGTGTAAAGAGGGCGGCGAAAAAACAAAGTATGGTTATCTGGACGAAACCGTGGACACCTACTTTATGAGCGGCTATCTCTTCACTTATGGCGGCTATATCTTCGGGAACAACGGTACCGATGCCAGCGATATAGGTCTTGCTTCCGGTGAATCCTACAAAGGTGCACGAATGATCCAGCAGTGGGCAGGCCAAATGAACAACACGGAAATACTTGATACTGCCTTCTCGTCCGCTGCTTATCAGTATCTGGCAAATGGCACTATGCTCTGCACCATCACTACCCCCGATGTGTCCCGGATGTTTATCCGCGCCATGGTTTCCACCGGAAACTGGACGGAGGAGGAAGCCGTGGCCGACCTGAAGATGATCACCGTCCCACGTCTGCCTGTCAGCGCCGACCTGACCGCTGACAACTGGCAGGATACCATCACAAATATGGATGAACTGACGGTAGAGATGACCATGATGGGCGGTATCAACGGCTATGGCATCTCTGCCTATACCGATTACCCCAATGCGTCCCTGGCCTTTATTGAGTTTGCCACCTCCTATGAGCAGGCAGTTCTGCGCAATGAATACCTGGGCGTGGCTCCGGCAAGAGCAGACGCAGCGGCAACGATCTCCGAGGCCGACGCAACTGTCGGCATCCTCTTTGACCGCCTGGACCGCGGACTGATCAGCGTCATGCCCGCCATTACCGAGATCGGCCAGCTCTGGACACCTGCCGAATCCTTCCTCATCGACCTGTCCACGGATCCCTACCGTGCAGAACGGGGAGAGGCACAGATGTATGACACCGATGAAAAGATTCAGGCGGGTCTGGCGCGGTTGGTGACCCAAATTCGGGATGCCATTGAGACGCTTGCTTAAGGAGTGATCTTTATGAAACAGAAAATCCAGAATGTGGGAAAGTTCCTGCGCTGGACGCCTTGGCAGGTAAAGCTGTCCATGCTCGTCATGGGCCTGGGGCAGCTCTGCTACGGGCAGATCGTCAAGGGGTTATTCTACTTAGCCTGCTTCGGCTTGATCCTTACCTATTTCATCACAACAGGATTTGCAGATTTTATTGGCTTCTTTACGCTGGGAACCAATGAAGAGAATCTGTGGCTGGGAATCCCAGGCGATAACAGTCTTACGATGTTGATCCTTGGCCTGTTCTCCATCTTTATCCTGATCTTCACGGTGGTACTCTATGTGACCAATGTGAAGGATGCCGTGTATACCGCCCGGCAGGCAGAGCAGGGAAAGTCCATCCACAAATTCCGTCAGACGCTGGAGACAGCGGCAGACGATAAGTTCCACCTGACCGCCCTGACTGCGCCGGTGGTGGGGGTGTCCATCTTCTCCATCCTGCCCATCGTGTTTATGATCCTCATCGCATTTACGGACCTGGGCGGAGACGTGGTCTATCCGAGGTTGGCAAACTGGTCCTTCTCCGCGTGGAAAAAAATTTTGAGCCTTGGCAAGATCGGAAGCACCTTCGTCAAGATTTTAGGCTGGAATGTTGTCTGGGCAATTTGCTCCACGGCGCTTAATTTCATTGTTGGCCTGGGTATGGCGCTGCTGCTAAACAAACGCAACGTCAAGGGCTCCAAATTCTGGCGGGCATTCCCGATTCTGGCCTATGCCATCCCTGGTTTCATCTCCATGCTGGGCTTCAAGTATATGTTCTCCCAGTCCGGACCCATCAACTACTATCTGGATCAGGCGGGGCTCATGCGGATCTTCTTCCTGACCAATGACGCTTCTGCCAAGTGGTGGGCAAGGAGCATTGGCCTGTTCGTGAATATATGGATCTCAGCACCCTCCATCATGCTGATGGCCACGGGTATTCTTTCCAACATCGACACAAACCTCTATGAAGCGGCATCGCTGGACGGTGCCTCCGGCTTTGCGCAGTTCAGGAAGATCACTTTGCCCTTTGTGGTTTTTTCCACCACGCCGGTGCTGATCAGCCAGTTCGTAGGCAACTTCAATAACTTCGGTATTTTCTTCTTCCTCCGGGAGGGCGTCATCTCCAACTATGCGGACTACTTCCTTGCCAGCGACACGGACCTTTTGATCAACTGGCTGTACAAGTTGTCGGTGGACAATAACTACTATTCCATCGGTGCTGCCATCAGCCTGATCATCTTCCTGATTACCGCAAGCCTGTCCCTGATGGTTTACGTCCGCTCCGCAGCCTATAAGCAGGAGGATACGTTCCAATGAAAAAGACGAAATTAACACCCCGCCGCGCTGCGGACAATCTCTTTACTTACCTTGCTTTGATCGTCATGTCGGTGATTTTTCTGTTCCCATGCCTGTGGCTGATTCTGGCATCCCTGTCCAAAACCGGTAGCCTGTATGACTTCAAAGGTTTTTTTCCGCAGGAGTACAGCTTCCAGACCTTCATCGACCTGTTTACCGATGATGTGAACCGCCTCTATCCCTACAAGACATGGTTCTTCAACACCCTGTATGTTGCCGCCTGTAGTGCCCTCTTTGGCACGGTCCTTGTTCTGCTAACTGGCTATGTTATGTCCCGGTTCCGCTTTCAGGGCAGAAACACCATCAAAAAGACCACCTTGGTGCTGGGCATGTTCCCTGGATTTATGGGTATGACGGCAATCTACATCATCATGACCCAGCTGGGGCTTATCAATAAGCTTGAATCTCTGATCTTCTACTATTCCGCCACGGCGCCTCTAGGCTACATGGTGCAGAAGGGCTACTTTGATTCCATTCCCAACACCATCTTCGAAGCGGCGAGACTGGATGGTGCCACCAACTTGCAGGTATTTACCAAAGTGACACTGCCGTTGAGTAAATCTATGTTGGTTTACACGGTGCTGACGCAGTTTGCATGGCCATGGAGCGATGTGCTGCTGCCGAAACTGCTGCTGAAAGACAGGAATATGTGGACAGTGGCCGTGGGTCTGTTCAACCTGCCGGAGACACACTTCTCCCGTTTTGCTGCGGGCTCTGTATTTATCGCAATTCCCATCGTCATCCTTTACTTCTGTTTGGTCAAGCATATTGTCAACGGCCTGACTGCCGGATCTGTTAAAGGATAACGCTTGCGTTACGCTTTTTGTTTACAAGCAAAGATGAATATGAGTTGAAAATCCCATAGAACCCGATACTACCCTTTGCACTAGAACTTCTCTAAGTGTGCCAGCAGATCAACAATAAGTAATCACACTGGCGCTGTGGACATATCTTTATTACGCCGTCCACTTTACCGGTGAAAATAAAGATAGGAGGACCAACTTATGAGAACGAACAAACAAAAGCAGATTAGCTATTCTTTGTTGGGAGTGTTGCTGGCATTGCTGTTTGTATTCTCGTCGGTATCTGTGTTGCCAATTCAGGCGCAGGCGACTACGAGAACAACTGACGGTAGTGTAGGTAACTACTCCAGCATGTCCACGGATGTAATCTATCAGATTGTTACAGACCGTTTCGTAGATGGCGATTCCACCAATAATGCAACGGGGGATTTTCTGCAAATCAGCCCCTAATCAATACTGTATCTGCTCGTGCCGATGGCAGCACAAATTATCCGTATGTTGCACTTGATCGCACAAATTGGACTATTTTGGCAACACACACCTCCAGTGATCCATATAATCCTGTTGGGTATATGATTGATGGGGACAGCAGTACCAGATGGAGTACTGGAGCAGGTCAAGCATCTGGACAAAGTATTACAATAAACTTTGGTCAGAGCGAAAACTTTGACAAAATCGAAATGATCCATGACGGAAGTGATTATCCCGGCGGATATAAAGTCGAAATCTCTTCTGATGGAATCAATTACACGCAAGTCACTCTTAATAATGTAGACATTGGCTTTGGGGCTAAAATGGTTTTGATTCCATCCACTCCTCAAACCGCTCAGTATGTCAGAATATCTATCACAGACAGTTCGAGATCGAGTTACTGGTGGTCGATTACAGAACTCAATATTCTTTGGAAGAACGTTAACGGGTAACAGAAACCGGGGGCATCAGTGTTGATGCCCCCTTCACCTTTCTTCATTTACTATTTTATCGATTACCAAAGGTTCCATGTAAATAGTATACGCATATTTATCTGCTTGCCTGCAGATCCAACTGTTCACTTATACATAACAGCACCCTTTGATTTGCCTTGAACCGTCTATCTTTTATGCCAATTCCGTCGAACCATGACGACAAAAAGTCCATAAAAACAAATAAGGATGTGCAGAACTTTTTTCTGCACTTCTCTATTTCAGCCTGTCGAAAAATCCAGCTTTTGCTGGGCTTTTTTCATTGGTTAAAGAAAGCCACCAGCCCGTGAACTGCCCCAGTATGTATGCCCAGAATAAAATATCCGAGCGAAGTGAGGAACAACTAATAAAAAACATTCAGGCTCCTTTTTCCGTTTAAGGTTGCCAAATCCGTAGTTTTGGGATTACTTAATTCCCTCACATTGCCGTCCCTGTTGTTCACATGCCACAGGTGTACTACGGAATCCGTGGCGATTCTGTAAATAGGATGGCAAAAGTGCGCAAACGAAATGGCAGGTCTTTGCTGATGACCGCAGAATCGGGATATGCTATAATTCTAGTGTGAATTTTTGGGTCTTCGGTTGAAGGCCCATTTTTCTTTATTACTGACAAAAAGGAGCAAAGTCAAATGAAGTTCTGTCCTTACTGTGGAGCTGACCTGCTTAAAAAGAATGCCGCTTTCTGCGCAGAATGCGGAAAAAAACTTTCTGTGGCAGAGGAAGCGCCCTCTCCGGTATGCGAAGCCGACAGTCAGCACGATGCAAAACCCAGCAAACAAAAGGTACCCACGAAAGATTCCAAAAAGCGCAGAAAGCCTAAGCCAGAGAAGGAAAAGGTGCAGGAGCCTCCCCTCCCCGAAATCGAGGGGAAACCTGTAGAGGATGGATACGACGGCTATTATGACGATGTCCTGCCTCCGGATTTGAACCGGGAAAAAGAAGGCCTCGATAAGGAGCTGATCAAAAAGATTGTCACCCTGACAGTTGCCGTGATCCTGATTATCGGGCTGTGCGTTGTTATGATGTATGTACTTTAAGTGTTGCAATTTGACGCTCCATGCCGTGTAATTAAGCAAATCCATCAAGTGAGGTGCAAATTTATGAAGTACATATCTATTGGCGCAGTCATGACCGAAGGAACCGAACACATTCTGGACGTTTGCAGGGGTAGCCGGAGTTACCATCTGACCGGAGAACTTGCCTCCGTCTGGCTGAATGGCCGGTTCGGCTTTGCTGCTGTAAAGAAGCCGACCGAAGAGCAGGCACTGCTACTGCTGCTGAGAATGGGTTTGGCTATTCAGACGGACGGCTCCGGCTTTGAAGAGTACCGCGCCCTGACCCAATGCACATTGGTTCCCGCCGACCGGAAACGCCCCTACTGGGGGCTGACCGGGATGGAGCGTGCGGTGCTTCAGTGGCTGCGGGAGGCAGGTCTTGTTCTGAGTATGGCAGAATTGACCTATCTTATCGATCAGAAAGTACCCCTGCAAGCAGATCTGCTGGGCAATGCCAATACGCAGAATCTGGTGGAACAGATCTACACCAGAGATACCATTGACGATGGCATTCTGGAGGGTCAGATGGAGCGTTCCAATGCAAGAGAGCCGGTAACAAAAGCCGTACTTCGTCTGCTGCGCAAGAAGCGGCTGGTACTTCTGTAAGGAGGGGGATCCTCATGAAAGATACATTCCTGACGTTCCCGGAACCACTTCGGAAGCGGATCCTGCTCCAGTGCGCAGGAGCTGGCCTTGGTATTACCATGCTCCTGATTCTTCTCGTCTATGTCCGTGATTGGTATTTCCTGTTTCCCTGTGCGGCGCTTGTCATTGTTTCTCTCAGTGGTGCGGCTTCCCTCTATGATCGCTGCCGGCAGAAACGGTATGTCACCATTGAGGCTGCCTGCACAGAGATCAACCGGATGCCTTTCCGCAGGCGGATCAAATCCCTGTATCTGCGCAGCGAACAGTACACCATCAAACTGGTCGGTGTCCGAAAAATCCGTGGCCTTGCGGTTGGCGATACCATGACCCTGTACGTTTCGGACAATGCCGCCATATATGAAATGGACGGCAGCATGGTCCTTTGCAGCTATTTGGCCTTATCCAAAGTTCAGCAGCAAAAGGATTGACTAACGCTGGGAGCCATGGTATAATGCCATCAACATAGTATCAGAGTTTTGCGCAGGCAAAACGTAGTTTCCGAGTTCTCAATCAGTGTCATTTGCTTCTTCGGCAAATGGCACTTTTTATTTACCCTCGGTTTCTGCCTGCGCAAAGCGGGTTGAAATATATATTTTTTCTTTGCAGGAACACCCTGCAGGAAGGAGTCAACAATGTTAATGTTCTTTGCATCCGATGTGGTAGTCTCCAAAGGCTACCAAAACGCACCCGCCCTTAAGTTCTCTGAAAAGGGCGACTTCGTGCGTTTCCGTGTAGGCCAGAAGGTCTACGACCCCCGTGCCGAGGAGAACCACCGCTGGATCAACATTACCGTCAAGAGCTTCGATCCGGCCCTCATTGACCGCATCCGCAAAATGGGTCTGAAGGAAGGTTCCTTTATCAGCCTGAGCGGCCGGTATGACGAGGATGTCTGGGAGGACGAGGAGACCAAGGAGAAGCGCAGTATGCCCTGTGTGATTCTGGATAATCTGGAATACAGCGGCGGCGGTAGGCGCTCCGGCGACGGCCAGAAGGCAGCATCCAATTCCCAAAATGACAGTACTCCCGCACCCGCCCCTGCGGCAGATCCTCAGGAGGGCTTCCAGATGCCCGGCAATTTTACGGGATATGAAGGCTTTGGCGGCGGCAACAACTTCTTCAATCTGTAAGGAGTCGTATCACAATTGAACATGGCGCAAAAAACGCACATGCGTATCTTCCCGAGATCACACATGTGCGTTTTTTTGTCCCCAAAAGGAGTATCAGCATGAATGACAAAAACCGTCAGCGACACATTGCCTATGAGGTACTGGTAATTCTGGGACAGCTTGCTTTGCTGACCTACATTACCCGCCTGTGGCCCATTCTCCTTCTGATCATTCTTGGGATCTTCGTCGCCGCTCTGCGGCTGCTGTTTCTTTCGTCCCAGAAGGTAGAACCCGTCAGGCCACTGCTCACGCTTCCGCCTCCCCATCAGCCTCCAACCGAAAAGGATCTGCAATCCGCTGCATACACCATTGTCCAATGCAGGATCACGCAGATCCTCAGTGCCAAATTCCCGGAAGCCAGATGGGTCTGGGAGAATCCACGCGCCATGGAAGATATTCTGGCAGGCAATCCTACCTATGTGCTTTTGAACAGGGCAGGCGGCTATCGCCGGGGGCGTGTCGTTATGCAGCAGTTTCAGGTGGTCGACATCGTATTTGACGAGAAACAGCCGACCCCTACGCCCTCCACACCGGTTCCTGCCCCTGATCCGGATCCAGCAAGAAATCCAGCACCGCCCGCACTCGTACCCGAGGATGACGAGGAGCCAATGCCTGAAAACTTTGGCCCGCTTGCATTTAACTGGGTCGAATCCCATGTCATTGATCTGAATGAACAGTGCAATGAGGCGGTCGCTGAAGGTCTTAGCGAATACCTCATCCCGGCGCAGGAGCTCCCCGTAACAGAAAGCTGGGACGCAATCTGTGAAGCGTTGATTCACAGTGATTTTCGCGGCGCACATTGTTGTGACGAGGGCATCATCATCGAAATTGAGCAATAACATTGCAGAAAGGAAATCACCAAATGAGCGTTTCTATGAACAATCTCTTTAACTTCTCCAGAGCTTTACCGGAGCCTTTCGACAAGTTGGTAAGCAAAAAGGTGAAAGTCACCTCCAAGTATGGAAGGACAGCTTGAGGAAGGAGGCTTTTCAATGGCAAGAGTAAGTCACAAACGTGTCAAGCAGCTTCTGAATGAGCATCGGAGCAAAATCACAGATAAGCAGTTCTTTACCTCCCGAATCCTTGCCGGTCACTACGAGGATGTAGCGGCAGCACAGACACGACGGTATCGATATGACCGGCGTGTCCATGTCAATATCTACTGGAATCCCGACGATCCAAACGCTGCCTGTACCAATAACGCATCTATCCTGATCAATGCCGGACACCCGTGTGTCACCAAGATCAAGGGGCGAATGGATCGCTATGAGATGGTATCGGGGCTGTTCGCGCACGAGTTAGGTCATGTGCTGTATACCGATTTTCTGGCAAAGCAAACCTACATGAATTACTTGTCTAAATTCAAGTGGTATCCGGCACCCCCAGATTTGAAAACCTCCCGGGATGCCGCCAACGAACGCGACTTCTGGGAATATGTGAAACTGGATCCTAGGAATCTGGAATTTGCGATGCAGATTGCATGCTACATTGCCAATGTGTTGGAGGACGGATACATCGAAGGCCGGATTCTCGCCGATTTTCCCGGCGTACTCGGCTATAACCTGTCTGTCATGCGCGATCACCAGTATCAGGACATGCGCACTGTAACGCAGATGATGGAAATGGAGGATGCCGGCTCCGGTCACATCTTCCATACCATTCTGCAAATCATGCTCTCCTATGCCCTGTACGGCGAGATCAAATATGGTGAGACGCCCCTGAGCGACGAGCGTATCCAAACGATCTTCCGGCTGATACCGCAGTTGGACACAGCCGTGACCACCGCTTCCGCAAAGGAGCGCTGGAAAATCGTCAGCCTTATCCTGATCCGCTGCTGGCATCACATTGAAGACTATATCGAGCTTTGCAAAAAGCATCAGGACGAGGCAGCCACCTCCGGAACCGGAAGCTCGGCGGGCGAAGTTCTTTCCGGGCTGCTTCAGGTTATTGCCGGATCCAGTGCAGAAGGCACCGGATCTGAAAAGCCTGTTTCCGGTTCTGAGGTGAGGAAAGGCGTCGCAGCGAATGCTGTAGCCCGTACCCGCACGCAGGCTCTGGCCCGCAAAAATGGGTCTGGGGATGACGATGAAAAACAGGATGCGTCTGAGGCTCCAGGAGAAAAGGAAAATGAGTCCGGTGACGACAGTTCGGAGGAGAATAAATCTGAAGAGAACCCGGCTTCCAATCAAACCGACTCTGACGATTCCTCCGGATCTGATGACGTCAGCGCCCCACTGGGCGACTCCGGTGGAGATTCCCAAAAACAGGAGACTACTGCAGAGGAAGGTGGCCGGATTCCATTCCACCAGACGGATTCTGCGTCTGCTCCTGTTGGTGGCTCCACCGAGTATGATTCCGACTACAAGCGGGAAATGAATGAGAACGCTGCCACGGACATCGAACGGATGCTGGGGCAGATGGCAGAAAAGGCAGCCTGTAAGCAGCTCGAAACCGAGCGTCTGAAGGAGCTGAACGAAGCTGCCCAGAGCATTTCTTACGGCGACATCCACAGTGGTGTGAACATTCAGGTCCATCGAATCGCACAGGTCGACGACGAGCTGGAGGATCAGTTCTACCAGATCTGCGGGCCGCTGCTGGACATCTCCAAGAAACTCCAGCGCAGTCTGATTCAAAAATTAAATGACCAACAGCGCGGCGGGAAGCAAACCGGTCTGGTGATGGGGCGCCGTCTGGATGCACACGCTTTGTGCAGAAATGACGGAAAGGTTTTCTATACGAACAATCTTCCAAACGAGATCCCAAGACTTTCCGTCGGTCTGCTGCTGGATGAATCGGGTTCCATGTCCTGCGGTGATCGCAGCACCTATGCGCGGGCGGCAGCCATTATCCTCTATGATTTCTGCCAATCCCTGAACATCCCCATCATGATCTACGGGCATTCCACCGGTTGGGGTGCCGATGTTGATCTGTACTCCTATGCGGAGTTCGACAGCATCGACCGGGATGATAAGTTCCGGCTCATGGACATCTCTGCCAGAAACAGCAATCGAGACGGCGCCGCTCTGCGGTTTGTCGCCGAGCAGCTATCCAAGCGTCCTGAAGAAATTCGGGTCCTCATGCTGCTATCGGATGGACAGCCCGCAGCCAGAGGCTACAGCGGTACCGCAGCTGAAGAAGATCTGCGCGGCATCAAGCAGGAATACAAGCGCAAGGGCATTCTGTTCATTGCCGCTGCAATCGGCGAGGACAAGTCCAACATTGAGCGCATCTATGGCGATTCCTTCCTTGACATCACCGATCTGAACCAGCTCCCGGTGAAGCTGACCGCAGTCATCAAACGCTTTCTAAGGTGATTTCATGTGTTATAAGACGCAGAAATCATAGCAAACCACTTTACTCTCAGGTGGGCAGCCGGCACATGCCACACTGCCCACCTGTCGATATGACAGAAAGGAACTATTTTTTATGTTTATGAACCGAGTCGGCGCACAATTTCAATGCGAAGGCGTAACCTACACCATTGGCGGCAAGGTCTGCGCAAACGATGCCAGCGATTATGAGGGACTGTATGGTACCATCACAGAGATCCGGGACGGCGATGACCGGGAAACGGAAAACGATACCCCGGACATCTACTGTTCATTTATGCCCCCTGTACTGGCTGATGACATCAAGGCCCTAGAAGGCCGGTTCTCGCAGCTATATCGCAGAGAGATGCATCTGGAGGACATTGGACTGGATATTGTCATCATGGCTCCCGATATGCTCAAGGTGCTGGAACCGATACCCCCATGGCAAAAACTGACAATCTACACTGTCCGGGAGGAATGGGCATTCGGTGGGGACTATGGTGAGGATTTCTCTCTCACCACAGCCCCCGGCATGGCGAAATACATTCTTACTGAACTGGTTACGGAACAACTGGAAAGTGGATATGCTTCCGAATGGGCTGATCGCCCTGATTGGGGCGTAGAATGTACACCCCGAAGCTATGAATGCGGGCTTCACGATTCGTACTGCGAGAATCACTATAAAGTCTGCATTGAGGAGCAGGAACTTCCCATTGACGATGATGCGGTACGCAGTCTCCTTGATAACCGGCTCCGGAGGTATTTTGCTGAGCAGATTGAAGGCTGGGACGGACTTGAAGGTCTTACCGAGCAGCAGATCGCCGACACGATCGCTGCGCCCAATGTCCCTCGGCACATCCGCAGGCAGCTGGAGCAAGACGGTTTTCTGATGGATTCCTTCTGGAAATCGGTATCGAAGGCCTCGTTCGACCTCGTAAGGCAGTATAAGGAGAAACTGGTATGAGCTATCAACTATCCACTGAGAATGGAGCAGCAGCTATGGACGTCACTAAATTGCAGGCAGCCATACAAAAGCAGGATGAATACCTGTCCAGCCGGGGGCATCTCAGCGATGTCCCGGCCGGAGACGAAAACTTCAATGACCTCACCCGTGAGATCATCCGTGCCTTCAAAGAATGTCATGGTTCCGCGTTCCTCGGAAAACTGGTATTCTCCTGGGAAGATCAGAAAAAGCTGGAGCGCGGTGAGATCGGCATTTATACCGAGTACACGGGTCAGTCGCTTCCAGCCTATGGCTGCAATTTTGTGACCGCTCAGCCGGATACGCAGTTGGAAGCTATGGTGATTGGGTGGACCATTGATGAATGGCCGCCCAAATTTACGCTCTTTACCAAGATCCTGCAGCGTATTCAAGATCTGAACGGATACACGCTGAATTGGAGATAGCATATTTGCCCCATCTGTTACTGCCAGTAAAGTTGTAAAAACGCTTACAGATGACGTGAATTTACAATGTTTTCACTGGACGAAAGGAACAGAATGTGGTATACTATTGTTGC
>ENA-UOJD01003151-UOJD01003151.1-human-gut-metagenome-genome-assembly--contig:-P48-NODE-3151-length-12381-cov-4.673860_pt1 | contig 12381 bp, 8 predicted proteins | sample MGYA00242342_ERZ723889 | MGnify/ENA metagenome assembly ERZ723889
GGCGGCTACGTTATTATTATATTGGTTAAAGGAATTGTAATAAGACTCAAAGACCTTACGGCGAAGATCTCGGTCGGGGCTTTCAAGAAGGGGGACAAAACGACCGTGGGAAATACCGACTTCATGACCGTCTTTGTCAGTGACACTTTCAAATTGAATGTCCGCATTATTAAACATATAAAATATAGATTGCGGAGTGCTGTCCAGATCCATGGTCAGGGATAGCAGTGCTTCTTCTTCCCTGGAGAGGGTATGTGCTTTCATACGCAGTGTGTTCTCAAGATAGTGGGTGAATGGAACCAGATCCGGACAGGTACTTAATGCATCCGGTATAAAATTTTCAGGAAGAGAGAGCAGTTCAGGGTCTTCAAAGGCTGTCACTTCATAAAAGTGATTGCCGGTAAAATCTACCTGGCCTCGTAAATCCTGATAATGCGGATTAGAAGTATCTTCATCCGAACGATGTCCGGCATAGCAGTAAAGACTGTCCAGTTCAACAAGAACCTTTTCTTTTTCTGTCAGGTAATGACAAAGTGTTTCGGCAGAATCTCCGAGATGGTTTTTAAATTCGGACAATGCATTGATATGGGTGCGGCATGCGGAAAGTGCTGCCAGAAATGCATTATCATCTGCAAAAATATCTTCTATGTGCCATTTATCACTGGAAGGTACTTTTTCACGCAAAGGAAGTGTATGTGTTGTTTGTTCAGCCATAAATGAACCTCCTAAAAATGATTTCTTTCCCTAATTATAACTGTTTGAACTTTCAAAATCAATGGAGCCATTATAGCTGCCTGAGCAGGGAAAAGTTTATAAAATCTTCACTGAATCCTATGATATTCTTTGTTATAATAGAATGTAGAAGAGCCATTTGAAGGGGAGAAAATGAAATGCGGAATGGAGATTTTTATGAGAAATGCAATGAGCAAAGATTTTTTCAGAGAAATTAAATATACATTCAACAGATATGTGTCTATCCTGCTTATTGTAGCACTGGGAGTTGCATTTCTGGCAGGTATACGGGCAACCTGTCCGGACATGAAGCTTTCGTTGGATTATTATCTGGATCAGAGTGATTTCATGGATTTGCGGGTGTTATCCACATTAGGACTAACAGATGATGATCTACAGGCTATTTCATCCATTGAAGGGGTGAAAGTCGTCGAAGGTGCTTACAGTTATGACGCGGAGGTAATCGGAGAGAATGCCAAATGGATACTGCGTTTTTTGTCGGAGCCGCAGAACGTGAACAAGATCAGCCTCGTGGAAGGACGGGATATTGAAAATCCTGATGAGTGTATTGTGGACCGTCTGATGATTGATAAAGACGGTTATCAGATCGGAGATCAGCTGACAGTAACAGCAGCAGGAAAGGATGAGAATGTTTCGGACACATTATCTGTGACGACATTTACAATTGTCGGGGCAGCTGCCAGCCCGAGCTATTTTACAAGTGCCAGAGACACAACTTCTATCGGAACCGGTCAGACGGATGCGTTTGTGTATCTGTCCCCTGAAGTCTTTAAGTCAGAGGCATACAGCGCAGCGTATCTTATAGTGGAAGGCGCAGCAGAGAAAACTGCTTATTCAGATGCCTATGATAATGTGGTGGATCAGGTGAAGGATAAGCTGGAAGCCATCAGTGAGGAGAGAGAAGCTGCCAGATATAATGGCATTATGGATGATGCCAATACGGAACTGGATGATGCCAGATCAAAGCTTGCCGATGCAAAAGCAGATGCGGAATCAGAACTTTCCGATGCCTGGGCAAAGCTTCAGGACGGGGAACAGCAGATCAGAGATGGGCAAAAAACACTGGATGACAACAAGGCAGCTTATGAAGAGCAGATTACTTCGGCGAAGGCAAAACTTCAGAATAGTGAGCAGCAGCTTCAGAAAGGTGAAGCACAGGTCAGCGCCAATGAGAAGAAGCTCAAAGATGGCAGACAGCAGCTGAGTGAGGCAAGGCAGCAGCTTGAGGAATCCGGCCGTACATTAGAAGCAAAGAAACAGCAGTATGAGGAAGGGCTGAAAGCTGCCGAAGATGGACAGAAGCAGCTGGATGAGGGCCGGGCACAGCTGGCAGCAGCCTCAGAGAGTCTGAAAAGTCAGGAAGAAGCATTAAACACGCAAAAGAATGCACTGCAGGAACAGTATGAAACACTTCTGGTGCAGAAAGAAGAACTGAATGAAGGCATCATTCAGCTGGAGAGACAAATTGGCGAGCTTTGTCAGCAGCGTGATGAGGCGGCCGCCGCGGAGGAACCGGATGAAGAACTCATCGCACAACTGGATGCGCAAATAGCAGAAGTGTCCGGAAAAAAATCCCAGCTAGAATCCCGGCGGGATGAAATTCAGGCTGGATTGTCCCAGGCAGAAAGCGGACTGTCGGAGATAGAATCTGGGCTCACACAGGTTGAGGCAGGAAAGGAAGAACTGAGTCAGCAGCAGGATAAGCTGGAGAGTCAGCAGACACAGCTGGATGAAACAAAAAAACAGCTGGATGACGCCGGAAAGCAGTTAGAGGCTGGAAGCAGTCAGCTAGAAGCAGGCAAACAGCAGCTGAATAACAAACAGCAGGAGCTGGAGAACGGACAGAATGCTTTAAATCAGGCAAAAAGGCAGCTGGAGAATGGCTGGTCGGAACTGGAAAGCGGCAGGAAGGAACTGCAGTCAAAGATGGCATCAGCACAATCCCAGTTTGAGGAAGCAGAGCAGAAGCTTACGGAAGCAAAGGCAGAGCTTGCGGATGCCAAAGAAAAATATGTCTCTGGCAAAGAAGAAGCCAAGGAGAAGATTGCAGATGCAGAGCAGGAAATTGCAGATGCAGAGGAACAACTGGGAGAGGTAGAGTATCCGGAATGGTATGTTCTTGACAGAAATGCCACGCAAAGTTACGTGGAATATGAACAGAATGCGGAACGTATCGGTGCCATCGGCAAAATATTTCCGTTGATATTCTTCCTTGTGGCGGCACTTGTGAGTCTGACAACTATGACGAGAATGGTAGAGTCACAGCGGACACAAATCGGTACTCTGAAGGCATTGGGGTACAGCGGTTGGTCTATTGCCAGCAAATATGTCTGGTATGCATTGTCAGCAAGTGTGATTGGCAGTGTGATCGGACTTATTTTCGGTCAGAAGTTTTTGCCATGGGTGATCATTACAGCCTATAGAGTTTTGTATCCGAATATTACGGTTATTTTGACACCGCTGAATCTTTATTATTCTGTAACGGCCTCAGGTGCTGCAATTCTATGCGTGACCGGTGCGGCATTGGCATCCTGCTGCCGTGAATTGGCAGCTTCGCCTGCAGAACTGATGCGTCCGGAGGCACCTGCAGCCGGAAAGAAGATTTTGTTGGAGCATGTGGGACCTGTCTGGAAACATATGAAGTTTACGTCTAAGGTTGCCATGAGAAATCTTTTCAGGTATAAAAAGCGTTTCTTTATGACGATTTTTGGCATCGGCGGATGTACGGCCCTTGTAGTTTTTGCATTTGGGCTGACAGATTCTATCAGCGGTGTTGCCCATAGACAGTATGATGAACTGTTTCATTATGATATGACCCTTACTTTGGAGGATCATGTGACGGATCAGGAGATGGAGAAACTTTATGATTTTCTGGATAATAATGATGGGTTGAAGGCAGAACAATATATCAGACTTCGTTCCATGAGTATGTCTGTTCAGGGAAGTACAACATCCTATACAGCCTATCTGACAGTGCCGGAGGATTCAGGGAAGTACGGCAGTTTTGTGGAACTGCAGGATCGCAAAACAGGAGTACCGTATTGTCTCAATGATACAGATGTGATCATTACAGAGAAGCTGGCAGAGCTTCTGGGGATCAAAGCCGGAGATACATTAAAGATTACAGACAAAGATATGGAGCGAGAGGTTACTGTCGGTGCAGTTGCCGAAAATTATCTGATGAGTTATGTGTATATGTCGCCGGCGTTGTATCGGCAGACATTTGGGCAGACACCGGAGTGGAATAAGATTGAGGCCTTTATTCCGGGATTGAACAGTGATAATTCGGATGATTATTCAGCACAACTACTGCAGTTGGAGGCTGTATCCGGAACATCAACGACGGATTATGTCCGAAGCAAGTTTGAAGAGGTGCTGGACAGTCTGGATATTGTGACACTGATCCTGATGACAGCCGCCGGCATGCTGGCATTTATTGTCCTGTATAATCTGAACAATATTAATATTACAGAACGCAGAAGAGAGCTGGCAACCATTAAAGTCCTGGGGTTTTACGATCTGGAAGTTGCGGAATATGTCTACAGAGAGAATGTGATGTTGACAGCTATCGGAGCATTGTGTGGTGCGGTGCTTGGCAAGTATCTTCATGCTTTTATCATTACATCAGTGGAGACAGATGTGATTATGTTTATCCGTCGTGCGGACTTTTCAAGCTATGTTTATGCCGTGGTGATTACCTTTGGATTTTCGATTTTTGTCAACTGGCTGATGTATTTCAGATTAAGAAAAATTGATATGGTTGAATCGTTGAAATCCGTTGAATAACTGTCAATTTCAATAAAAAATACTTGATTTTTATGGATGAAATGGTATAATGTAATAGACAATTTAATAATGGGAGAAATATTACAGAAAAAAGAGGTTTAAACGATTATGAAAAAGAAATCTGTCACAAAGATTCTTTTAAGTGTAATGGTGCTTTTGGTATCTGTTGCATTCTGCGCATGCGGAAGCAATAAGAGTACAGAGTCTTCTGAAACTGGTAATAGTTCTTCAGAAAAGACAACTGAATCTGCAGCAGATGGCACACAGTCTGACGCAGCAAATTCAGATACTTCCTGTTTTACAGTAGGTCTGTCACAGGAAATCAGCAGTCTTGACCCGCACGAAGATACGGATGCAGGAACTCGCAGTGTCTTATTTAACGTTTTTGAAGGTTTGGTAAAACCTACTACAGATGGTGATGTCACTCCAGCGGTAGCAAGTGATTACACAATCTCTGATGATGCGAAGACTTATACTTTCACATTAAGAGATGGAATTACTTTCCAGGATGGCAACCCTGTAACTGTCGAAGATATTAAATATTCATTAGAGAGAAGTGCGGAAATGGACGGCGAGTCTTCCGCACTTTCTGTTATTTCAGATATCAAAATTGTGGATGACAAGACAATCGAGCTGACACTGTCAGAGGCAAACTCAGAATTTATCTACAATCTGACAACTGCAATCCTCGAACAGGCCAACGATGCTGAGCAGGCAACAAACCCAATCGGTACAGGTCCTTTCAAAGTGAAGAAGTTCGCTGAAGGTCAGTACCTTGAACTTGAGAAATATGATGGCTACTGGAATCAGGATCTTGATTGTGTAACATCTGCAAAGTTCAAATTTATCGCTGATGCACAGGCTGCATTCCTTGAACTGCAGGGTGGTACAATTGATATGTTATTATATCTGACAAACGATCAGGTTCAGGCATTAAATTCTGACTATAATGTTGTTGAATCAACAATGATGCTGATTCACGGTCTTTTCCTGAATAACTCTTACGAACCACTTCAGGATGTGCGTGTCAGACAGGCACTGAACTATGCGATTGATAGGGACGCAATCAATGAATTCCTGTTCAATGGCAAGAGTAAGATCATCCAGACACATGGCTATCCGATGATCACAGCATGGTATAATGCAGATACAGAAGGCACGTATACATATGATGTAGAGAAGGCCAAAGAACTTCTTACAGAAGCAGGATATGGTGATGGTTTTGATCTTGAGATCACAGTTCCAAGTAATTACTCACAGCATATTCAGACTGCAGAGATCATTGCAGAACAGCTGGCAGCAGTTGGTGTGAATGTGACAATCAACCAGGTTGAATGGAGTGCATGGTTATCAGATGTATACCAGGGCAGAGATTATCAGTCAACAGTCATCGGATTTGATATCAGTTCTCAGGCACCATCTACATGGTACAAGAGATACTATACAGAATCCAGCAATGACTTTACAAACTTCAGCAATACAGAATATGATGAATTGTACGGTCAGGCACTGGCTACAGTTGACAAGGATCAGAAGCATGAGATTTACAACAAGCTTCAGCAGATTCTGACAGACGAGGCAGCATCTGTATTTATTGAAGATCCGGCCAATCTGATTGCTCTTAATAAGAAGTATACAGGTTATCAGACATATGCGGTTTCCGCAATTGATCTTTCACTGATCAAGTTGGCTCAGTAAAACGAACAAAAAATACGAATTTAATAAAGCACATGGGTAACCATGGCGGAGGTCATAATGAAATATTTTATAAAAAAAATTATTACTCTCATTATAACATTGTTATTTATTTCACTTCTGACCTTTACCGCTTTTAGTGTCATACCGGGAGATGCCGCTATTTCCAAACTGGGAGTGGATGGATCTCCCGAAGCTATTGCCAGGGTCAGAGCAGAGTATGAGTTAGATCAGCCTGTGATGACACGTTACGTGCATTGGCTTGAGAAGGCACTACACGGCGATTTTGGTCAATCCTACAAATACGATACAATGACAGTGACGCAGCTTTTAAAGTCGAGACTTCCGGTCACGGTTCTGCTGGCTGTGATGTCCTTTGTCATTATCTTTGTTATCGCCCTTCCATTGGGAATGCTGTCTGCACGATTTGCCGGTAAGTGGCTGGATGTGCTGATTAATCAGCTGACACAGATTACAATGGCGATTCCGTCATTCTTTCTTGGTATTATACTGACGTATGTTTTCGGTCTTGTCTTTAAAGTATTTCAGCCGGGTGGGTATGTCAGTATGGAAGAGGACATGAAAGGATGTATTGAATATCTGATCCTTCCTGCAGTTGCAGTAGCGCTTCCGAAGATTGCAATGGTTGTGAAATATCTTCGTAATTCCGTTTTGAGTGAGATGAAGAAAGATTATGTCAGAACCGCTTACAGCAAAGGTAATTCTGTGAATCGGGTTTTGTACGGTCATGTTCTTCGTAATGCGCTGATACCGGTCATTACGTTTGTTGCGATGGTTGTTGCAGAGATTCTCGCCGGAAGCCTTGTGATTGAACAGGTTTTCAGTATCCCGGGGATGGGACGTCTGATGATTACATCGATCTCAACCCGTGATTATCCGGTTGTTCAGGCAGCTGTTTTATATATTACATCTATCGTTGTCATTATCAATTTCCTTGTGGATGTTTTATATCAGCTGGCAGACCCAAGAGTTCGGACAGCGTAGGAGTGTAAGAAATGAAGAAACGTAATTACAGCCTGATCATCGGTTTGATCCTGACAGGCATTATCCTCATTATAACGATTATCGGTCAGTTCTGGACACCGTATGCGGTTACCGGAATGGACAGTCTGGCCAAGAATCAGGCGCCAAGTCTGATTCATCTGATGGGAACAGATAATTTCGGAAGAGATGTTTTCAGCCGTGTCATGAACGGCTGCGGCACAACCTTTTTTGTGGCACTTTCCACTGTGGCGATCGGTTGCTTCTTCGGTGTTATCATCGGCTCTCTGACAGGATTTTATGGTGGTCTGCTTGATGAGATCGTTATGCGAATCAATGATGTTTTATTATCATTTCCAAGTGTGCTGCTTGTCTTGATTTTTATCAGTTTTATCGGAACAGGTAAATACAAGATTATCATTGCACTGGGTGTGATGTTTATTCCAAGCTTTGCACGAATAGTGCGAAGCGAAGTGATACGATACAAATCCCAGGAATTTGTCCGGAGTGCCCAGGTGATGGGTGCAGGCAATCTGAGAATTATATTTGTTCATATTCTGCCAAATACAGCGGTCAGCCTGCTGACAGCGGCAGCAATCGGCTTTAACAATGCCGTTTTAGCAGAGGCAAGTATGAGTTATCTCGGATTGGGGGTACAGCCACCGGATCCAAGTCTCGGACGTATGCTTTCGGAGGCGCAGGCGTATATATTTACTGCACCGTGGTATGCTATTTGGCCAGGTGTTGTCATCGTGCTTATTATTCTCGGCTTCAGTCAGATCAGTGAAGGGCTGAGGGCCATCAGCGATTAGGAGGAACCTATGGATAAGGAGTTATTAAAAATTGAGAATTTGACCATTGGTTTTCCAACAAAGAGTGGCATACACACAGTTGTGGATCATGTCAATCTTGAGGTGGGAAAAGGAGAAATCGTAGGAATCGTCGGTGAATCTGGTTCCGGCAAATCCATGACATCCCTTGCGGTGATGGGATTACTGAGTGAAGAGGCTCAGGTGTCTGAGGGATCCATCCGTCTGAACGGTCAGGAGCTGCTTGGCATGAGCCGTGAGGAAAGACGAAAGATCCAGGGGAGAAATATGTCCATGATCTTTCAGGAGCCGATGACTTCATTAAATCCGGTTATGAAAATCGGTACCCAGGTGGGAGAAAGTCTGAAACTGCATACAGATTTAGATAAAGAAACCATTCGAAAACGTGTGATTGAGACCCTGGCAAGTGTTGGCCTGAGAAATCCGGAGACACTGATCGATCAGTATCCTCATGAGATTTCAGGAGGTATGCGTCAGCGAGTGATGATCGCCATGGCCATCATCAATCATCCGGATCTGATTATTGCGGATGAACCGACAACTGCCCTTGATGTAACTGTGCAGGCACAGATTTTGAATCTGCTGAAGAAGATCCACAGGGATACGGGAAGTTCAATTCTGTTTATTTCCCATGACTTGAATGTTATCAAGGAAGTCTGTCAGAAGGTTGTTGTCATGTACAAGGGCGTGATCGTAGAACGCGGTGACGCCAAGGAAGTACTGAAGCATCCAAAACATGAATATACCCGCAAACTGGTGGCGTCTATGCCGGATCAGGTCAAGAAGAGTCAGAATACAAAGAAGCTTCTTGAAGTGAGCAATCTGAACGTTTATTATAAGGAAAACAAAAAGCTGTTTTCAAGTAAAAATCAGCGCAAACATATTATCCACAATATGAGCTTTGATCTGTATGAAGGAGAAATCCTCGGCGTTGTAGGAGAGAGTGGATGCGGAAAATCTACACTGGCCAAGACGATTGTCGGTTTGAACAAAGAATTCGACGGCAAGATGGAGATGGATCATCTGAAACCGCAGATGGTTTTCCAGGATCCCTTCAGTTCCCTGAATCCGGCCAGAAAGATTGGCTGGATCATGGAGGAGCCTTTGAAATTAAAAGGTATAAAGGATAAGAAGCAGAGAAAAGAAATGGTTGACCAGATGCTGGTCGAAATTGGTCTGGATCCGTCCTTTGCCAATCGTTATGCGAGAGAGCTTTCAGGTGGACAGCGTCAGAGAATCAGTATTGGCCTTTCACTGATGCGAGGTGAGAAGCTGATTATTGCAGATGAACCTGTTTCTGCACTTGATGTGACGGTACAGTCCCAGATTCTGCGCTTGCTTTTGAAGCTGCATGATGAAAAGAATCTGACCTACATGTTTATCTCTCATGATTTGAATGTTGTCCATCATATGTGCCACAGAGTAATCGTTATGTATCTTGGAAGAATTGTGGAGATGGCAGATGTGGATGAGCTCTACGATCATCCGTGTCATCCGTATACGAGAATGCTGTTTGACAGTATCCTCACGGATGAGGAAAAAACAGCAACAGATTGTGTCACTGTTAATGAATTATTGCAGGATGCCAGTGAGAATGAGGGTGGATGTCCATTTTACCATCGCTGTCACTATGCCGGTGAGAAGTGCCTGAATGATGTGCCGGCGCTGACAGATATTGGTACACCTGGTCATCCGCATTATGTAAGATGTGAAAGGATAGAATATGGAGAGAAATATACGGCTGCTGATTGAGTATGATGGAGGCAGATATGATGGGTGGCAGCGCCTTGGAAAAGGGCACGGTGTAACGATTCAGGGAAAACTTGAGGATGTTCTCGGTAAAATGACGGGAGAGAAAATCGAACTGATCGGTGCGGGAAGAACAGATGCTGGTGTACATGCTTATGAGCAGGTAGCTAATTTTCATACGAACAGTCAGATGAAGTGTTGGGAGATGAAATACTATCTGAATCGTTATCTGCCGGGTGATATTGCTGTCAACCGGGTGGACGATGTGCCGGAGCGTTTCCATAGCCGTTACAATGCCAAAGCCAAAAAATATCTCTATCGTATTGCTGTCGGTGATGTACCGTGTGTTTTTGACAGAAAATATACTTGGTATTGTTTTGACAAACTGGATGTGACAGCTATGAAAAAGGCAGCAGCCCTTCTCGTAGGTGAGCATGATTTCAAAGCATTTTGTTCCAATAAGCGAACCAACAAATCAACCGTGCGTGAAATCTATGATATAGATATCTACGCAGACACAAGAGAACTGCAGATCACCGTTTATGGCAATGGCTTCTTATACAATATGGTAAGAATCATTGTAGGAACATTGATCGAGGTCGGCAAAGGTGAACGCCGGCCGGAAGAAATGACAGCCATTCTTGAAAGCAGAGACAGAACAAAAGCCGGGGCAACCGCTGCGGCACAGGGACTGTTCCTTCAGGAAGTGGAATATTAGACGATCATTGCGAACTGCTCTTTGCTGTTTTTTCAAAAGGTTATTGACAGTTCGCAATGATCTGTGTATAAAAGGGAAAAGGTGTAAGTTAGTTAATCCTGTAAAATAGATATTCTCTCTGAGGAGATATTTTTATCTGGATGGAATATCTGCCGGGAGGCGTTCATGGCGAAACATCTCAAAAACCAGAGGTGTTTCGCTGCCGCCCCCCTCCCGGCAGATGGTGGAATTTAGTATTTTGTAGATATTAATAAAAAAGTTTAAAAAATTTAAAAAAAGTGCTTGACGTTTTTGCTTTCCTGTTATATAATTCTTTTTGTCAAGAGACATTGGGCTATCGCCAAATTGGCAAGGCACAGGATTCTGACTCCTGCATTTGAAGGTTCGAGTCCTTCTAGCCCAGCTACTAGGTCAGACATCTTGCTGAGGCAAGATGTCTGTTTTTTTTATGTAATAGGAAATTCCGAGGAATTTCCTATTACATAAAAAGGCACTAACGCGCCTGTGATGCGCACTCGCGCAAAGATGTAGATTGTCGCAAGCGACCGCGCTCGGCGCGAGAATGTGCTTTGGCACATTCTTTTTTAATCCTGCGACAGATGAAGAGAGGAGACGGAAAATGTATATACATGACAGAAGAGTCACTTACAGTGAGATTTCTATGAGGGGTTATGCAGATATCGCGCAGATTGCCGAATACTTTCAGGACTGCAGTGTGTTTCAGTCAGAAGTGCTTGGGATGGGACTTGAATATCTGACCGAACATCATCTGGCATGGCTTTTAGCTTCATGGCAGATTGATGTCGATACATATCCGGAGATGGGTAGTCAAATCAGGGTGAGTACATGGCCATACAAATTTGATGCTGCATTTGGGTATAGAAATTTTATGCTTCAGGATGAGAACGGAAAGCGTATAGCGGTTGCTAATTCACAGTGGATTCTTGTGGATACAGAAAGTGGACGCGTGGTTCGGATTACGCCTGAGATTGCATCGCATTATCCTATGGAAGAAAAAGCAGATATGACCTGTGCACCGCGAAAGATTGCCTTCAAAGAGGAGAAAAAGGAGCAGAAACCAATCTGTGTTCCAAAAGCATTTATTGATACCAATCAGCATATGAACAATGCACAGTACATAAGAACGGCATTGGAGTATGTTCCGGAGACTTTCCATATTCGCCAGGTGCGTGTAGAATATAAGAAAGCAGCTGTGCTTCATGATCAGCTGCATCCGTTTGTTTATATGGATGAGCAGATAATAAAGATCCTTCTTGGCGACCAGGAGGCACATCCATATGCTGTTGTAGAATTTAAAAATCAGATATAAATAGGATATAGGGAGAAGAACATGATCGAATTAGGTAAAAAACAAATTTTAACCGTTAAACGTATCAAAACATTTGGTGTCTATCTTGGATGTGATGGAGAAGATCAGGCTGTATTGCTGCCGGCAAAATATGTGCCGGAGGGAAGCGGGATTGGTGATGAGATAGAGGTTTTTGTATATCGTGATTCCCAGGACAGACTGGTGGCAACAACATTGGAGCCGAAACTGAGACTGGGAGAGACCGCAGTACTTGAAGTGAAGGAAGTAGGCAAGATTGGTGCATTCCTTGACTGGGGACTTGAGAAGGATCTTTTCCTTCCTTTCAAAGAGCAGACATGGCGCCCGGAGAGCGGACAGAGTTGCCTGGTTGCATTATATATTGACAAGAGCCATCGACTTTGTGCAACGATGAAGGTTTATGAATATTTGAAAACAGACAGTGACTATCAGAAGAATGACTATGTCGAGGGCATTGTTTATCAGATCAATGAGCATTATGGTGCCTTTGTAGCAGTAGA
>ENA-UOJD01003160-UOJD01003160.1-human-gut-metagenome-genome-assembly--contig:-P48-NODE-3160-length-12336-cov-5.064897_pt1 | contig 12336 bp, 14 predicted proteins | sample MGYA00242342_ERZ723889 | MGnify/ENA metagenome assembly ERZ723889
GCGACACCTCGCCCTGCGCCTTCTTCCGGCTGCGAAAGTACATGAGGATCTCATTTGCTATCCTCCCCCCAATGCGTTTTTGATGCACTGAGGGGTTCAGTTTTTCCCAGGCGGTCATCCTCCACATCGTCATCATCATAATCTACGTCGGAGAAGTCTACCAGTTCCTCGGTTTCATCATCATCTTCTGTATTACCGGATGCAACAGCAGCAATTTCCGGATACTCGATTTCATCATCCTTGACACCGAACAGAATTACATGAGCGTTGACGCCATCCCAAACCACCTTACGCACAATGGTGCGAATAGCCGCACGTTTCTGTTCAACAGTCATTTCATCAATGCCATCCTTGAAGATAGTCAGCAACTGACGGAGCAAATCAAATTCAATATCACTAAGAGCGTGCTGGGAAGTCAGACCATCCAGTTCCTGAATACGCTGTTCAAGGGATTGGTATTCCTGGTTCAACTGTTCAATTCGTTTGGTCACGTGTGCCTTGGCAGGGCTGTCGCCCATATCTACAAGGGAGTCTACCAGAGAATTGATTTTCTTCTCGGTTTCTGCCTTTTCTTTTCGCATATCATCCAGTCGCTGTTCATAGTCCATGCGATTGCCGGTATAGAATCTGCGGCTCTGTTCCAACTGTGCAATGAAAGTATCCTTATCCTCCGCAAGCATTTTAATCTGCTCGACCACAGCTATATCTAATGTATTGCCATTGGCATTTTTGCTGTTGCACACAGAACGCTGGCTGCGTTCCTTCATTTTGCAAACATAGGTATAAATGACTTTTCCATCTGCTGTTTTTCGTTTGCTCATTTTCGGATACATACGCTCACCGCAGCTGCAGAACAACAATCCTGTCAGAAGTGCTTCATTACTGCGTGGCTTTCTGAAGGATTTGGATTTATTGCGTTCCAAAGATTCTTGAATCTGTACCCACACTTTACCCGGAATCAGCCCCGGATGCTTGCCAACCGATACTATCCATTCACTTGCAGGAAGGTACTTTGTTGCTCTGCCTTTTTCCTGATCGGTACGGTTGTAAGCCATAATACCATGCTTGTTGTCAAAGGCATCTCTTTCAGAAAAGAGATCTGTGTCATTCTGAATGAAGAAATTATAGACATCTTCATCCGCAATCATATAAACCGGATTTTGTAAAATCGCTTTGATGGAAAAACGGGTAAAGTAATTGTTGTTCTTCGTCTTGATACCTTGTCTAATCAAAGCGGCTTCGGTCAATGTCAAAGAATCTGTTTCTATATATAAGTCATAAATCATTCTGACAATATCAGCTTCTTCCGGAATCAGTTTCAGCTTGCAGGCTTTCTTTGATTTACCATCAATGGTAATGCTTTTAACTGCTTCGGAAGCATAACCGGTAGGAGTTGTACCACCGAGCCAACGCCCCGTCTTTGCCAATTCGTGCATATTATCACGGATACGCTCCGCAATGGTTTCACGCTCCAACTGAGAGAAAACAGATGCGATATACATCATAGCTCGTCCCATAGGAGTGCTGGTATCGAACTGCTCTTTAATGGAAACAAAAGAAATATCCAGACGAGCCAGTTCTTCAATCAAACTTGCAAAGTCACTGATATTTCGGCTGATACGGTCAAGGCGATAAACAATGATAGCCTTGAACTTACGCTTCTTGGCAGCATCCATCATTTTCTTGAAGTCCGGACGGTTCAGATTGCCACCGGAGAAGCCCTCGTCTTCATATACAATAACTTTATCTGCGGCTGCATCACCATAGTGTAAACGAATATATTCTTTACATAGTTCTACCTGATTGCCAATACTTTCGCCCTTGCCTGTGAACTTAGACTTACGGGAATAGATAGCTATGATGTCTTCATTTTTCCGCATTTCATATCCTCCTTATCTTGATATGTGATGTGTCTTGTGGTATTATAACATAGCGTAACAATAAAGTAAACGGATTGGAGGTATTTCTATGAAGTCAATCTTTGAAGAAATGGGCGGAACATATACATTGGGTGCAGACGGAATGTATTATCCGGATCTTGCACTTCCAGAAGAAAACCCACATTATGGCAAATACGGCGGAATGCGTCTGCGTCATCTGAAGGAACATCACAAAGTGTTGTATAATACACTTTTGCTTGATGGCAAACTGGTTAAGCATCTGAATGAGGTAGATGATACCGCCAATAAGAGAATGGAACTGCTCACCCGGCAAATGAAAGAACGACAGGGTGTAAACGAAGCCTTAAAGGCTCGGGATCAGATGGCATGGGTGGGGGCTATGAATAATATCCGAAATGCGGCAGAAGAAATTGTGTTGAGTGAATTGATATATTGTTAATAGCTAAAAGCCATGGTTGAACTTTTTAGTAAGGCACCATGGCTTTTGTTTATAGATTAAATTCTTTAGATAATAATTCCAAGAACAACGACACTGTGGGGTTGTTCTTTTTATTGGCAGGATATGCACATAACGCTGTCATTTCTCCTGATATGTCCATTGGACATTCTCGGAACACTCCTTTTTCCAATTCATCTTCAACCGTAAAACGAGGAAGATATGCAATTCCAAGATTGCTCATAACACTTTTCTTTATTGCTTCAATGCTCCATACTTCCATTCCGGTTTCAAGAGAGATTTTCTTTTCTCGCAGGTAATGATCCAGTATTTTCAGATAAAGCGCATTCGGGTCGTTTTGAATATGGCAGACTGCCTTTTTCTGATTCGGTTTAATCAAGTCGACGGTTATGTCATCAGCGCAAGAAGAAGCCACCATGACAAGTGGATATTTTTCAAGTTCTATTACCTCGATGTTTTGAGGATAGTTTTTAACATCATAATGGATAGCGATATCTATGTTTCCATTTAAAAGCTGATCATAAATTGAATAACAGTTAAGAACTTGCAGATACAATTTTACATTAGTCGCTTGTTCCTTAAAAGTTTTTAATACTGGTTGTATCTTGTATGTTACCAGCGTTTCTGGTAATGCGATTCTTAAAGAGCCTTTTGGAATATTTGATCCGCTTTTATATGAAAGCAGCATATCCACCGAATCAATAACTTTTTCAATAAAAGGTAATGCTTCTTTTCCATCTTCCGTGAGAACCATACGATTTTGCTTCTTTTCAAATATTTTTATCCCCAACTCAGTTTCCAGTTGTTTTACTTGGAAGGTAATCGTAGATTGTGCATAATTCAGCTCATTTGCTGCATTTTGAAAACTACCGGTTTCCAAAATTTTCATGATTGTGTATAAATTTTTCAATTCCATATAGTCGCCTCTTGTTTCAGTAAAATTGAAGTCGATTTTCAAAAACATCAATTTGATTAAAGTGTATTTCGAGGTTATAATAACATATAAAAGATGGAATTGCAATCTGCACAATCCGCTCAAAATAATCATTTGAAAATAACTGGATAGGAGACTTTTATGGAATTTGATACAAAAATTAAAATCGTTTTACGAAATGACTTGGAAGCATGGCAGGAATTAAATATTACTGCTTTTCTGATGAGCGGCATCGCTGGAACACAAAACATTATTGGTCAGCCGTATGTAGACGCTGATGGAGTTGAATATCTACCAATGTCTCAGCAGCCAATTATGATTCACTCTGCTTCCGGCGAGCAAATGAAGGACTTGCTGAAAAAAGCTTTGACAAAAGATGTTGTTCTTACTATTTTTACAGAAGAACTTTTCAATACATATAATGATGTTGATAATCGTGACATGGTATCCAGATTTAAAACAGAGGAATTAAATCTTGTAGGCATTGGCATTCGAGGAAAGAAGAATCATGTTGACCGCTTATTAAAGGGCTTCGAATTGCACAGATAAATTTATGAACAATAATAATATACTCAAATATATCAGCATAACTTGTGCTGCCTGCATAATGTATGCTGTCAGTGCAGGTCTGCGAAGCGTTTACGGCATTATGCTGAATACCATTTCCTCTGATACCGGTATCGCATATGCTGCTGTAAGCTTTGCTATCGCAATCGGACAGCTTGTTTTTGGAATTGCACAACCTGTCTTTGGCATAGTGGCAATTAAAAAATCAAATAAATTTGTCTTGGTTTTAGGAAGCCTGTTTATGGCCGTTGGTTTGATTGCCATACCATTTTGTAAAGCAGAATGGATGTTATTGCTATTTCTTGGAATCATACTGCCTATAGGTACAGGTGCTATTTCCTTTGGAATGATTATGGGTGCCATTACCCCAAAACTTGGCGAAGAAAAAGCAGCGTCCGCATCCGGCTTTGTCAATGCCAGCAGCGGAATTGGTAGTATTGTATTTTCGCCAATCATTCAAAGTGCATTTTCAACAGTTGGCTTAACAGTAACAATGATCGGTATTTCAATCATCTGTCTGTTGTTAATCCCTATATCCGTTTTTGTAAGCGGTAAAAATGAAGCTTCGTCTAATTCTGCACAAGGTAATGGACAAATTTTCACGATGCTTAAAGATGCATTCCGAGACAGAAGCTTCATATTCTTAATGATAGGATTTTTTACTTGTGGTTTCCACATGGCTATTATCGAAACGCATTTATACTCTCAGATTTTAAGTTATGGGATTTCTGATAAAGTTGCTGCATTATCATTTTCGGTATATGGAATTGCATCAATTATAGGCTCTCTTTTAAGTGGATTTCTTTGCATGAAAATTCCTATGAAATATGTAGTAGGAACTTTGTATGGTAGCAGGGTTATCTGGGTTGTTCTGTTTTTGATACTCCCCAAAAGTGTTTTTTCTGTAATGACATTCTGTATATGTCTTGGATTAACGGGAGCAGCAACAGTAACACCAACCTCCGGTCTTGTAGGAAAGCTTTTTGGTTCAGCTAATATACCTACGCTTTTTGGTATCGTATTTGTTTCTCATCAGGTGGGAAGTTTTCTGAGTGCATGGTTAGGTGGAAAGTGTTTCGAAGCAACCGGAAACTATATAGTAATATGGATAATTGCAGCTATTCTTTCTGCTTTTGCGATGGTTGCGAGCTATAAAATCAAAGAAAAATAATATAAATTTTACACCAGGGTTATCAAATAGCAGAATAACCCTGGTGCTTTTTATCGTTCGTATTCTTTTTTCTTTGGTTTCTTCGCCTGTTGGTCGTGATCCGGTTCTCGTTTCAGCCGTTTACTGATAGATTTCGGTTTCTCATAAATCGGTTCTTCCTGCAATTCTTTATCAATCATTGAATCCGCATCCCGGAAGGTGTCATACTCATATCGCTCCTGGTAGATGTCCTGCAATCGTTTCAGCAGAGTTTTTCTTCCCTCTGGGCGAATGACAGCACGTTCAGCATGGACAGCTTCCATATTCTCCGGTGCGATGCCGGATTTAATTTCCAGATATTTTTCTTTATCTTGTTCTTTCTGAGCAAACAATGCAGTATGCTGTGTTTCCAGACGTTCCTCCATGATATCCAGTTCTTTCAGTTTACTGTCAAATCCTTTGACCTCACTTGCCTGACATCCCATGCGGTTCAATAGCATCGCCTTTTGGGATTTCAATTCCTCAATATCTTCTGTCAGAGTGGTAATCTGTTCTTCCAGCTTTCCAGCACGAATAAAATGGATACCGCAGTTTTTCTTTTGCTCTATCAGTTCCTTGCGTTCGGCTGTTTTCTCTTTGATGGAAGTCTGCACTTCTCGGTATTCTTTCAAAACGTTTGAAAGGGTGCTTTTTCTGAAGGACAGACTATCCTGCTGAGAAGCGTTGAACAACAACTGATACTGCAACAGAACCATGTGTTCTCGCAGACTTTCCAGAACAGCAGCAATGGAAGGAATATTCTCTTTGACTGCCTTGATAAGTTTCTGCACCTGTTTTTTCAGTTCACGTATGAGCTTGTTATCTGCTTTGATCTGACGGTTCAACTCGCAACGTTCCGATTTTATTCCCATAGCTTCCAGTTTTCGTGCGTGGTAGCCCTCGTGAACAGTCGGCTGTTCTGTCAGTCCTCTGGCAGCATTACTACGGCAGTCTACACGTTCTGGGATGCCGTGGCGTTCCTGTTCTTCATTGATAATGACTTCCCAGCTTTTGCGCCACGCAAAAATCTGTTCTTCGCTGTTCCAAAGGGCGGAAACGGGATTCTGACGCCCAAATTTGCTGCTTTTGGGAGTCTTGGAGGTTCTGACACAGCCTTCAATTTTCTCGGCTTCAGATGGGGTTAAATACTCCTTTTTCTCCCCAAACTGATACATATATTGCTTTTCCCATCCCTGAGTCTTGGCAACTTTGAACTCGTCAGCGGTAAATCCACGTTCTTCTCCGTCACGCTTGCAGAGATATTCTTTCTGTGTCTTCGCCTGCCATTTGCCGTGTTCATCCAAGGGGCGCACCGTCAGCAACAGATGAGCATGAGGGTTATGCCCTGGAGGATATGGGTCGTGGATATTCACATCCGCACACATACCAAGGTCGGTACCTTGCTCACGGATAAATTGCTCCAACATACTTTTCCAATCATCCAAAGACAGTTCTGACGGCAGAGCAACCACAAGTTCTCTGGCAAGTCGGCTGTCTTTTGTTTTTTCTACAGTTTCGACTACTTCCCATAATACCTGTCTGTCTTTCCAATCCGGTGGTGCAAACTCTGGCAGAAAGACTTCGCTATATAGGCAGCCATGTTTTCGAGTGTAATCGTGGGTCAGGCCATCGTAGTCATTATACAATCTGGAGCAGGACGCATAAGCAGCTGCTGCTATGACAGATCGACCGGAACCACGGCTCACAACTTTAGCTTCCAAATGAAAATAATCCATCGCTTGTTTCTCCTTTCTGTGCCGCAGCACGTTTTTGTTCCTTTTTCTGAAAAAGAAAATAGGTGCGGTATATGGCGATGCTGCACCTATCTCTGCGTAAAAGCTGCCGGTGGCAGGTTTTCGCAGGCAGGTGGTAGATACCGGAACCGACAGTTCTGGTATTAAGTGGAACACTTAACTTTGCCGCCTGCGTGGACAATGACAGCAGCTTTGTAAAGATGTGGCATTGTACATAAGGCTCCACAGGAGCCGCAAAGCCTCGCAGAGCGCACGACCCCGTAGGGGATACCACCGCCTATATTATGGGTGGTGAGTAAGTGCGCCCTTCGGGAATCAGCAAAGCTGCCAGGACTCAGGCATTCGTCGCTTCCAACCGTCTTTTCAGCTCCAACTTCAATTCGTCCAGCTCCATGTTCTGAACTTCCGGGAATACACTCTCCAAAACAGCTCCTATCTGGATCAATCGTCTGGTTCTTGCTTTACGCTCTTTCTGGCGGTTGCGGGCTTCAGCAGCTTCCAGTCGGTGCTTAGCCTGTAATAATTTCTTTTCATCTTCGGTCATCAGTTTGTTATTTACCATAAAAATCTCCTTTCTGGTGTTAGTGTGGTACTGGATTTCGGGATAGATGGTGCAGATACAATTCGCTTCGCAATCTGAAATCTCACTGTGTACTGACCTGCGAATTGTTCAACACCATCGTCTGTAAATTAAGTACCAGAGTTAAAAAGTTTTCGTGCTTCCTGCATATTGGCGGCTGCGTTCAGCTCTCGGATATTCTGATTGTTGATTTTCAGAGGAACACAACGCTCCAATACACGGTCATATATTCTGGCTCGACCAAGATCTGACGGATGTTTCAGTTCATCCAAGTTCAGATTGGTGGTCACAATCAACGGCTTTTTACTTCTGTAACGGCTGTCAATCACATTGAATACCTGTTCTAATGCGAAGTCTGTGCTTCGCTCAATCCCCAGATCATCAATAATCAGCAGACTGTATTTGTTGAAGCTGTCGATAAACTGGTTTCTGTCATCGGAATACATCCCGGTCAGCGTATTCAGTATTCTTGAAAAGTTGGTCATCAGAACCGGAATGCCCTGTTCCAACAATGCATTGGCGATGCAACCGGCGAAAAAAGATTTTCCGGTTCCCACATCGCCCCAGAGCAGAAGTCCCAGAGATTTCTCTTTCATTTTCTCCCAGTGTTCTACATAGTCATGGGCTTTCTGGATTTCCGGGTTATAGCCTTTGTCATTGTCAAAGGTATAATCACGCAGGGACTTGTCCTGCAATCCGTTGGCTTTCAATCTGGATACCAGTAATAGTTGCTCCTGACGCTTGCGTTCAGTTTCTTCTTTTTCATAGGCTTCCTGCTGGCAACGGCATCTGACAGTGGGAAGCATTACTCTGTCTTTGAACTGCACTTTGTGCTGCCTGGGGGTATGGCACTTTGTACAGTAGATCAGTCCGTCCGCTTCATTCAGATATTCATCTTCCTGCAACGGTCGGGACTGGAACATTTCGTCTGTGATATTTGAAATTTGCTTCATAGGCTTTCGTCCTCCTTACATTCATAACTTCGTCTGACTGGAGCAGGATTGTCACGCAGTACCCAACTTCGGATAGTAGCTGCATGGTTCGGATATTGCTTTCCGCTGGATGCCATATAGCTGGACAGCTTCTCAATATATTCCTGATAACGAGGAATGTCTTTCTGTAAAGCAGCCAGATCTTCATCACTCAGAAAGACATTTTGATAAGAACCATAAGCGGTGCGCTTATCCTTACTCCCTGTATTTACTTTCTTAATATTGTTCTTCTCTTTATTACTACCGGATAGTTTTCTGTCTGTCATAGAGACGGTTTTCTTTCCATCAGTGGGACAGTTTTCTGTCTAACAGAAAGATTTCTGTCCGTCTGAACCAGAAATTCCGGTGGAATTTTTACATAAATGCGATTTGGCATACCGGCACCTTGACGTTTTCGGAAAATCAGTTCTTCTTTTTCCAAAGTATTCAGCGCCGTCTTTATCGACATTGCACTTTTGTGCATGGTTTCCGCCAGAGATTTGATTGGGAAGAAAATGAACACATGACCTTGTTCATCCGCCCAGCCATCGTTTTTCAAGGATAGCCTTGCTCGGTCAAGCAAAATGGTGTATAGGATTTTAGCTGTTTCACTTAAATCCACCTTGTCCAACAGAAACCTTGGAAATGCCATATATGGCGGCAATAGGCTGTCCGGTGTCAGGAATCTTGTCATGCGTTCACCTCCTTCCGACAGCTCATCTCATGCAGAGGTTACTCGCCAAGAAAATCCCAATCCAGATCAGCATCCGGTTCCTGCTGCGGTGCAGTTGAAGCAGATACAGGAGCCTGTGCCATTCCAGCCATGCAGCCTGCCAGAAATACCGGAAGTGTTTTCTCCATGGCACTTTCTACGGAGGAAACAATCTGATTTACAAATTGTTCCTCACGCTCTCTGGTTTCCAGATACGGGTCATCCTGTCTGCGGTAATAACGGTCGAAGTAATCCACCAGAGCTACGGCAATCACATTGCTGTAGGATTTGAAGTGCTGCCTGTCCATGGTCTGAAGATACTGCCAAGCTCGGTTCTGCAAATCCTTATCCAGATTAAAGCGAAGGTTTGTACTGCGGATATTCTCACTCATGGCTTACTCCTTCCTGCGAAGGCTGGCAAAGGCAAGATATTCATAACCTTTGGCTGTCGCACAAATATCGTCCAGAATGGTCACTCGGCTTTCATCATACTGCCCGAAGTGTTTGACCAGACAGCCGCCACCGCCCACGATATACAGTCGCATGAGATCCGGATTGTACTCATAGCGTCGAAGTGTGGCAAAAATATCAGCCACATAGCGCTTGGCTACGGAAGTGATGCAATCCAGATACGGCTTGCTGATGTCAGCAGTTCCGAAACGAAGTACCTGTTCAATAGTGGATTCTTCGATTTTCACACCAAAGCTGTCAAAAACAGCATTCTTTGCAGCAATCATGCACTGGTTGACACCGAACTTCTCTGTCCAGCACCGGCTTTCTATCGCCTTTTTGTTGTTGATATACAGAATGTTCATGGTGCCGTTTCCAATGTCAGCCAGAAGATTGGTTCCTTTGAAATCTCCCAAGCGACTGACAATGGCAGGATACCCCTGCGGAAACAGACTGCATCCAACAAAACGGATATGGTAGTCCTTGCCGTTAAATCGGAAGTCCACCTCCTTGTTACGGAGCAGATAGCTTCGGAAATCTTCACGCTGTTTGCGAATCCATGTCAGCGGGAGACCGGCAGCCAGATGCACATCGGCTTCACGAATACCATATACATTCAACTCTCTGGCAACTGCCATAAGGGTCAGAATGTAGTAATCCTCATCCATCGCCTTGTCTGCGATAAATTCCTTGTGACCTTCCCCAATGCAATAATAGGTGCCGCCATATTCCAGAGTGTTGCCGGAGAAGATCGGCTCCGTTTCATATGCTGTCACTCCGGTAGGTGTGACAGTGTTAGCGGTCTTGATGTTGCCATAACCATGATCCACGGCAATGATTTTGATGTTGTTCAGTTCTCTCATTTGGTCTGTACCTCCTTGTGTTTGTTCGTGTTCATAAAAAATGCCCCCTTTCAGTAGATTTGCTTTTGAAGTAGCACCGGATTTTTTGATTTGGTGCTGTTTTCATTGCAATTTCATTCTACTGAAAGAGGGTGCAAAACACATTGAGCGTGGATTGAGCAGAAATTGAGCAAAAAGAAAAGCAGCCACACACCGTAGTGCATAGCCGCTATAAAAGTTCCCGTATTAAATTGTTAGCAGAAAACTGAAATTTTCCGTCGCTTCGCAAATAGGAATTTACAAAGTGAGTTATACGGGTGTTCTAACTTCGATTAGATTTCCGTCGAAATCATAGAATCTGACCACCTTTTGCCCCCAACTGTGTGTCATCAGGTGATTGACATATTCGATTTCAGGGTAAAGTGTTTCAAGACGCTCTACAAATTGTTCTATGTCAGGCTCTTCAAAATACAACTCAGACTGATTACTATTTGGAGTTACACTTCTTTTCGTGAATTGTTCCCAGTATCCCAATTCCTGTAAATATAAATTATTCGTCAATTCCATATTCCCATCGTTGTCTTGAAGCAGTTGAAACCCAAACATATCACTATAGAACTTTAATGCACGGTTACAATCTTTAACAACAATAAGCGTTCCTTTGTATTTCATATGCGTTCTCCTCCGCAAATTCAAATTTTCGCTTTATTCAAGCATTTTCTTTCCCAAATAAAATCCCGCCTGTGTATACGTTCCAAGCAATTCCTGCTTCTTTGCTTCAGCCACTTCTGGTTCAAACTCAAACAACACTTCATAGATTGCCATGGCTTTCTTAAAATGGGTGGTAGCTTGGTCTATATCAGCCATCGTCAGACAGATATTTCCCATAGTTTCCTGAACTTCCGCATAATCCATGCACTTCTCAGAATTATATTCACGGATTACACGAGACAACTTCTGCAATGCAGAGAGTCCAACATTCGGGTGTCCCATATCTGTGAGCAGTACCGCATAGTTCGTGATTTGAGCAATACCGTCATGGTAATAAGTCAAACCATACTGCTCCAGAATATGGATTCCCTGTTCCATATTTTCTTTTGCCAATTCCAGTTTACCGGCCTGTTTATACATACCGCCAAGGTTGGAGTAGAGGTTAGATACAAGTAGCGCATTATCCGGTGTGATTTCGGTAATCATTGCAACTGCATTTTTTTGTAGTTTGATCGCTTTTTCAGGTTTCTTTTCGCTATACGCACGATAACTCAGCAACAATGCTCGGTCAGAAACAGAGCCTATTGTTTTATCTTTCAGTAAAGCAGGTAATTCGTTCAGAACCACTTCCATACCCTGACCATAACGGTATTTATCCATATACGGGAACACATCTTCGAGAAAACGAAGGTAGGTTTCCATATCGTCGTTCTCGATCAGAGCAACAAGGCACTCTATCGTCTGGAACATCTGCTTGTAATAGGAAACTTCTTCGCCATGGCGCAGGCAGATTTCCTGCAAACTGCTCAACAGGGCGTGGCAGTTCCGAACGGAAGGTTTTGTTTCTTCAAGTGCCACTTCCTGCATCATCGGATGAAGTGCAATCACACGGCTCTCGATAGCCTGCACGAAGCCTTTTTCAATCAAATCGTTGACTGCATTCATATCCCGCAACTTCAGCCAGTTAGCGAACACTCTGCCATTGACACCGGTAACAGGAACCAATGAAAGATTTCGCATAATATCTGTTTCCGCACTGGACAGCTGATACAAAGAAAATAGTGTATGAATATGGTCATAGTAGGTCGCTTTTCGACTTTTGCCGTCTTTGGTTATGCCGATAGTATCGGTAGCATCCAGAGCGGCGTTTTCTTCTTTAAGCTTCTTTAACAGGAACAACCGCTCCATAAATACATTTTCCAGCAAACCAGCCGAAAATTATACTGCCAGCCTAAGACTGTGTACAGTTTTGATAATTTGCTCCAAAA
>ENA-UOJD01003178-UOJD01003178.1-human-gut-metagenome-genome-assembly--contig:-P48-NODE-3178-length-12278-cov-5.045488_pt1 | contig 12278 bp, 5 predicted proteins | sample MGYA00242342_ERZ723889 | MGnify/ENA metagenome assembly ERZ723889
CTCTCCGATATTCATAGCACTCTCTCCTCTTACAGAGAAAGCATATCCGAAAGCACTTGAAAAGATTAAACCTTTTGAGTTATAATTATCTCAAAAGGGTTAATTGGAAGTTTTGGCGGCTGGCTTACAATCTATTTATTCAATGGATTGGAGGTCAGATTATGAACTATGGCTATGCAAGGGTCTCGTCAAAGGAGCAAAACGAACAGCGTCAAATGATTGCGCTGACGGAGTTTGGGATTGCCAAAAAGAACATTTATATGGACAAGCAGTCCGGAAAAAACTTTGACCGCCCCCGATACAAGCGTCTCGTAAAAAAGCTACGCCCCGGCGATCTGCTGGTCATACAGAGTATTGACCGGCTGGGCCGCAACTATGGGGAGATTCTGGAGCAGTGGCGGGTCATCACCAAGGAAAAGCGGGTGGACATCGTTGTCCTGGACATGCCTTTGCTGGACACGCGGGCCCGGGGCCAAGACCTGACAGGCACCTTCATCGCCGACTTGGTGCTGCAAATTTTATCCTATGTGGCGCAGACGGAGCGGGAGATGATCCGCAAGCGGCAGGCAGAGGGAATTGCGGCGGCCAAGGCCCGGGGTGTGAAGTTCGGGCGGAGGCCGAAAGAAAAACCGCCGGAATATCCGGCGGTTTTGAAAGCGTGGCAAAGCGGCGAATTATCCGCAAGAGCAGCGGCAAAATGCCTCGGTATTACCCATCAGACATTTCAGAGCTGGGCGAAATTTAGCGAATGACGGTAAATAAAGTACAGAATTTTACCCGGCCGCTAAGTATAAAGACGTTTGTCGTAAAACCTACTCTACTTTATATAATTATACCATTGAAAGCTGCCAGTTTCAAGCATATATCAAAATTCTTGCTAAAAAAAGCGGTGGACACTAACCTGTACTTTGCTCCCCACGTTTGCACATTCAGAAAATGATGATTTGTATATGAATAGCAATAATACATAGCATTTCGAAACACATAGCACTACACCATAAGAAAAAAGGAGAGCTATCACATGAAACAAAAACTCATCGCACTCATACTGGTACTGTGCAGCGTAGGAGCGCTGTTGGTGCCGCAGGTCATGGCTGAGGAGAAGCCGGTAAGCCGCATCGAATGGGTGCGGCAGTTGGTCAAGGCCTTTGACATGACCGTGGAGGAGGACAACTACCCTGACAACTATTACAGTGACATGGAGGAGACGTCCGCAGGCTACCGCGACCTGCTGGTGGCAGTGGAGTTCGGTGTCATTGATTTGGAGGCCGGGTCGGCATTTGAACCCGACCAGCCCGCCACCCGCGAATTTGCAGCCCACACGCTGAATTTCTGCCTGGGCTTCCAGTTGGACCAGGGAGCGGAATATACCTACGCCGAATCCGCCGAGGTCAGCTATCCGGATGACCTGCAGGTGGCCGTAAACCGCGGATGGTTCGCCCTGCAGGACGGCAAGGTCCTGCCCCAACAGACCCTGACCTCCGCCGAGGCCACCGCCATGCTCAAGGACGCCGCGGCGGTGATTGCCGGAGATAAAGTCGACGTTGGTCATAACAATTCCTTTACATACGAAAGCGGTGTTGTGGAAATCCCTGAGTCCACGCCTGTGGAAATCAACGAGGACGGTACCATCACCGTTGTGAACCTTCCCGCTGCTGTGAAGGTGGGAACAACATTTGTAATCTATCGGGGCGGGTTCCCGAAGGGCTATAAAGCGGTCAGTATCCGCGAAGACGGACAGACATCGGTGCTTACCGTGGAGAAGGTCGCTCTTGACAGCATTCTGAGCAGTGCTGACGCGGAGGGCCGGGTACAGGGCGACCTGGCGGATTTTGAACCGGCTGATGGTGTAGACATTGCGTATATCTTCTCAGACGGGTCGGAGACAACTGACCGCACACAAGCTGCCCGAGCGACGAAGCACATCAAGGATATTGTTTTGAACAAAACGATCAGTGGCGTTGCGGTGTCGGCGACCCTTTCCGAGCTGTCCTTGGACTATGGACTCTCCGGCGGGCCGACTACGCCTGTATCTGCTCGCGTTATTCTCAACGGAGATGCCTCAATTTCCAGCACTATTCCTTTCTCTGCCCCCGCTTCTATTGAGTTGGGATATGTCCCCGTAGGATTTTTCGGCAGCATCACCATTACGGCCGATATTGGTGTGGATGGCACGATTACCTTGAGCTATGGTTGCAGCTTCAGCATGGGCGTTTCCTATTCCAGCATGGACGGCTTCCGCGCCATTGCGAATTTCAGCAAAGAAAGTTTTTCTCTGGCCGCGAATTTCAACGTGCATGCGGGATTAAAGGTTGCCGCCAATATTACCAACCTTGAGTTCATTCACGGCACCATTTACGCCAGGATCGGAGCTCAGTGCAATTACATGGTAGTTCCCCACAGCGAACCGGAGTATCCGGATTTGTGTGTGGGTACAGACTCCTGGCTGTACGCAAATGTTGGACTCAACGTGGGTGTTTCCTGCTGGAAGATCAATAAGTCCTACAGCAAACAGATAGATATCTGGAGCCGGAGAAACAGCCCTATCCGCACTGTCTCCCACCTTGAGGACAATGTTTGGGTTCCCTCTTGCACCTGTGACACCACTGGTGTGTTTGGGCGCTATTTCACTCCCATCAACTCACGGTATTACAACGACGGCCGGCGCGATGTGGTGAATATGCCCACATATACATACACCGTCGATGGGGATGGAAACGCCACGATTACCGGCTACAGCGGCGGCGTGGCGGCGCTGTTCATCCCCGAAACCATTGACGGACACACCGTGACGGCAATTGGTTATAGAGCTTTCAAGGGCAACTTACGGCTGGCTGCAGTAACGATTCCGGACACGATAACGGAGATTGGGCAGGATGCGTTCAGTGACTGCACTGGATTGACGAGTATAAAGTTGCCGAAGAACTTGAAAACACTGGGGGGTGATGCGTTTAGAGACTGTACCGGACTGACATCGGTATTGATTCCCAAGACTGTAGAAAGCATACATACTTATAGCAATGGATTTTTTTGCCCATTCCGAGGATGCGATAATCTGCAGGAGGTTAAGTTTGAAGACGGAATGACGAGGATTCCTAACTTAATACTTGGCTTTTGCGGAGCAAAGCTGAATATTGTCATTCCGGATAGTGTAACAGAGATTGGCGGATACGCGTTTTTGAACAGCGGCATAGTTGCAGTAACGATTCCGGATACGGTAACAGAAATTGAAGAAGATGCGTTCAGTGGCTGCACTGGATTGACGAGTATAAAGTTGCCGAAGAATTTAAAAATATTGGGGGATGAGTCTTTTAGAGACTGCACCGGGCTGACATCGGTATTGATTCCCAAGACTGTGGAAAATACACACTATTATTACGATGGGATTTATAGTCCATTCCGAGGATGCAATAACCTGCAGGAGGTTAAGTTTGAAGATGGAATGACGAGGATTCCTAACTCAATACTATGCTTTTGCGCAGCGAAGCTGAATATTGTCATTCCGGATAGTGTAACAGAGATCGGGGAGGCCGCGTTTTTGAACAGCGGCATAGTTGCAGTAACGATTCCGGACGCGGTAACAGAAATTGAAGAAGATGCATTTAGAGGCTGCACCGGATTGACGGATATAAAACTGCCGGATTCTGTTGTAAACATAGGAACAAAGATATTTGCCAACTGCACCAGTCTTACAGATGTAACCCTGCCCAACGCTTGGGAATTGATCCCAGCCTCCACCTTTGAAGGCTGCACGGCACTGGAGAAACTGGTGCTGCCGGAGTCTGTGCAGTATATCCGGGACGGTGCCTTCAAAAACTGCACCGCGCTGAAGGAGATCGTATGGAGCAAGGCTCCGGAGCTCATTGATTCTAATGCGTTCTACAATTGCGACGCCATCACGGAAATGGACATCCCGGCCACGGTTACCTCTGTGGGTTATCAGGCGTTTTACGACTGCGATGGGCTGACAAAAATCACCATCCCCGACGGCGTGACGTCGCTGGGCGATTCCGTGTTCTATGACTGCGACGCTCTGACGGATGTGAAGCTGGGCGCCGGCATCACGACCATCCCCGCCTCCGCTTTCCGGCACTGCGACGCACTGGAGCAGCTGACGGTGCCCCGGCGCGTGACAGCCATCAAGGACAACGCCTTCAAGGATTCTGTCAAGTTCAGCTCCATTACCATCCCCCGCAGCGTCACCAGCGTTTCCGCCAACGCTTTCAGCTACCTGGACAAGCTGACGATTTACGGCGTGGCCGGAACGTATGCCGAGACCTTCGCCAATACCAACAGCATCAAATTCGTGGACCGGCAGGTCTCCGCCACCTCTGCCAGCCTGGACCAGACGGTCCTGACCCTGAACAAGGGCGCTTCCGGCCAGCTGACGCTGACGGTAACGCCGGAGGATTTCACCGACGAGGTGGTTTGGAAAAGCAGCGACACCGCTGTGGTGACGGTCAGCGATACCGGCCTGGTAAAGGCCGTGGGCGTGGGCACCGCCACCATCAAGGTCAGTGTGGGCAAGGCCAGCGCCAGCTGCAAGGTAACGGTGCTGCAGCCTGTGACCAGCATTTCCCTGAACCGGTCCTCGCTGACGATGGAGGCAACGGATACCTTCCAGCTTCAGGCCAGCGTGTATCCCTCCAATGCCGCCGATCAGCGGGTCCAGTGGACCAGCTCCGATCCTGCCGTGGCATCCGTGGATGAAAACGGTTTGGTGACAGCGCTGAAAAAAGGCACAGCTACCGTTACAGCCGCTGCGCTGGACGGCAGCGGCGTGACGAGGACCTGCCAGGTTACTGTCAGCAACACTGCTTACATCTGCACCCAGCCGGAGCAGATGGAGAGTCCCCACGATTATCCGGGCAGCTGCACGGATGTCTGGCTGTACACCAGCCCCGGGGCACAGAAGCTGTATGTGACCTTCGATGAGCGGACCTGCATGGAGGACGGCTTCGACTATTTGTACATTTATGACGGAAACGGGCAGCAGGTCGGTAAATACACCGGCACAGAGCTGGCCGGAACCATTGTCACGGTCCCCGGTGATACGGTGAAGATTCAGATAAACAGCGACGGTTCCGGCAGCGAGTGGGGCTTCAAGGTTACGGGCATCCGGGCAGAGGCCTCCGCGGTAGTTGTGAACCCCATCGGTGGGGACAATGCGCCGGCGTGCCAGGTAGACGGGCAGACGCTGACGGTGACCTGCGACCGAGCCTGCGTGGCGGCGTATAAGGATGCGGATGGGAACTACGTCCGCCTGATCCCCACCGCCAACGCCAACGGCAGCTACAGCTATACCCTGCCTGAGGGTGTGGCGGAGGTCACTGTGGCGGTGCGGGGCGACCTGGATGGAGACGGCAAGCTTACGGCCAAGGAGGCACGGCGAGTCATGACAGCCGTTACCCGCGCCGACAGTCTGGATGCTCTGCAAATGCTCTGCGCCGACCTCAACGGCGACGGGAAGATCAGTGCCATGGAAGCCCGGCAGGTCCTCTCTGCCGTCACCAATAGCGCCTCCGTGAAGTGGTGAGCATCTCCGCCGCACCGGAGAGAACCGTCTTGCCGATGCGGCGGAAAAAATATAAGGAGGAAAGAAAATGAAACGATTGTTATCCTGGCTGCTGGCGGCACTGATGCTGCTGACCATGCTGCCCACCGCTGGCTGGGCGGACGACACTGCGTCCGGCACCTGCGGCGAAAATCTGACCTGGACACTGTCCGACGACGGAGTCCTGACTATCTCCGGCACAGGGGATATGACGGACTACTATAGCTACTCGGAATTCGCACCCTGGCATGAATATGCCGATCGTATCCAGACGGTCGTGTTTGGTGATGGTGTAACCAACATAGGGGATAGTGCTTTTTACGAGTGCAGTTCCCTGACCAGTGTGACAATTCCAAACAGCGTGACCAGCATTGGGTACTATGCCTTTTACGGCTGCAGTTCCCTGACCAGTGTGACAATTCCGGACAGCGTGACCAGCATTGGGAGCGGTGCCTTCGAGAACTGCGGCTCTCTGACCAACGTAAATATTCCAAATGGCGTGACTTACATTGGGTACGGTACCTTTAGCGGCTGCAGTTCCTTGACCGGTGTGACAATCCCTAACAGCGTAACCGACATTGGGCAGCGGGTCTTTTACGGCTGTAGTTCCCTGACCAGTGTGACAATCCCGAGCGGTGTGACCAGCATTGAAAACTATACCTTTTGCGACTGTAGCGCCCTGACCAGTGTGAGCATTCCAGACAGTGTGACCAGCATTGGGTGGGGAGCCTTTTACGGTTGTAGTTCTTTGACCAGCGTGAGCATCCCAAATGGTGTGACCAGCATTGGTGGCGATGCCTTTAGCGGCTGCAGTTCCCTGACCAGTGTGAATATTCCGGACGGTGTGACCAGCATTGAGAGGGATACCTTTAGAGACTGCAGCTCTCTGACCAGTGTGAAAATTCCAGACGGTGTGACTAGTATTGGGAACTGTGCCTTTGAGGGTTGCAGTTCTCTGGCCAGTGTGACAATCCCAAACAGTGTGACGAGTATCGGAGACTATGCCTTTAGAGGCTGCAGTTTTCTGACCAGTGTGAACATTCCAGAGGATGTGACTATAATCGGAGACTGTGCTTTTGCGAATTGCAAAGCTCTGACGAATATTGCTTGGCCGGGACAACTCACAGCAATTGGAGCAGGGGTCGTTGATGGATCGGCCTACTACAATAACGCTGATAACTGGGTGGAAAACATCCTGTATGCAGGGCCGTATCTAATCTCAGTGGCAGGCGAAGATTCTGCCGCAAGCTATACGGTCCGAGCTGGAACTCGCATAATGGCAAACGAAGCATTTTCTGGCTTAAAAACCATGACAGACATAACTCTGCCCCAGGGACTGGCTGCTATTCCAGCCGGAACATTTCAAGGCTGTACATCACTGGGAAAAATCAATATTCCGGACAGTGTAACGGATATAACATACCTGTCCTTTGCTAATTGTACATCGCTGAAGGAAATCGAGTTGCCGGAAAGTATTACAGGAATCGGAGTCTGGGCTTTTTACAGCTGCGAATCCCTGGATAATATAAGGATTCCGGACAGTGTGACTAGTATTGGGAGCGGTGCTTTTAGCGGCTGTAGCTCCCTGACCAGTGTGAACATTCCAGATGGTGTGGCCAGCATTGAGAGAGCCACCTTTAGAGGCTGCCACTCTCTGACCAGTGTGAACATTCCGGACGGTGTGACTAGTATTGGGGAGGACGCCTTTTATAATTGTACTGCCCTTGCAGATGTTGTATGGCCCGGGCAGATCACGAAGCTTGGAGCCGGAATCCTCGACGGAACCGCCTACTACAATAACGCCGATAACTGGGAGGGCAATATCCTGTACGTAGGGCCGTATCTAGTGGCGGTGGCAAACAAGGATTCTGCTACGAGCTATACCGTCCGGGACGAAACGCGTGTGATGATGGATAGTGCATTTGCGTCTTCGGGGGCTGTGACAAGTATATCCCTGCCGCAGAGTCTGATTGCCATTTCCAACGCTGCATTCAGCGGCTGCAAGTCGCTGAATGCAATCACAATTCCCGACAGTGTGACTAGTATTGGAGACCGTGCCTTTGGCTGGTGCAGCGCCCTGACCAGTGTGAACATTCCAAACGGTGTGACCAGCATTGAGTGGGGCACCTTTTATGGCTGCAGTTCGCTAAAAAGCGCGGACATCCCGGAAGGTGTAACCAGCATCTTAAACTCCGCTTTTTCCGTTTGCAGGTCCCTGACCAGCGTGAATATTCCAGGCAGTGTGACTAGTATTGGAGACGGTGCCTTTTTCGGCTGCACCGGTCTCCAAGATGTCTATTACCCCGGAACGGAGAGACGGTGGCAGAAAATGGAAATCGATGATAACAACGATCCTCTGCTGAATGCTACCATCCACTTCGGTGGGATAGACCCTGTAGTCGTGAATCCCATCGGCGGGGATAACGCGCCGGTGTGCCGGGTGGACGGGCAGACGCTGACGGTGACCTGTGACCGGGCCTGCGTGGCAGCGTATAAGGACGCGGATGGGAACTACGTCCGCCTGACGCCCACCGCCAACGCCGATGGCAGCTACAGCTATACCCTGCCTGAGGGTGTGTCGGAGGTCACTGTGGCAGTGCGCGGCGACCTGGACGGCGATGGCAAGCTTACGGCCAAGGAGGCCCGTCAGGTCATGACAGCCGTTACCCGCGCCGACAGTCTGGACGCTCTGCAAATGCTCTGCGCCGACCTCAATGGCGACGGGAAGATCAGCGCCATGGAAGCCCGGCAGATCCTCTCCGCCGTCACCAACAGTGCCGCTGTGAAGTGGTGAGCGGCAGCTTCCACCCATGTAAAACTGTCCAACACACGCGGAAAGCGTGTTGGAAAATAACAGAAAGGAAGATCACAGCATGAAACACCTGAGCAAGCGATTGTTGGCATTGCTGCTGGTGGTACTGCTGAGCGTTTCGCTCTGCGTGCCGGCACTGGCGGCCAACGAAAGCAACAACCGAGGGGCCGTCTTCTCGGCTGAGTTGGACAAGCCGACTGTCTATGTGTCCGATCAGGAACAGACCGTCATCGTCTCCATCAAGGTCAATCAGAAGATCACCCTGGACTCCTTTGAGGCCAACGTCGTCGAGGAAGGCGGCATCAAGGGAACCGCTGTCTCGTCGCAGGACCTGCCCGGTTTCCAGATCGGCAGCGGTAAGGTCGCGTGGATGTCCTTTACCCCGGACAACTACGAGACAGACCACATCTGCGACATCACCTTCACCATCCCGGCAAACACGCCTGCAGGAACGTATACGCTTGGCCTGAAGACCCTTCTGATCACAGCGGATATTTTCCAGGGCAGCGATGAGTACTGGGAAGATACGGCGGTAGCCACTGCCACACTGACCATTACATGCCCCCACACCGCGAAAACGGAGCATCCGGCTGTTGCCGCTACCTGCACTGAGCCGGGCAGCGAGGTGTACTACACCTGCGATGCCTGCGGCCAGATGCTGGATAAGGACGGCAACGCCATCGATGCGATCCCCGTTGTCGATGCCCTGGGCCACGACAGCCGGCACCATGATCGCGTGGAGCCTACCCACGAGGAAAACGGCAACATCGAGTATTGAACCTGCGCCCGCTGCGGCAAGTTCTTCAGCGATCAAGCCTGCACCAAGGAGATCACAGAGGCGGACACCATTCTGCCTGCCCAGGGCCACAACTACAGCAAGAATTGGTCCAGTGACGCGGAAAATCATTGGCACGCCTGCGACTGCGGCAGCAAGACGGATGTGGCCGTCCACGACTTCCAGTGGGTAATTGACAGAGAGCCTACCGAGGAAAGCACCGGCATGAAGCACGAGGAGTGCACCGTCTGCCAGTATGCCAAGGAGGGTGTGGAGATCCCCAAGCTGGATCACACCCACAACATGATTCATCATGACGCTGTACCCGCCACCTGCACGAACGACGGTACCGTAGAGTATTGGCACTGCACCAAGTGCGGCAAGGATTACAGCGATGCTGCCGGTGCACTGGAGCTGACGTCTCTGGTGGCTCCTGCTCTGGGCCACGATTGGGATCAGTGGATCGAGGACACGGCTGCCACCTGCACGGAAAAGGGCCTGAGACATCATACCTGCCTGCGCTGCCAGGCCACGGAGGAGGAAGTCCTTGAGGCTCTTGGCCATGACATGACCCACCATGCTGCTAAGGCTGCCACCTGTGTTGCAGAGGGCAACATCGAATACTGGACCTGTGCCCGCTGCCAGAAGAGCTTCGTTGACGAGGCCGGTACCCGTGAGGTGCAGAATGTAACGCTGCCGGTGGCCCCCGACAACCATGCCGGAAACACCGAGGTGCGGGGTCAGAAGACTGCCACCTGCACCGAGGATGGCTACAGCGGCGATACCTGGTGCCTGGACTGCGGTAAAAAGATCGCTGACGGTCAGGTTATCAAGGCTCTGGGCCACGACATGACCCACCATGCCGCCAAGGCTGCCACCTGCACCGAAGATGGCAACACGGAATACTGGAGCTGTGCTCGCTGCCAGAAGGACTTCACTGATGAGGTCGGTGAAAAAGAGGCTGCTGATGTGACGATCCCCGCCACCGGTCACCATTGGGATGAGGGGAAGATCACCAAGGAGGCCACTGCAGCAGAGACGGGCGAAAAAACCTTCACTTGCACCATCTGCGGTGTGACCCGCACAGAGACCATTCCCGCGACCGGCGAGCCCGATCAACCCGCCAAGCCCGATCAACCCACGACTCCGAAAACCGGAGATGCCGGCGTAGTCCTCTATGCCGCCATGGCCGTCCTGGCAACGATGGGCGGGGCAACAGTGCTGAGCAAGAAAAAGCACACCGTATAACATAACGCAGTAAGGAAATCGTTGGGTTTCCAAGATGGCGGAAAAGGGAACACCCAGTGCAAAAGCCCTGATCTGGGTGTTCCCTTTTTATATTTTCAGATTTCGGAGGAAATTATGCTGTTTCAGACATTGCTCGGTCCCCTTGCCCGCAAACTCCTGCTGTACGGGGCGATCTGCCTGGTAAACGGTGTTCTGGGGTGGCTTATTCTGCATAGGCGGAAGGTCGCCGTGCCGGACGATGCAAAACCGCTGGCATGGCTGGGATTCGTACTTCCCTTTGCCTCCGGCGGTTTTTGTTCATTTGCCGCTGTTCCGGTAGGTATTTACCTGGTTTGGTACATCGCGGCTGCATTCAAGAGAAACAGTCAGCTCATGCTCCGCTGGAATTTATCAACTGTGGCGATTTTGCTGCTGCCGCTGGCCTATGCGTGTAGCGTGGCCTGGGCCGCAGACAAGGGAATGGCTCCGTTTGGCTTTGTACACACATTTCCGTTGCTTCTATATGTATTGGCCCTGTCACAGGTTGCTCCGGGGGAACGCGATTCCGTTTACGCACTGCTTCCCTGGGGAGCGGGGGAAATGGTATTGCTGAGTTTTCTGGTGGGAAAGATCCCCGGCCTGCAGGATATGGTTCTGGTGAATCAGCGTCTGGCCGGTTTTTTTGAATATCCGAATACCTTCGCAGTGTTTCTGATTGCCGCACTGGTGCTGGTCTGCACACAGCAGAATCGCTCCTGGTGCGAATACGCCCTCTGCGCGTTACTGATTTTCGGTGTATTGGAAAGCGGCAGCCGCGGGGCTATGCTGCTCCTGGTGGCAGTGCTGGCGGCAGTTGGCATAATGGGTCGCAGCGGGAAGTGTGCTCTTCTTTTATTCTGCTGCCTGGCGGCAGCCGCAGGGCTGTATGCCGTGCTGACATATTTCCTCAGTGGGGGTGAGCATTACGACCCGGCCGCGGCTGGTTCCAGTACCTTGCTGGGACGCATACTGTATGCAAAGGACCTGCTTCCTGTCATTTTGAAGCATCCCTTTGGCGTAGGCTATATGGGCTATTATGCCTTGCAGGGAAGCTTCCAGCACGGTGTTTACAGCGTGGCCTATGTGCACAATGAATTGTTGCAGCTGCTGATCGACGTGGGATGGCTCCCAGCTGGCCTTTGCGCTGCCGCGGGTATACACGGGATTTTCAGCCGATCGGCATCCATGCGCCAGCGTATGCTGTTGGTCGTGCTGCTGGGACATGCGCTGGTTGACTTTGACCTGCAATTTCTGGCGATTTGGCTTCTTCTGCTGCCTGCGTTGCAAATAGACGGTGGGAAGTGCTGCCGGCTTCGAAGAACGGGAGCCATGTCTGTCACACTTCTGGCCTCCTGCTTTCTTGCCGTGAGCCTATGGCTCAGTACAGGGGACCTCCTGTTTTTGACGGGCAACGCACAGGCCGCTTTACGGGTTACGCCGTTTTACACGCGGGCGATAGAAAAACAGCTTACCACCCTGGATGACGCGGAGCAGCTGAACGCGGTGGCAGACCGGCTGCTGGCGTGCAGCCCACACTCAGCGCTGGGCCATGATGCCAAGGCCAACGCAGCGTATGCGCTGGGGGATATACGAGCCATGATGCAGGAGAAAGAGTCGGCCATTGCCTGCAGCCGTTATACGCTTGCCGAATACGGCGACTATTTTCAAAAGCTGTATACGGCCATGCTGTTTTATTGGCAGTCGGGAGATGACGCCAGTGCGCAGGTTTGCCGGGAAAAGCTGCTGGCTATACCGGATATGCTGGAGGAGGTGCGCCGCAGCACGGATCCACTGGGCTGGAAAATCGCCGACCAACCGCAGCTGACCTTACCGGAGGAATACCTGGATGTTCTGGAAAAGCTGAGGAGGGG
>ENA-UOJD01003183-UOJD01003183.1-human-gut-metagenome-genome-assembly--contig:-P48-NODE-3183-length-12259-cov-5.274090_pt1 | contig 12259 bp, 10 predicted proteins | sample MGYA00242342_ERZ723889 | MGnify/ENA metagenome assembly ERZ723889
TAAACTAAATTGTCCTAATTTTTTTAAAATAAAATAACAAAAATAGTTAAAAAAATATCTCTCGGAGAGCAAAAAGGGTATTAGGGCATTTTGCCCTAAACAGCGAAAAGGGTGTCAAAACACCACGCTGGCGAATATTAGGTACTAAAAAATACTACACGCATATAATCATAGACACGAAATCAAAGATTTCGACTATGATTTAATTCGAGCAAAATAAATTTTGCTAATTATTAATGCTTCGTAAACTAGCATTAATAAATTTTTATAGTAAGGAAGTGATAAAAAATGTGGAGAGATTCAGAGCAAGTTTTAGATAGTATTTTCTTATCTTATAATAAAATTTTAAAGAGATTTAAATTGTTAGGTGTTACTACTAAAGATAGAAAGGAAATAACACATGAAGATTTAAGAAAAGCTGTAGAAGTTATGTTAAAAAAACATCCAACTTGTAGATGGAGAAGTGAGAAAGTAAAAAGTAGGAAATATTTTATTTTAGATGAAGGATATGTATGGTTATATCAAGTTTACTTTCAAAAAAAAAAATCATTAACTGATGCTGATGTAGATTTTTTTGAAGATAGAATAAAACAATATGAAGAATTGCTAAAAATAGAACACAATGAAAATTGGTGGAATGATGATATGGATATAAAACAACTATGCGAATATTTTAACAGAAAAGATATAACCGTTAGAAAAGCAATTAAGAAAATGTGTGATAGTGGTTTTAAAAATTATAAATATTTAACTAATAATAAAGTTGTAATTGTTAGTAAAGGTGTTGAATGGCTATGCAAAAATGTTTTTAAACAGAAGTATTTGGAATTGCTGGAAAAGTATAAGATGGAGTTGACAGAGTTATATATTGAAGAAGGGTATCCTTATGATGAATTTTTTGGAAGAAATTAAAAATTCTACAGATTTCTTTAGTTTTATTGAGAAAAAATGGAATTTATGATAGAATAACCTTGTTAATAGAAATATATTAATGGGGGCTATTATATGGGGAAAGAATATGAAAGCGAAGCAATGCTTGAAGAAAAATTGATAAAACATTTAGAATTATTAGGTTATACAAGGATTAATCTAAAAAATCTAGATGATGTAAAAGAAAATTTTAGAAAACAAGTAAATGCTCATAATATAGAAGAATTAAAAGGAAAAGAATTATCAGATAGAGAATTTGATAGATTATATACGATGATTACTGGTAAAGGTGTCTTTGCTAGTAGTAAAATTTTAAGAGAAAAACAATGTATAGAAAGAGATAATGGAGAAAAAGTATATATAGAATTATTTAATACTAGACAATGGTGTAAAAATATATATCAAGTTTCAAATCAAATAACAAGTATAACAGGAGAAAAAGAAACTAGATATGATGTAACACTTTTTATTAATGGACTACCTCTAATTCAAATAGAATTAAAAGCAAGAGGGAAAACACTAAAAGAAGCTGTAAATCAAATTGAAAGATATAGAAGAACATCATACAAAGAATTATATAAATTCATACAGATATATGTTGTAAGTAATGGTGTGAATACAAAATATTTTGCAAATACAGATGGAGAGATTAATTTTGGCTATACATTTTTCTGGACTGATGAAGAAAACAATAGAATTAGTAATTTGAGTGAATTTTCTATGTATTTTCTAGAAAAATGTTTTGTGTCAAAAATGATTGCAAGATATATGGTTATTAATGAAACAGATAAACAATTAATGGTAATGAGACCATATCAAGTGTATGCAGTAGAAGCACTCGTAAAACAAGCCTTAGAAACAAATAACAATGGATATATATGGCATACCACAGGCTCAGGAAAAACATTAACATCATTTAAAGCCAGTCAAATTTTAGCAAACGAACCAGATATTAAACAAGTCTTCTTCTTGGTAGATAGAAAAGATTTAGATACACAGACATTTGATGAATTCAATAAATTTGAACCCGGTTCAGTAGATTTTACAAATAGTACATATAAATTAGTTAAAAATATACAAGATTCAACAAAGCCATTAATTATAACTACAATTCAAAAAATGGCTAATGCTATAAATAGCCCAAGATATTCGGAATTAATGGAAAAATACAAAGATGAAAAAGTGGTATTTATTATAGATGAATGTCATAGAAGCCAATTTGGTGATATGCATAAAACTATAAAAATGCATTTTAATAGAGCTCAATATTTTGGATTTACAGGAACACCAAGATTTCCAGATAATAAGAGTCAAGATGGAAGAACTACGGCAGATATTTTTGAGAAATGTTTACATAAGTATTTATTAAAAGATGCGATAAATGATGGTAATGTATTGGGATTTTCAGTAGATTATTATAAAACAATAGATGCAAATCTAGACAACATTGATTATGTAGAAGTTGAAGGAATTAATACCGAAGAAGCTTATATGGCTGATGAAAGAATAAATAACATTACTGAAGGAATACTTACAATGCATCCATTAAAGACTAATGATATGACATATACCTCCATATTTGCAACTGCTAGTATACCACAATTAGTAAAATATTATGATTGTTTTAAAACTAAAAAAACCGATTTAAAAATAGCAGCAATATTTACATATGGACCAAATGAAGATTATGAGGGTAAAGATGAACTTTCATGTCAAAGTTTAGAGAGAATTATAAATGATTATAATAAAATGTTTGATACTAATTATTCTGTAAATACATTTGATGGATATTTTAAAGATGTCTCTAAAAGAGTAAAAAATGCAGAAATAGATATTTTAATCGTAGTAAACATGTTTTTAACTGGTTTTGATAGTAAAAAGTTAAATACATTGTATGTAGATAAAGCTTTAAAATATCATGATTTAATACAAGCTTTTTCAAGAACGAATAGAGTAGAAAAAGCAACAAAAACGCAAGGAAATATAGTAAGTTTTAGAACAACAAAAAAAGCTGTAGATAATGCTATAAGGATTTTTTCTGATACAAGTGATCCAGATGAAGTTCTATTAAAACCATACGAATACTATAAAGAAAAATTTATTGAAGTAGCAAAAAAATTAAAAGAAGTTGTTCCGACAGTGGAATTTGTAGACACAATACAATCAGAAGAAGAAAAGAAAGAATTTATTGTTATATTTAGAGAGTTAACTAAAATTTTAATAAAACTTAGAATATTTAGAGAATTTAAATTTACAGAGGAAGAAGTTTTTATATCACATCAAGAATATTTAGATTACAAGAGCAAATATTTAGATTTAGCTACAGGTAAGGAAGTACAAAATAAAGTTAGTATACTAAATGATATTGATTTTGAATTAGAATTAATGTATACAGATAAAATAAATGTCGACTATATTTTAAATTTAATGAAATCTATTGATTTAACTGATAAAGAGCAGACAGATAAAGATATTAAGGATATTCTAAATAAATTGGAAAATGCAGATAATAAAGACCTAAGACTAAAATCTGATTTGATTAGAGAATTCTTAAATAAAATTATACCAACTCTTAATGAAAATGATTCGGTTGAAGAAAATTATTATAACTTTATGGACGAACATCGTCGTAAAGAAATTGAAGAAGTAGCTAAAAAGTATGATATTGATATTAATTTGTTGAATGATATTATAGGAGAATATGAATACTCAGGAATATTGGATACAGGAAAAATTAAAGAAAAGATAGATAAACCTTTAATTGAAAAAGTAAATATAACAAAATCCATAAAAGATTTTATTGTAAATTTAATTAATAAATTTAAATAGAAGGAGAAATAGAAATGAATGTAGCAGAAAAACAAAACAAACAACAGTCAGAGTTACACTCTAAATTGTGGAGTATGGCAAATGATTTAAGAGGGACAATGGATGCTTCTGAATTTAAAAATTATATATTAGGATTAATATTTTATAGATTTTTATCAGAAAGATTAGTAAGTTACATAGAAGAAAAACTTTTAAATAAAGATAAACTAACATATGAACAAGCATGGGAAAAAGAAGATTATAGAGAGGCTATAATCGAAGATTTAACAAAAGATAGCGATGTTGGATATGTTATAGAGCCTCAATATTTATTTTCCAATTTGATAAAATTGGTAGAAACGGGGAATTTTGATATATCAATATTAAATAAAGCAATTAGCAAAGTTTCGGAATCTACATTTGGAAATGCTAGCCAACATGATTTTGAGAATTTGTTTGAGGATATGGATTTGAATTCTTCAAAATTAGGTAGAGGAGAAAAAGAAAGAAGTAAACTAATAGGTACAATTATGCAAAAGATAAATGATATAGATTTTGCATTTGAAGATACAGAAATTGATGTTTTAGGAGATGCATATGAATACCTAATAGGACAATTTGCAGCAAGTGCGGGTAAAAAAGCAGGAGAATACTATACGCCTCAACAAGTTTCAAATATACTTGCTAAAATAGTAACAATGGAAATTAAAGACTTAAAGAATGTATATGATCCAACTTGTGGTTCTGGTTCATTATTATTAAGAGTAGCAAGACAAAAAGATGTAAAAGTAAGTGCTTTTTATGGACAAGAAAAAGTAAGTACAACATATAACTTAGCTAGAATGAATATGTTACTTCATAGAGTTCCTTTTAATAGATTTGATATATATAATGGAGATACTCTAGAAGATCCATGTGAAGAACATATGAAAATGAGATTCCAAGCGATTGTTGCAAACCCACCATATTCAGCTCAATGGTCAGCAGACCAAAAGTTTTTAAATGATGAGAGATTCAGCAATTACGGAAAATTAGCACCAAAATCAAAAGCAGATTACGCATTTATTCAACATATGATTTATCTATTAGATGATAATGGAACAATGGCAGTAGTATTACCGCATGGTGTTTTATTTAGAGGAGCAAGTGAAGGGACTATCAGAGAATATTTAATAAAAGATAAAAATTACTTAGATGCAGTCATAGGATTACCAGCTAATATATTCTATGGAACTTCTATTCCTACTTGTATATTAGTATTTAAAAAATGTAGAACAAGTGATAATATATTATTTATTGATGCATCAAAAGATTTTGAACCTGGGAAAAATCAAAACAGATTAAGAGATGAAGATGTAGATAAAATTATAAATACATATAAAGATAGAAAAGAAATAGAAAAATATTCTCATCTAGCCACGATGGATGAAATAAAAGAGAATGACTATAATCTTAATATTCCAAGATATGTAGACACTTTTGAAGAGGAAGAAGAAATAGATTTAGATGCTGTTCAAATGGAATTGGAAAAAATAGATGAAGAAGATAAAAAAGTAACAGAAGAGCTTAACAAATATTTAAGAGAGCTAGGACTAAAAGAATTAAAGTAACAGAAAAGGATTACATTTCAAAGTGTAATCCTTTTTCAAATGAACATTTGTTGTAGTAGAGATTTTTTTAAAAAAGTTAATTTTTCAAATTTTAATTTCTCGTTTTCAATTTTTAATTCTAAACAATTTAATATTTTTGATATTTTATTTTGTTCCTCCAATTTAGGTACTTTAAAAGCTAATTTTTCAAAAGAAGATTTATTGATAATAGAAGTTGCAGAAGTTCCGGCAGTAGATTGTAAGTAGTCCTTCTTCATTTCAAATAAATAATATAAATAGTCAGCATTAAAATTTTTATTTGGAATTATAGCATTAATTTGTTGATTACAAGAACCATCTATTTTTAAAATTGCGTTTTTACCAATACTTGCTATACAAGTTATTAAAACGCTTCCTGCAGGAACAAATCTTCCTGCTTTAAGCCCATCTGGTGTTAACATATCGTGCGAATTATAAACATCTTTACCTTCCGTAATATCTGAAGGTGTTATCCAAGCTATAGTGCCATTATTCCAATAAGAATGAATTAATTTGGAGGGAGTAGTACCAGTTATAATAGTGCCAAATTCAGAAACACTCTTTTCTTCACAATTATTAGAATTAATAAGTTTTTGCATTAACCCTTTTTTATATATCTTAAGGGCTTCTATTTTTCTCTGTTGCAGTTCTATTTTTTTATCTAATAGAATTAAAAATTTTGTGATTTTTTCTTGCTCCATTTTAGTCGGGATTCTAACATCTAAATCGTATATATTATTTTTAGAAATTCCATAAACCTTAAAGCCATTTGCTAATACCCTAATCTGATTGTGTATGAGAGACGTATTAAACAAGTATCCTTTGAATCCAAGACTCATCACTTTTTTTGTATCTCTTGCCAAAATAGTATGAAGCCCACTAGCAATTTTATTATTTCCAACATTAATTACTTCAACAGCTTTACCTATGCCTTCATAGTCTTCTGATGCATCAGCAAATATCAAATCTCCATCTTGGCAATAATTTTCTTCATTACGCATATTTATTTCTGATTTTATATATGGTAATTTTTCTTTATTTACATCTAATATATTATTAAACTTTTGATGAATATCTCCATAATGTATATTTTTAATTAATCCCTCATCTGATAAGTCTGCTCGTGATAAAGAATTGGTGTTATAAAACGTAAAAACATTAATTAGAGAGATTTTTTTCCATTCTTCTTTAAATTCTTTAAATCTCAATCTAGGTACTAACAAATTTTCACCTTCTATCTGTCCTTTAGTTTTAACCTTAAAGGTCAAAAAAATTATATCATAAAAAATAAAAAAATGGAATTATTTAAGATTTTTTTCTTGAAAATTTTTGCAAATTAAGTTTATACATTTCTTTTTTTGTGACATTTGAGGATGGACATATAAATTTAATGTGATATTTACAGTGGAATGTCCCAATAATTCACTAACGGTTTTATAATCTACACCTAACTTAATACAGTTAGTTGCAAAAGTATGTCTAAGACCATGAAAATTAATTTTTTCGATATTGGCTTTTTTTATAGTTCTTTCAAAAAATCTTCTATATGTTCTCGGCTCTATCCATTTATTAGTACAAGATAATAAATAGTCCTCTGAATTAGTTTTATAATTTTTCAATTCTTTTGCAAAATCCTTATTTAGAGGAATATCTCTTTCTGCATTATGAGTTTTAGGATTCGTTATTATAACCTTTGATTTTTTAACATTATTATCTTTAATATAGACTCTTTGAAGTGTTTTATTTATATGTAACATGTTATTTTTAAAATCAATATCTTTCCATTGTAATGCACATAATTCTCCTATTCTAATTCCCGAATATAATGTTAATAAAATTCCCAAGCTTTTTACTGACTTATTTATTAAAATATAATTTGTTAACTTATCTTGATCCTGTCTTGAAAGAGTATATATTTTTTCTTTTGAATTAGATTTTGGATATATAAAATCTAGATTTAAGTTTTGAATAAGACCTTCTTTAGATGCAGCTTTTAAACTACTTTTTATTATTGCTATAATATCTCTAATAGTCTTATTAGATAATCCTCCTAGATTATCCAGTCTACCATTCCTATATTTATCTAATAAAAATTTTTGAATTGTTTTATTATCTAATTCATTTAGGTAATAATTTCCTAAATTTGGTGCTATATGGTTAGAAATAATATTAGAATAATTTGCATATGTAGATTCTTTGATATAGTCTTTTTTATAAAATAACCAATCCCAAATCCAATCTTTATATAATACTTTATTTTTTGCTTTAAATAGCATCTTTTTCACCTCCGTATATATTATACAATGTCTGTCATTTAAGTATATTAAGGTTAAAACTAAAGGACAGATTGAAGGTGAGAATATGCTAGTACCTAAATTGAGATTTAAAGAATTCTACGATGACTGGATAATATACAAATTTTATGATTTAGTAACAATTACTAATGGACAAGTTAATCCAAATGATATGCTGTATTGTAATTTGCCACATATTGGTCCTGGTAACATAGAAAAAAACACAGGAAGATTGTTGCAATACAATTTAGCAAAAGACGATAAATTAATTAGTAACAAATATTTATTTGATGAAAAATCTGTAATATATGGAAAAATCAATCCACAATTTGCTAAAGTGTGTTTTCCTAAATTTAGAGGATTATGTAGTGCTGATGCATATCCTCTAAATCCATCAAACGATAAACTAAATTCCGCTTTTTTACTATATCTTTTATTAAATAAAAATTTTACTAAATTTGCAATATCTGTTTCTATGCGTACGGGAATGCCTAAAATTAATAGAGAAGAACTATCTATGTATAAATTTAAAGTTCCATCAATCATTGAGCAAGAAAAAATAGCGAATTTTCTAAGTCTGTTAGATAAAAAAATAGAACTGCAACAGAGAAAAATAGAAGCCCTTAAGATATATAAAAAAGGGTTAATTCAGAAAATATTTAATGATAAATACAATAATTGCATGAAAATAGAAGAGTTGATTTTTCAAAAATCTACAAGAAATTCAAAAAATGAGATTAAAGATGTATATAGTGTAAGTAATAAAGATGGATTTATACTACAATCAGAACATTTTAAAGATAGAATGGTAGCAAGTGAGGATACTACTAATTATAAAATAATTGAAAATGATGATTTTGCATATAATCCTGCCCGTATTAACGTCGGTTCTATTGCGAGAATGAAGAAGAATAAAAATGGAATTATTAGTCCAATGTATATATGTTTCAAGTGTAATGAGAAAATATTGCCAGAATATTTAGAATATTTTTTTGAATCACCAAAGTTTATATATGAAATGAACAAAAGATTAGAAGGTAGTGTACGAATGTGTTTATCATATGAATCAATGATAAATATACCAATAGAAGTACCAGACAAAAAAGAACAAGAAAAAATATCAAATATTCTTACTACCTTAGATAAAAAAGTATATCAAGAAGAAAAAAGATATACGAAGTTAAATGAACTAAAAAATGGATTATTACAAAAAATGTTTGTATAGAGTAGCAAAAAAGCTACTCTATATTGATATATATGGAAAAATGTTATAAAATACCAACAAGAGGTAAAGTAAGATGTATAGTAAAAAAGTAGTTGAGTATTTTGAAAATCCTATAAATTTTGGAGTAATTGAAAATGCGGATGGAATTGGAATTGTAGAAAACGAAGTTTGCAGTGATATAATTAAAATATATATAAAAATAAATAAGGATAATATAATAGAAGATGCGAAATTTTATGCTAAAGGATGTCCTCCAGTTATTGCATCTTGTTGTGAAGTAACTCGAAGCATAAAAAATATGAAGATGGAAGATGCAAAAAATGTAGATACAGAATTAATCATCGAAAAATTAGGAGGATTGCCAAAGGAAAAAGAACATTGTGCAGAGTTAGTTATAAAAACATTAAAGAAAGCTTTAGAAAATGTAAATAAAAGAGAGGTCGTATGTATATGATTTACATTACAGGAGATACCCATGCTGATTTTAGCAGATTTTTAATTGATAAATTTCCGATTCAAAAAGAGATGACCAAAGATGATTATGTAATCATTTGTGGTGACTTTGGTGGAATATGGACATTTGAAAAAGAAAATATACAGGAAAAGTATTGGTTGGATTATCTAAACGAAAAAAACTTTACAACATTATTTGTAGATGGAAATCACGAGAATTTTACAAGACTATATAATTATCCAGTAGAAGAATGGCATGGAGGTAAAGTACATAAAATAAGAGATTCTGTTTTACATTTAATGCGTGGAGAAGTATTTGATATAGATAACAAAAAGTTTTTTACATTTGGTGGAGCAAGATCACATGATATTAAAGATGGAATATTAAATCTTGATGAAGAAGAAAGAATATATGAATATCGTAAAAGAGGAGCATATTTCAGAATCAGAGATTTTTCTTGGTGGGATTTAGAACTTCCAACTAAAGAAGAAATGCAAAACGGAATTAAGAACTTAGAAAAAGTAAATTATAAAGTTGATTATATATTTTCTCATTGTTGTCCTACTAGTATACAAACATTATTAAATCCAATGTATAAAAACGACATTTTGACTGATTATTTACAAGAAATATCAGAAAAATGTGAATTTAAGAAATGGTTTTTTGGACATTATCATGATAATCGACAAATTAACTCACAATTTACTTTATTGTATGAAGATATAGTTCCATTAGAATTTGAGAGTGCTTTTTTATAAATTTATCAAGTAAATATAAGAAATTGTAAAAATATCAATAAAATTTGAGAAAAGTTCTCAAAAATATTGATATTTTTTGAAATTTAGCATATAATATATAAAGTAAAGGAGGATTTTAAAATGTTAATAAGATTTAGTTTTAAAAATTTCAAATCTTTTAAAAATGAAAACTGTTTAGATATGGAAGCAACATCATTAAAAGAACACGAATATAATATTGCTAAAACAGAAAATGGGGATTATTTGAAAGTTTCAGCTATATATGGAGCCAATGCGAGTGGAAAAACAAATGTATTACAAGCATTTAGTTATATGAAAAAAAGAATATTAGTAAGTGATGATTCAAAAGTAAATACTCCTTTAGATGAAGAAAATGTATTCAGCTTTATGATAAATAATGAGCCAATAAGTTTAGAGGTAGAAATACTAACAAAAAATAATAAGATTTATAAATATGGTTTTGATATATTAAAAGACAAAATAATTTCTGAATGGTTATATGAGAAAAGAATAAATAAATTTTATGAAATATTTGAAAGAACTGAAAATAACATTAAAGTCAAAGATAATAAAAATAAATTGCTAGGATTGGCTAATATAGATGAAAGAAGTTTATTTTTAAATGTGTATACAAAAATTGATAAAAATAATGAGGATTTTAACAATGTATATGAATGGTTTATCAATGCTAATTATTTAGATTTAGGAGATCCAAAATTTGAAGATGCATTAAATAAAAGAATATCTTTAAGAATTGTTGAAGACGAAAAATATAAAAGTGAATTACTATCATTTATAAGAACTTTTGATTCAACAATAGATTCAATAAATATTTCTCCAAATTCTTTAGAAGAATTAAAAAATACAAATGGTGTTGTTAAAGTTGAGTTAGTTCATAATTATGATGAAGGAAAAAATGCATTACCTCTTTCATTAGAATCAAATGGAACAATGAAGATGTTTCATTTATTTGATTTTTTAATGGATGCTTTGAAAAACGGAATGGTATTATTTGTTGATGAATTAGATGCAAAGTTACATCCATTGCTTACAAGATATATTATAAATTTATTTCATAATAGTGAGACTAATAAAGGCAATGGACAGTTAATATATTCAACACATGATACAGTAAACTTGAATAAAGAAACATTTAGAAGAGATGAAATATGGTTTGCCGAAAAAGATAAAAATGGAGTTTCAGAAATTTATTCATTATCAGATTATATAATAGAAGATGAAGATGGAAATGCAAAAAAAGTTAGAAATGATGCAACATACAACAAGGATTATTTAACTGGAAGATATGGTGCTATTCCAGTATTAGAGGAATTTGATGTCGTATGAAAAAACAAGAATATTCTAGAAAAAGTAAATTTAAAAGTAAGAAGCTTGCACCAGCTAATTACTTGATTGTATGTGAAGGAATACAAACTGAACCGAATTATTTTAAAGGATTAAAGAAGAAAATAAATGATAAGTACGGAAATAAAGTAGATGTATTAATACCTGAGATTGATATTAAAGGAACAGGAAGAAATACTACAGACTTAGTAAATTATACAAATAAATTCGTAAACTATGCAAATAAAAAATATGGACAAGTCTGGGTAGTATTTGACAAAGATGATTATAGTAATGAGCAATTTGATAAAGCAATTAAAACGTGTGATTATAATGTTGCATGGTCAAATCCTAATTTTGAACTTTGGTTATTAGCACACTTGAAAAGAGTTGATAGATATATTTCAAAAGATAAAATAATAGCTGAATTAAACAAAGAGTTCAAAAAAAATGGACTTGGAGAGTATAGAAAGAATGATGATAAAATCTTTGATAAGGTTACTAGTAATGGGAAGATAAATAATGCAATAATAAATTGTGAGTATATGGAAAGTTTAAATAAAGAGGGACAAGCATCACAAAGAAATCCGATGACAACGGTTTATAAAATAGTTGATGGATTGAAAGAGTATTTAGAATAAATAGTACAGAAGAAAAGCAAAGTATGAGAGTAATTATAGTTACAGGATTATTTTGCTTTTTTGATAACAAAAGACAAGTTTCGACAAATTCTGCAATAAAAATATGATATATATAAATAGGAGAGTAAATATGTTAGATAATATAATAGAAAATAAGGTTAAAGTTTTTATAAGTTC
>ENA-UOJD01003184-UOJD01003184.1-human-gut-metagenome-genome-assembly--contig:-P48-NODE-3184-length-12257-cov-30.415833_pt1 | contig 12257 bp, 29 predicted proteins | sample MGYA00242342_ERZ723889 | MGnify/ENA metagenome assembly ERZ723889
GGTAGCCGCCGGATACCAAACATCAAAAACGCCTGTTTTATACGGGCGTTTTTCTTAGGTATTTAGGGCTTTTTCGCTTGCTTGTGCTCATTTTGTGCTTTCGCTCTGGCAACTTTCCGGCAACCTTTTTTTGAAAGCGTCCATAACTGCGCCCGCGCTTGCGTCCTCTTTTTCCTTTGAAAGGTGTGAATAAATTTCAAGCGTTACCTTTACGTTGGCGTGGCCGAGGAATTTCTGCGCGGAAAGCACGTCAACGCCGGCATTATAAAGTATGGAGGCGTAATTGTGCCGGAAGTAATGCGGCGTGAGGATGGAGGCGCCGTCCTCTCTCGTTTCTATGTCGGGCCCCAACTCTGCCATGCGCTCCATCAGCGAACGCCATAGCCTATTTGAAGAGGAATTGCGATAGTACGTTCCATCGGGGGCGGGGAATACAAACGCCTGCGGGAATCCCCGCACGAGCATTTCTGCCAGCTCGTCCGGCAGGGGTATATCCCGTATGCTTTCCTTCGTCTTGGGCGGGGTTATCGTGCCCTTCCTTAAATTGACCTGCTGCCGGACGTGTATGACCTTCTTCCTGAAATCTACACATTCCCATTGCAGGCCGAGGGCTTCGCCGAGCCTCATTCCGGTATAGTATAGTAATGCCACCAGCAGGCCGTTTTCCTCCTGCATCAGCTTCTTTGCCGCTTCTTCCTCAGCTTCCGTCAGCGCCCGGCGGCTTGACTTTTCTTTCGTGGGCTTGACCAGCCCCACGGTCACGTCCCGCTGGATTATCCCCTCGGAGTATGCCCGCTTAAAGACGGATTCTAACACATGGTGTATATTTTCGATTATGGTTACGCACGTATCGCCCTTGGAGTTAAGCAGCTCCTGCAAATCCATAGTGGATATTGCGGTGAGCCGCTTGTCCCCCAGAACAGGCAATATGTGCTTGTTGAGTGCCGTCTTATATCCGCTCTGCGCCGATTCCTTTATATTCGGCTTTTTGTAGACATTATACCACTGTATGGCGTATGGGCCGAAAAGCGCGTCCTTCTGCGCGGTGCGCCCGGTGATGAACTCCTGCCTGACCGCCTCCTTCGCGGCCTCCAAATCCTTCTTTGTGCGCCCGGATACATATTTTATCACGCTGCCGCCGTTCATATCCTTGCCGACGGTTACTTTAGCCCTATACCTCCCGTCGCTTTGCCTTGCCATTTACAAAAACCTCCCGTTGTGTTAAAATCGGAGGCGGAGAAGCATCCGCCTTATCCCCTGTTGCCGCCCTCTAATTCGGCACGGGGGATTCTTTATTTTATTATCCACCCTTTATCGAGGTGCATCATATCATATACCAGCATTCCTATGACCGCCGCCATAACAATAAAAGTAAATACTGCTATTATCATTATCGTGCGTTCCAACTTCCTTATCTTCCGTTCCCTGTACTCTAACCCTCTTTCGTATAGCTGCGTCAATCCTTCCGTCTCTCCTGCGCCGTCCTCGTCCAGATCGTTCAGGCTCGCGCCCATGGCCTTTACTATCTTGTAGACCGTATCGAACCCCGGATTTTCCGTTAAGCCCTGAAGCACACGGTTTACCGTTGCAACGGGTACTCCGCTTTTGTCCGCTATCTGCTGCGCTGTCATATTGCCCTTCATGGCCCGTAAACTCTCGTACAACATCAATGGGTATCACCTTCTTCATTTATGTGTGGCGAAAAAACAAGAATGTTAGCGAATACTATATTTATGAGTATTGATTAGAGCGGTATAAATGCTATGCTTTATTCAGGACGGTTCCCCGATGCTTCTCCACCGTCTTAGGCGGGGGTGAGAAATCGCCCCTGCCGATTAAATTTGAGGCACGATTTGTGCAACATCGGCGAGCGCAGTCCCGTTTATGGTACTCTCATACAAATTCCCCCTTTCTTTTTGAATCTAACGTGTTATTATCAAAACAGAACAAGTGTTTGGAGGTAGAATAGATGACAACGCGGGAACAAATTCTTGCAATCGTTGAACAGTTAAAGCACGATCCGGAAGCTACCGACCTTCTTTTTTCTTATGCTGCTGCATTAGAAATTCAGCATAAGATAAAAGCTGAAGCTGCTCGTTCTCGTCCAAATTGTTCATAATAGCTTCAATCCTCACACTTTGGTTCATTCGGCGTCGTTCGTTTGTCCAGCCCATCAAATAGGCGGGACTAGTGTTGAGCGCATTGGCAAGCTCGACAATTCGAGACAAAGGAAGATTAGACACAATGCCCTGTTCGTACTTCCCTATGGTCTGCTTTGTCGTGTTGAGCATCTTCGCCAAATCACCCTGGGTAAGCCCGGCGGCCCTTCTCAACTCCCGTATTTTATCGCCAAGGGTCATTTATCATCACCTCGGTTATATATTACCACGTCACTTTAGAATATGCAATTTCTTTTTTAAAAACACTTGACAAGTGACCAAACCCATGTTACACTTTAGTCACTTAATAAGTGACGCAAGGGGGCGGTCAGAATTAACAGAAATTTGTATCGAGCAGCGTTGGCACGTTGCGGAAAAACACAAAGAGAACTGGCACATGAGCTTGATATGTGCGAATCCACCTTAGTTGCCAAAGTAAAAAAGAACACGTTGACCGTAAGGGATGCCGAGAAGATGATAAGTATTCTGGGAATTGATAATCCTACGGAAGTTTTTTTTACAAATTTAGACACTTCACAAGTGACCGCGAACGATTAACAAACAAAGACACACTATTTAGAGCTGACGAACGAACAGCGTAAGGGGGAAACGATGAACAACCACGTTGAAATCAAAACAAACGACACAAGCGGAGAAATAACCATCAACGGCATATCGGTAAGCGATATTGTACGAAAGTACACCATCACCCACGAAGCAGGGAAGCCCCCCGTAATCGAGGTAGAGCTTGTAGGGGACGTGACCGTCAGCGGCGGCTTTATTACCCCTCTTCCCGAACCGTGGAAAAGTATTTATCACAATCTGTCGAAAGGGGGAAACGATGAAACGCAAGAGCTTAATGGAAAAATTCCTTTATAAAGACGAGTATTTCAGTGAAATGCTCGATAAGGAGCGTGAGTATAGAGCTTGCGCAAGCGGAAACAAGTGCGATACGCCATTCGTGACGCCACTGCTTCACCTGCTCTACATTCGCCTTGGCGTCATTCTCGTTCTCCTTAGCTCTTTTTTGGGCGCGTTGCTTACTCTCGTTGTCCAGATGGCTAATAAATGACAAGGAAAGCTGCACGGTATCTATGGTATTTGAGCGAACCACCCCGAAGCGCACAAGCTCATTCAACACGGGGCGCAAGCCGGGGAAATCCAGGCCGAAGGTAATAGCCTTATCGAGGGAGACACCCTTTGCGGCGCGAGCCTTATAAGCATAGTACATGGAAAGCGTTACAGTTTCAGCGTTTGGGGACATAAATACCTCCAAAGAAAGGGATAAAGATATGAACAAAGTGCAAACAGGTTTGAGAATACCCGAAGAACGCTACAACGAACTATGCGAAGTAGCTAATGAAATGGGCGTTTCCCTTAATTCTTTGCTTTTGATGCTTATTGACCTCGGAATGACCCTGCGGAACGGGCGTGTTACTGTTCAGGCAACACAATAGCCCCGTGGGTGCGTTCATAATCATCAAGATGTAGTTGGAGGATATGCTCAATAAGATTGTTTAGAGAGCGATTCTCGCGGTCAGAAAGCACTTTGAGCTTATCGTAAATTGTTTCGTTGAGCCGCAATCCTGTTTGGATTTTGTTAGTTGCCATTGTTACCACCTCTTTAGCAGTATGTTAGCAAAAACCAACTTGACTTTCTACTCACAAGGTGCTAACATAGTGCTAACAGGATAAGGAGGAAGCCATGAAATACAACGCAAGGAAAGGGATAAAGCTATGACGGCAACACAAATAAGACTTCCCGAAGAGCTTGACGGTAAAATCACCGCCATAGTTAGGGAGCTGGGGATAAGCAAGAATGCCGCAATGCTGATGCTAATGGGGCTTGGGCTAAAGCTCTATAACGCCAACGTCAGTATAAACATTGATTCGATGGGTCGACAAAAGGGTATTTCTGAATGTATTCCTCAACACCCTTTTTAACGAAGTATTCAATCTGAGCATTGATTGAGCGGCATTCTTCCTCGGCTATCCGGCAGAGAAGGTTGTATGTAGATTCATTAAAACGAACCTGAGTAGCGACCTTTGAAACATCTTTAGCTGACATTATGGTAACCTCCTAAAACGCTACTACAACAATACCATATTGACACTACAATAAATAGTGTTATAATATAACTAAAATAGATACGAAACGATACTGAATTAGGAGGAAGCCATGAAATACAACATAGGAGAACGGGAGCCAGTCTGCGCCAACTGTCAGCACTACTATCAACACTACACCTACTATGGCGGCGCATATAGCCCCGTAAACTGCGGGCATTGCGCTTACGGACGGATAAAGCACCGGATACCGGGAGAGAGCTGCGAAAGGTTTTTATTTAGGAGGTAAGCCATGAACGATTTTAACAAGCTCCTGCGGGACATGATAACCGCCGCCGTGGACGAGCGTATAAACAGCGTTGAAGCGCTGGAGGAGCGCATGGTGAAGATGCACGGCGAGTATGTCACCACCAAGCGGGCAGCCGAGATCATCAACGTAGACCCCGGCACCATACGCGCCATGTGCAGGGATGGGCGCCTCATGGCGACCGCCGCCGACGGCCACGCCCCCCTCATACTGGTGCGGAGCATGGCGGCAATGGTAAAGGACGAGAAAAGCCTTGAACTGCAAGCCAAGCGGAAGCACAAATACGATAACTGCGTCGGGTACTATGTGAGGTGAAGCCGTGGTAAGCAGAGAAAAATTTGTCGCCGATATAACGGCGCGGCAGGAGAAAAGGAAGCAGGAAGAACGTCGGAAGCAGGAAAGAACGCGGTTTGACGTGAACGGGTATTTTCACGAAAGCGTGACGCGGACAATCAGGAAAAAACTCAACGGGAAATAAGGAGGTAAATATGTGGGGAGCGTTTTTTAGCTGGGGCATACCGATGTTTTTCATCGGGTGTATGGCGGGATACGCCTTCGCACCCCGCAAAAGGAGATAGATATGGAAGCATGCATAACCGGACAAACCCTGTGCTGGCGTTGCCAGAGGGCGACCAACGCGCCGGGCATGGGCTGTAGCTGGTCTCGCCACGCCGATCCCGAACCCGTTGCGGGCTGGGAGGCAAGGGAAACAACACTGAAGAGCAGCGACTATTACCACGGCAAAAACTACACAACAATTATACAGTCCTACGTCATCCGCGCCTGCCCGCTGTTTTTGCCGGACGGGAAAAGCGAGCCGCCGCGTATACAAAAGAAGTGGATCGTCGAAGTGGACGGCGAGTGGCTGACAACGCATGAGACAAGGGAGCGGCTGGGCATCGACAGGCACGAAATATACAAACTGATCGAGCGCGGCAAGCTCAACGCCAGACAAGTGGAGTGAATGAGCTAAAAACATATCAAAAGAACTGATTATCCCAAGGAGGAAAGCGAAATGACAAAAGATGAAATAATCGTCATGCTTGCGGAACAGCTTGCCGAAGTGCGGCATGACCGCGACCTGTGGAAAGCTCTTTATCGGAACGAGATAGACAAGAGGCTGGAAAAGGAAGGTGAGTAATGGAGCAGTACCTTTTAGCTAAAGCCTATAAACCGTTCGAGGACACCTACTATGACCGATATGACCCTAATCTTTTAAAACAGGAGGCGAGATAATGTCACTTTACGACATAGCGAAGAATCTCAATGACTTCATGGACGCGGTTGACCGTGGAGAGATACCCGAAGAAGCCGTGTATGACACTCTCGAAAGCCTTGATATGCAGCTCGACGACAAAATTGACAACGTGGCCTGCATGATAAAGAACCTTGCCGCAGAGGCAAAAAGCATCAAGGAGGAAGCCGACAGCCTCACCGCCAGAGCCAAGGCTAAGGCCAATAAGGCCGAGTGGCTTAAAGGCTACCTTGCAACGCAGATGCAGCTATCCAATAAGGAAAAGTTTGAAAGCAAGCGGAACAAACTGACATTCAGAAAGTCAGAAAACGTCGAGGTAAACGAGGAAGCCTTTATAAAGTGGGCGGCGCAGGGGCATGACGAGCTTCTGACCTATAAGCCCCCCGTGCCTAACAAAACGGCGATAAAGGAGCTTCTGAAATCCGGCGGGACGGCAGAGGGCGCGGAAATCGTTGTAAAGCAGAATTTGCAGATAAAGTGAGGGGAGCATGTTTAACGAAAAGACTGTAGAACATACAAAAGATGGAGATAAGCCGGTATGGCAATCCCCCAAGTATATTGCCGCAAAGGAAAAGGCCATAGAAGCTATCAATAGCGGCAAATATGGCCTTGCGGAGGCTGATTTCTGGATACTGATGAATCTCACCGCGAAGAAGGACAAGATGGCGTACAGCGGCCTAATAATCAGCCACAACGGGTGTTTAAAGATCAATGACTGTCTTGAAAGCAAGTTCACTCCTTCTTGTGTGTTTTTTGACAAGGACGGATATAAAAACTCACTGGTATACAGTTATTGCAATGATGAACAGGGTATTTACGAAGTGGGCGAGGTAAGCGACAAAAACTGTAGCAACGCTTATCCATACGCCATGGCTTATAAGAGGTTGTTTGACCGCGTTGTGTTGAAGCTCTCAAAGTTCGCTTACTCTGGGATAATGTCCGATAGCGAGAGCGAAGAGTTTGTTCAGCCGGAAACGGAAACCAATGCAACGTCTCCATCCCGCTCGAAATTTAAACCCAACGTTTACGACACGTTTTCCGCCGATCCTGACGTAAAGGCCATGCAGGAGGAAGTTATAGCCCTGTGCAAGGGGAGCGTGGATTTAGCCAATAAAGCGGCGAAAAAGAACTACGGTGTGGACGTGTGGAATATGACGCGGGAGCAGTTAAGCACCACGCTCGACAAGCTGAACGCAAAGGGGGCTTAAATGGAGCTGTAGGACGAAATAATGACAGAGCAAGCCCTACTTGACAGGGCGGTGCAGGAGCTTAAGCCGCGAGGACGGAAAAAGGCCGAAACGGAGCGCGAGTACAGAATGGCACTATCTAAAAGGCTTACCGTCCTCCGCGCCGAGGGGCAGCCAGTAACGCACCTTTTGGACATTGCCAAGGGCGAAGAAGATATAGCCAAGCTGAGAATGGAACGGGATATAGCTGAGAGCCTATATGATTCGGCGGTGGAAGCGATAAACGCACAGAAGCTAAAGATAAGGATACTCGAAGGGCAGCTATCCAGAGAATGGGGGAACACAAAATGAAAAGCAAGCGAACCAGGGCGTGTGAGATACCCCAGAGGGTTAAAGCGCGGGTATGGGAGAGAGACCATCAGTTATGCGTCCTCTGCGGGCGCACAGGAAGCCCTGTGGCGCATTTTATCCCGCGAAGTCATAACGGTAAAGGGATAGAACAAAACATCGTTACGCTGTGTCCTGAGTGCCATAGGGACTATGATAATTCGGAGAGGAGGCCGGAGCTTAGAAAAAAGCTGAGAGCGTACCTCATGGCAAAGTATCCCGATTGGAACGAAGAAAAACTAACGTATAGGAAGTGGAAAAATGAATAAAGCAATTTTGACCGGAAACCTGACGAAAGACCCAGAACTAAGGACGACCACAAGCGGAACATGCGTATGCACCTTTACGGTAGCGGTACAGCGCAGATACAAGGGCACTGACGGTAAACCCCCTGTTGACTATCTCAATATAGTAGTGTGGCGGCAGTTGGGCGAGCTGTGCGGGAAGTACCTCTCAAAGGGCCGCAAAGTCCTTATAGAAGGTGAGATACAGAACAGGAGCTATGAGGATAAGGATGGGAACAAGCGGTACATAACCGAAATCACAGCGGAAAACGTTGAATTTCTCACGCCGAGAGAAAAAACGGACACTCCGGCAGGGTTTACCGAAATAGACGATGAGCCTTTACCCTTTTAGTCATGGAGTACGTAACAGAAAGCCGCCTTGCCACGATAGGCGAGGGCGAGGGCTGGTCGATAGAACTCTACCTTATGGCATACCCGGACACCTACAAGCCCTTTTATGTGTTAGGGCTATGGGACAAGCGGGAGAATCGGATTAAAAAATCAATTTCTTTCGCGCCGGATGACATGAGAAGGTTAAGGGACGTACTGAACGAACAAATAAAGGGGTAGCGAAGAATGACTTTACCATATATCAAGATATATAGGGACTTTATTGACATAGTGCGGGAACTCGACAACGGGGCGAGGGGTCGGCTACTCATGGCGGTTATGCTTTACGCTAACGATGAAGAGCCGGACAATCTAACGGGAGCCGAAAGGATCGCATTCCTGACGATAAAGAGCCAGATAGATCGAGATCGTGATGCTTACGACAGCATTTCCGAAAAGCGGAAGCTCGCAGGAAAGGTCGGGGCAGAGCGCAGATGGGAGCAAGAAAAGATGGCAAATGCCATTTTGCCAATGGCAAAAGATGGCAAAAATAGCAAATGCCACCAAGACAAAGACCAAGACAAAGACAAAGATAAAGACAAAGATAAAGACAAAAATAATATATCCCCCTCTATAATCCCCCCCAAGGGGATACCACCCACACTTGAAGCCGTGAGGGAATACTGCAAGGAACGCAGGAACAGCGTTGATCCGGAGAAGTTTTATGACTTCTACGCCTCTAAAGGTTGGATGGTGGGGAAAAACAAGATGAAGGACTGGAAAGCTGCTGTCAGGACATGGGAACGCAGCAGAAACGAGATACCCCGCGTCTCGACATGGGATAATCCGGTCTACGAAAAACTGTGCTTGCCGAAAAAGCTGTTTTAGGTTCTGCGCTTCTCAGTCGTGAGGCTTTGGAGAGAATATGCGGGGAAATAAAACCAGACGATTTTGAGAGGCCGGAACACCAAGAGATATTTTCCGCTATCTTTGCCCTTTTCAACGCAAACGAGCCGGTAGACCCCGTAACGGTAGCTGACAAACTGGGCGGCAGGGCCGGTGGGATACAGTACATCACGGAAATAGTCACCGGCACTGTATCAGCAGCAAATGTCGATTATCACATCAAGGTGGTGCTGGAGGAATCCAGAAAGCGACACGCCATTTCGGGACTGCGGGAAGTGGTCAAGGACATGAAATCGGGAAAGGATGAGGGATACCTTGACCGTATGCAGGGCGTTATAGACGCTGTACGGGCGCGTGGAGGGCGTAAAGTAAGCAGGGTAGGGAAAGACTTTGACGCGGCCCTATATGGGCTTATAAACGGCGCTGAGGGGCTTACAACGGGGGTTCAGGTTCTCGACCAGACGTTAGGCGGGTTGAAAAGAGGGCATTTAACCATCATCGGAGCCAGACCGTCAGTAGGCAAGACCTCACTTGCCATGAATATAGCCGTGAATATGGCTTTGTTCGACAGGACGGTAGCGGTGTTTTCGCTGGAAATGCCGAGGGAGGACGTGCTTCAAAGGGCAATCATCAGCTATGCGAAGTGCAGCCGTGACGAAATGTTCAGCGGCGGTCAGGAAGCGGTTGACAGGATACAGAACGCCGTAAGCAAGCTGAGCGCGACAAGGTTGTATCTGTCGGATAACGCCTATACCGTGGAGGCAATAAGGTCACAATGCTACGCGATAAAGCAACAGGAACGGGAATTAGACCTGATTGCGATTGACTATTTAGGGCTAATACAATCCAGCCTGAGGAACCGCACACGGGAAAATGAGGTATCCGACATAAGCCGAAAAATAAAGCTTTTGGCGAAGGAACTGAATGCCCCTGTCGTTCTTCTGTGCCAGCTCAACAGGGCGATAGAAGGCCGGAACGATGGAAGGCCGAGACTATCGGACTTGCGGGAATCGGGAGCCATAGAGCAGGACGCGGACGAGGTGTTATTCCTTCACCGACCTGACCCGCAAAGCGAGGACGCGAACATCATCGTGGCGAAGAACCGAAACGGGCGAACCGGGGAACTAAGCGTGAAATGGTACGGAAAGTATTTTCTGTACGAGGATGAAATTGTGAAATGGGAGGAACTATGACAGAAGACATAGCAAATTGGATAACGCAAGCCATATTCCAGAGCGTGATGGACAACATGAAGGACGGAAAGGCCGTTGTAAGTGTTAATGGCGTTACCGTGTTGACCTTCACCGAAAACGGTAACGGCTGGGATATACACTGGGATGAGTAAGGCGCAGAGAGAAAAAGGCAAAGCCGGAGAACGGGAGCTTGCCGCCCTGTTCCGTGAATACGGGTTCAATGCCCGGCGGACTTCCCAATACTGCGGACAAACGGGGGACGCATCGGACGTGATAGGTTTACCGGGGATTCACGTTGAGTGCAAACGCTGCGAGACGACAAAAATCCATGAATGGATGGCGCAGGCGAAGCGCGACGCAAAGCCGGAGCTTATACCGGCGGTGTTTCACCGAAGGAGCCGCGAAAAATGGTTAGTAACTATGCAAGCGGAGGATTTTTTGAGGTTGTATGAAGCAAACGCTATGTTGGACGTGCCGGAGAGCGACAAATAAACCCGGTTTAGGGTGCAGTTGGAGCCGCCAAGACGGGATGCCCGTTAAAGGCTGGAACGCAAGACCGACAACGATAAACTGTCGCGATAACAGCGGCTGGGATGGTGGAAGCTACCACGTCAGAGAATGCCCGTTATACCTGGCGGATGGAAAAAAGGACGAGACAGGTTGCAGGGTTTATGTACAGCAAGGCGAAGAAAAGTTGACGGTAAGGGAAATGGCTGAGAAGGCCGGAATATCAGAGTTTACGGTACGAAAAAGAATCAAGAGGGGCATTTATGAAACTGCAAGCGTATGAGTTTTACGAAATCCACGATGGAAAAGAGAATTATCGAAAGACCTTTACCACTCTCAAAGCGGCGAAGAAATACTACACCCGAATGACGATGCAGGGCGCACTTTTAAGGGCAAAGGTTGATGGTAAGCAGTTACTTATTCACGAAGCGGACGAATTATTCAGGAGCGACGATGAAGTACAGCGAAATAGTAGACCATTACGGTGCAAAGCATCAAGCCATTAAAGCCGTTGAAGAACTGAACGAGCTTGCCGTTGAACTTAGTAAGTGGGTGAACGGCCAAGGCAGCAGAAAGAAAATCCTCGAAGAGTGCGCGGACGTGGAAAATTATGCTGTGGCAGATGCAGACAATATTCGGGGATTGGGACGACTGGAAAGCCTATAAATTAGGCAGAGTAGAGGGACGGATATGGAAAGAACAAGGATAAACGCAGAAGGAAAAGAATTATTTGCTTCTCTGTACGCCGTTGAAAATATCTTAAAGGTGTACGAAGAAAAGTATCACCGGCTGGTAGACCGTATCCCCAACGGCTGGCGAAATTTCCGATTGGCGCAGAGCAATATTGAAAAAATCAATACTGCGCTGATAGACACGATACCTGTTGAGCAGCTTATTACCCTAAAAAAACAACTGGAACTGACCGACATACAGATAGGCATTAAAAGCCCTGCTGGACGGAGTAAAAATTACTGGGTGATGAGCTATGACGATCTGGCCGATCTTGCAGAGTACGCCACCAAAACCGAGTGCTTTACCTGTGACGGCGCGAAACATAATTGCCGACTGCGGCAGATACTAAGGGATTTACCCATACAGGGAGTAAGCAACCTTGTTGTGGGGTGCTGGAGAGACGAATGACATGTCCGGAAGCGGAGGGGGAAATGAGCAGTGAAAATACCTGAGAGCGTACGCATTGGTGGCGTGGAGTATGCTATTTCTTACGTAGAAAATCTACGGTATGGAAACCAACTTGCATATGGACACATTGATTATGACAACTGCAAGATTGAGCTATCGGCCACAGACGGAATCGGACATCAAAAACGATGTCAAACTCTATTGCATGAGATTCTACATGGTGTCCAACAGCACGCAGGGTTGGAGATTGAGAATGAAGAAGCGGTTATAGAAATGTTTGCAAAGGGTATTTATCAGGTGTTACAGGATAACGGCGGCAGATTGTTTGATTTAATGGAAACAGACAAGAAAGGAAAGAGCAATGAAAAAGTACACGCAAGCGGATTTTGACAACTTTGAAGTAGATGAGTATGGTCGCAAGATATGCCCTGCTGGGGATTATACCGCAATAAAAGGCTTTGGCGAGAGGTGCAGCTTTGGCGAGGAGTGCAGCTTTGGCAAGGGGTGCAGCTTTGGCGAGGAGTGCAGCTTTGGC
>ENA-UOJD01003185-UOJD01003185.1-human-gut-metagenome-genome-assembly--contig:-P48-NODE-3185-length-12257-cov-10.619489_pt1 | contig 12257 bp, 11 predicted proteins | sample MGYA00242342_ERZ723889 | MGnify/ENA metagenome assembly ERZ723889
CCCGAAATTGAGCTTAGAATTTCTTAAATTATGTAAGGAGCCATTAATTATTTCGAAATTATATATATCAACTGCTCAAGACGGCTTTTTTTAAAGCTCTTTTTCTAACATTAATCATACAAACAAACTTCAATTTGTCTCAAAGTATTCCAACTTTTATTGAGTATTATGACAACTTTAATTTTTTGCCCCGTCCCCATCTATCAATTATATTGCAAAAAAATATATATAATGATAAAATATAAAACAATTAAAGAAGTTGTTTAGAAGGTGTATTAAATTTTGAAGAGAATAAAAGAATCTAAAGAAAATAAAAGAAATAAAAATAGTAAACATGGTAAAGTAAAAAAGCCAAAGATAGTAATGACAGAGCGAAGAAAGAATTTTATAAAAAAATTAAATGCTTTGTTTGTTCTAATATATTTAGTTTTTTGTATATATAGGATAGTATCTTATTTTTCATGGAAAAGCCTAGTTCTTCCAATGATGCAAAATGAATCTTCTACTATAGTAGATCAGAATGGAAATCTTATAGAAAAATTGGGGGCTGAAAGAAATAAAAATAATGTTGAATTATCACAAATACCAGAAAACTTAAAAAATGCCTACATAGACATAGAAGATGAAAGATTTTATTCCCATGATGGAATTGATATAAAAAGAACTACTGCAGCAATAGGTTCATATATAATTCATGGAGGAAAATCTTCATTTGGTGGAAGTACTATAACTCAGCAATTAGTAAAAAATTTAACTGGAAATGATGATAATTCTATATCAAGAAAAATTGAAGAATGGGTGAAAGCAGCCGAATTAGAGAGCTTTTGTAGTAAAGATGAAATTCTTGAAACATATTTTAATATTATATATGTTGCTCCAAATACATATGGTGTTGATATGGGGGCAAAATATTATTTCAACAAAAGCGTGAGCGATTTAGATTTAGCAGAATGTGCATTTTTAGCAGGAATAAATAATTCTCCTAATTCATATAACCCATTCAACGGTAAAGATAATTCAGAAAAAATAAAGAAAAGAACAAAAACAGTGCTTAGTAAAATGCTTGACCAAAAACATATAAGTAATGATGAATATGAAACCGCTGTTCAAGAAGTAGAAAATGGGCTAAATTTTAACAATGGGAAAATAGAATCAGAAAGTAATGGAATATATTCATATCATACAGATGCAGTAATATCAGAAGTAATTTCTGATTTAGCAGGCGAAAAACATATAGATACTAAGTTTGCGACAAATTATATATATATGTCTGGATTGACTATATATAGTACTGAAAAAACTGATATACAAGAAAAACTAGAGGAAGAATATAATAAAAGCAAATACATATTAACTTCCGAAGATGGGCAAAGTTCACAATCTGCAATGGTAATAATAGATCATTCTACAGGATATGTAGTAGGATGTGTTGGTGGACTAGGTGAGAAAAAAACTGCAAGAGGATTTAATAGAGCTACTCAAGCAGTAAGACAAACTGGATCTGCAACAAAGCCATTAGCAGTATTAGCACCAGGTATTGATAAAAAAAGCTTTACAGCTGCTACAATTTATAATGATGAACCTACAACTTTTAATGATGGAAGTGAGACAGGTTATGCTCCAACAAATAATGATGATTATATCGGAGAAATAACAGTAAGAAGAGCTGTAGAGTCTTCTCAAAATATACCTTTTGTAAAAATGATGGAATCTATTGGACCAAGTACTTCAGTTAAATATCTGAAAAAAATGGGCATAACTACACTGACGGAAAAAGATGAAACCTTATCATTAGCTTTAGGTGGATTAGACAAAGGAATAACTCCATTAGAAATGGCGGCAGCATATGCAACAATAGCAAATGATGGCGAATATATAGAGCCAACATTTTATACAAAAATTGATAATTCTAAAGGAAAAACAATTATAAAATCTAAGCAAAAAAAGAATAAAGTATTTTCTAAAGAAGTAGCATATATTTTAAAAGAATTGTTAAAACAACCAGTAGAAGGATCTGCTGGAACTGCTAAAGCTTGTAAAATAGATGGAATAGATGTTTCTGCAAAAACAGGAACAACAAATGAAAATTATGATAAATGGCTTTGTGGGTTCACAACATATTATACTGCAGTTACTTGGTATGGATACGATATAAATGCAACTGTATCATATAAAGGAAAGAGCCCAGCCGTGTTGCTATGGTCTAGTGTTATGAAAAATATTCATTCAAATTTAGCTAAAACTCAATTTGAAATGCCAAGTGGTGTAAAACAAGCAACAATTTGTACAAAGACAGGAAAAACAGCAACAAGTAATTGTCAAGAAACATATACAGAATATTTCTTATCTGGAACATTACCAGGTCAATGTGTTGGATGTAATAGCAGTACTAATAATAAAAAAGAAAATACGACTACTAAGACTAATACAATAAATACAACAAAAAATAATGTAGTAAATGAAAATCCAGAAAATAATGCTGTTAACAACGAAAATAATGTAAATAATAATAATGTTAATAAAAATAACATAGTAAATGAAACACCTAAGAATAATACGAATACTAATAATAGTATAAATAAAAATAATACTACAAACAATGTACATAATAATATTCCTGCTGAAAACAATATAAATGGAACAAATAATACTCATAACAATGAAGTAATAGATAATAATGAAGAAGATGAAGAGGATGAAGAGGATGACGGACCATAGAGAAAATAGCAGGAAAAGGGAACGGTTCTAATTTCCAAGTGCTTGAAAATTAGAGCCGTCTACTTTTTTCAAAAAGTTATTCATAGATTTATATCCGAGTATTATATAAAAAATCAATTTTATTAGTATCAAGCAAAGAAGTATTCTTTGTATTGATTTTTAATATGTAATCAGATCCAAATTGTTCATATAAAGATAATTCGTGTGATAATAAATTTATAGATTTAGTAATAATTTCAATAATATCTAAAAAAGAATCTTCTGTTAAATCATTTTCAAAAATAATACTAATTACTTTATCAGCACCCATGTTTTTAGTTTCTCTCCATGGAATATTTTCACGAATTCCACCATCAACTAAAGGAATATTATTGTAGATACATGGAGAATATATTCCGGGATAGCTACAACTTGCACGAACAGCTTTACATATAGGAACAGTATTGTCATAAATATAATTATCTTTATAATTGCTTCTGATATTTTGAGAGGTAAATATATATATTTCACCATTTTTAATGTTTACACTAGGAATTAACAATGGAAACCTTATTTGATTAATTGTATATATATTTTTGTCTGCACAAACATTACGTATTATTTTTTCAAACTTTTTACCATCATTTAAACCATCAATGATAATTTTATGTTTAAAAATTAGACCGCAAATAAGCTTTAATATGTTTTTTATACTAATATGAGTTATTTCTTTAGAATATTTTTTGAAAAAGTTATAAATTTCTTGTGGAGAATAACCAATTGCATATAATGTAGCAACAATACTACCAGATGATGTTCCTGATATAAAATCAATATGTATGTTATTATCTTCTAAAGATTGTAATGCTCCAATATGCGCTGCACCTTTTATTCCTCCACCAGATAAACATAGTCCTAAACTCAAAATTTATTCCTCCTCTAGAATATAATATTAAATTTTGGGAAAATAGTTTACAAGATTATGTAGTGATGTGAAGGTTTAGCTATAGTTTTAATAAATAGATAATTATTAGTTTTTTTATTTAATTTTTGTTATAATATAAAAAGAAAATTAAGTAGTTTGAAAGGAAGTTTTTATGGAAAAAGATAAGAAAAGAAAATTATATCATTATACTAGCATAGAAAATTTATTATTAATATTAAAAACTAAAAGCATATGTTTTAGTAGCCTAGAAAATGTAGATGATATGGAAGAAAAAGAAACAGGAGATTTACAAAACTTTGGGAGATTTTATTATGTAAGTTGTTGGAATAAAAGTAGCAGAGAATCTATTCCATTATGGACAATGTATTCACAAGATATGACAGGAGTAAGAATTGAATTACCAGAATTTCCGTTTAAATCATTTAAATATTCAAAAGGTGAATATGGATTTGAAACAGATACTATAGAATATGTAGATATGGAAAAATTATATAAAAATAACAAAATGTCTGTTATAGATGGAGGAATTAAGCTGTATGATATAGAATATACAGATGATGAGAGCCTACTATATCCCAAAATAAAAAATCTAAATGTAGAACGACTTTTAAAATATGATTTTTCAAAATTGGGAAGGTACAAAAGAAGTAATTGGAGCTTCCAAGAAGAATGCAGATATGGAATTTTTCTTGCACCATGGAATATGCAATATATGGAAGAAATAAAAAATATTTGCAAAATAAATCTTAATGATTCTGATAAAATAATATCAGAAGCAATGAATTTACTAGAAAATCCAAATACAATAATTCCAAGCAAGAGATTTTATGTGGATTTTGATGAAGAGATTTTAAAAAATTTAAAAATATTATTAGGACCAAAAGTAACAGAAGCACAGGAAGAAATTGTGAAATTAATAGTAAAAGAGTATTGCCCAACTGCTAAAATAAGTAGGAGCAAGCTTAAAATATCATAAATCATACTGATAAAGTAAAATATTGAGCAAAATATCAAATTGTATTTTGAATATAAATCACCACACAGGAAACAATACTACTGTGAGGTGATTTTTTTGAAATTTGAAAAAGACAAACATGGTGAAAATTATTTTGAAGATGAAGATACAACAAGATATGGGGAATTTATATCTTCATATTTTGCATGGATTCCATTAAATAAGCAGAAAAGGAGAGCAAGTGAGCTTGAAAAGATGACTAAAAAAGATGAAAAATAGAAAACAATATAATATATTGTTTCATTTATCAAAAATTATAAACAAAAAATTTACAAATATTATGAAACTGTAATGAATAGATAGTGCTGAATTGTAGGTGAGATATATTGAAAATAAATTACACAAATGTTATAATATTCACGTAAACTTGAGTAAAAACTCAATACACACAACTTTTTTAGGAGGTTATCTTATGGAAAACGAACGCACAAGCAATTATTCACGGAGGGATGAGATTTCACCTCGTGCCTATAATTTAATTATAGGTGTAGTACTTCTATGGGGGTTTGTTATCAACACTCTAATGTGTGCATTTTGCACAGACTTTTTTATGCAGTTTAACCGCATTGGGTTGATTATTGTATACTTTGTTTTAGCAATTGCGGGCATTATTATGAGTAAGGTTAGTGACAATCCTATTATCAGCTTTATAGGATATAATCTCGTTGTTCTGCCAGTTGGAATGGTATTAAGTATTTGCCTAACAGAATATGATACAGTATCAATTCTCAGTGCATGCATTGTTACGACGGTAGTAACAATTATCATGATGATTGCTTCAACAATTTTCCCGAATGTATTCTTATCAATGGGAAAAGCTTTGTTTATTTGCCTTTCTGCAGTAATAATCATCGAATGTATATCTGCTCTATTTGGAATATATATGCCAACAGTATGGGATGTGCTAGTTGCATTACTATTTTGTGGATATATAGGATATGACTGGGCTGTAGCACAACGGGAAGAAAAAACAGTGGATAATGCAGTTGATACTTGTGTAGGACTATATTTGGATATAATAAACATATTTATAAGAGTTTTGTCAGCATCGGGCAATAAAAAGTCCTCAAAATAAAAATTAAATATGTAAAGCCTCAGCTCCCCTTTATCAAACTGATAGAGGGGAGTAATGTATTGATGTGAAAAAAATTTGCTAGAATATTGCATTTCAACTTTTTCTAATTTTGAATCGTATATATTTTAAATAATAAAACTTAAAATCATATTTTGTTATATTATAATCAAAATATAACAAAAGAAAGATGGTACAAAATTAACAACAGAGCAATATTTAAGTGTTGTATATAATGCAATCAATCGTGGATATGTAAAAATATCAAATGAAAATGAATCATCAGAGGGATATTCGTACTCAGAAAGTGAAATAAATAATATAGTATATAATTTATTTGGAGTAAATTTGCAAGAAAATAAATCATATGGTGGTGTTCTAACATATAAAAATGGAACATATGAATTTGTTGGAGCAGATGGAGACGCTGTACCACTAATTAAAAATTTAAAAGAAGATTCCGCATCAGGAAAAGTAACTTTTGATTTGTATATGGAAGATGTTTTAGATAATCAAGAATATAAAGGAAAATATCAAGTTACATTAAATAATAGTAATGATAATAATTCAGGATTTATAGTTAGCAAAAAATTAATTTCAGTATTATAAAGCTGATGATACATTAGCATATGTAGAATATTCTGTTAAACCAAGAGATGTAAATTCTACAGGTTGGAAAGTAATATTGGTTATAAGTATTGCTATTAATATAAATTGGTTATATAATACAAGTATCAATTTAATTATCTGGTAATATCCAGTTTATATAGTAAGAGTTAGTATAGGTCAGTTGTACTAATAAATTCACGAAGTAATTTCTTTAAGGAGTGAACCATATGAGTGAAGAAATCATTTATAAAAAGGTGCCATCTGGAAAACGTTTTTGTTTTTGGCGAGAAGGAACTTCTGGAGCGATTATAGTAGAGGTTTATGACGGCGAAATACAATTGCTACATATGAATAGTTATGAGTGTAGGCATAATCTTCCAAAAAAATGTGATTGGTCAGAAGTAAGGCATTGGCTTAGTGAAACTATTGAGCTTGATGAAAAGAAATTTAAGGAAATGGCTAGTTTGCTAAGCGAAGATTCTAGAGGATTCAATGTAGTTAAAGGTATAATTTATAACCGAATTCACAAAAAAGAAGAAGAAATACAAGAGATTAAAGAAAGATGGAGACGATATCTATAAAGTATGGTCTTATAAAAAATGTTGGGATGGCTATAATAACCATCTCAACATTTTTTTAATAGAAACAAACAAAGGTCAAAGAAAGTCAAAGAAATTTCAAAAAACTATTGACTTCTAAAAAAATAGGAGTATAATAAATACATAAAGGTCAAAGAAAGTCAAAGTCAAGAAAGGAGGATTGCAAAATGAGAATGTCAGATATGATAGAAGAATTTATAAAAGAGCTATTTGAAGAAGAAGATAATGACTACATAGAAATACAAAGAAATGATTTAGCAGAGCAATTTAATTGTGTTCCATCGCAAATTAACTATGTAATTTCTACAAGATTTAAACCATCACAAGGCTATTATGTAGAAAGCAAAAGAGGCGGTGGAGGTCACATTACAATCAAAAAAATAAATATTACAAAAAGTAACTATATAATGCACATTATACCAAGTATAGGGGATAAACTAACAGCACAAGAAGTTGACATTTTCATAAGTAATTTGCTTTCATATGAAATAATAACAAAAGAGCAAGCAAAACTACTTAAAGTGGCAACTAGTGATAATGTACTAACAATTCCACAACAATACAGAGATGCTTTAAGAGCAAGTATTTTTAAAAATATGTTAATTAATTTAGTTTAAGGAGGTTGATTTATAATGTTATGTTCAAATTGTGGTAAAAATGAAGCAAATGTAAGATATACAAGAATAATAAATGGTCAAAAAACAGAATTCGCATTATGTGAAGAATGCGCAAAAAAGGTAGGGCTAGATGATATCGATTTTAGCATGCCAATAAACTTTTCTAATTTTTTAAGTGACTTTTTCGATGATGATGCATTACTTCCAAGTTTTGCAAAAGTAGGAGTAGAAAAATGTCCAAAATGTGGTTTAACATACAACGAGTTTGTAAATAACGGTAAATTTGGCTGTGGTGAATGCTATAATGCATTTTCAGATAGATTAGATGCAATATTAAAAAATTTGCATGGTTCATATAAACATACAGGAAGAGCTCCAAAAAATATTGTAAAAGAAATCGATATTCAAAAACAAGAAAAACAAACTAAAAAAGTAGATGAAAAGCAGGAAAAAATAGACAAATTAAATAAAGATTTACAAAAAGCAATAAAAGAAGAGCGATATGAAGATGCTGCAAAAATTAGAGATGAAATAAAAAAGATACAATAAAGAAAGGAATGTGATTTAGTATGTCAAATTGGTATTTGCAAAATGGAAAAGATTCTGATGTTGTAATCAGTTCCAGAGTAAGACTTGCAAGAAATTTAATAGAATATAATTTTCCAAATAAAAATTTAAAGGATGAATCTAAAAATGTTTTGGAAAAAATGGAAGAAATTACTCCTAGTTTAGGATATGGATTAAAATTTTTAAAACTAGAAAATATAGATGATATTACAAAAATTAGTTTAATGGAAAAACATTTAATAAGTCCAGATTTTGCAATGAATTCAAAACCAAATAAAGCGATATTAATTAATGATGACGAAAACATTTGCATAATGGTTAATGAAGAAGATCATCTTCGCCTACAAGTTTTTAGTGCAGGATTAGAGCTTGAAAATTTAGTAGGTCTTATCACTGAAATTGACGATAAATTAAGTGGTTTGGTAAATTATGCCTATAATGAAAAATATGGATACCTAACTGCATGTCCTACTAATGTAGGCACAGCAATGAGAGTCTCTATAATGGTACAGCTACCAGCTCTTACATTAACTGGAAATATATCTAAAGTTTTAAGAGCTGTAAATAATTTTGGAATGAATATTAGAGGTATTTATGGAGAAGGAACAGAAAGCAAAGGAGATGTATACCAAATATTTAATAGTCAATCACTTGGTCTATCTGAAAAAGAAATAATGAAAAATGTAAAAACTATAACAGATAAAATTATAGAGCAAGAGCGACTAGCAAGAAAGTATTTAACGAAAAAGCCAGTAGAGCTAGAAGATAGAGTTTATAGATCATATGGAATACTTGCAAATGCTAGAAGACTTACATCTGATGAATGTAGACAGTTACTTTCTGATATTAAGCTTGGTACAGATTTAGGAATTATAACTGAATTAGATGACAGCAAAGTAAAGCAACTTGAACTTTATACTAAACCTGGAAATCTACAAAAGTATGATGGTAGTCAGCTTAATGCTTTTGATAGGGATATTAAAAGATGTGAAGTTATTAAGAAAATTTTAGATCAATAGCTCTGTGGCTTAAGATATACGCTAAGTTTCGAAAAAAAGATTACAATACAATAAAAGAATAAGCATTTATCTATTGTAGAGTAGTCTGAAAGGTATTTATATATGTATTTTTTCAAATATTAATGTGTGATCGGAATAATTTTAGAAATTCTTAGCGAAAGTTTGGGGGGATGTTCGTGTCTTTCCGATTATAGAGGAAAGAGCACAGAAAGGGGCACCCGAAATTGAGATTAGAATTTCTTAAATTATGTAGTGAGCCATTAATATTTGAAAAAATACATATATAAATACCTTTCAGACGGCTTATTTTCATAAAAAATTTTATAAAATTATTTAAGGAGGGAAGTTGAAATGACATATAAATTTACAAATAGAGCCGAAAAGGCTATACAAATTGCAAATGATATTGCAGCTAGTTTAGGACATAATTATATTGGAACAGAGCATCTGCTTTATGGTTTAGTTGAAGAAAATACGGGTATTGCTAGTAAAGTTCTTCAAAATCAAGGCATGACTTCTGACAAAATCTTAGATGAAATAGAAGAGCTAATTGGAAGGTCTGAAGATAGCATTGATGAACCTATGGGATTTACACCAAGAACAAAAAGAGTTATTGAAAATGCTTTTTTAGAGGCTAAAAAATTAGGTTGTGAATATATTGGAACAGAGCATTTATTAATTGGTATTATGGTTGAAGGAGATAGTGTTGCTGTTAGAATAATGATGGATTTAGGTATTAATCCTCAAAAACTTTATAATGAAATTGTAAAAGTATTAAAAGAAGGCGAAAGTGATAGCTCTTCAAATAAAAAATCTGTAAAATCAAGTGGAAGTTATAATTCTACACAAACATTAAATCAATATGGAACAGACTTAACTAGACAAGCAAGAGAAGGTAAGCTTGATCCAGTTATTGGTAGAAAAGATGAAATTGATAGGGTTATTCAAATTTTATCTAGAAGATCTAAAAATAATCCTTGCTTAATAGGTGAACCTGGTGTTGGTAAAACAGCAGTTGTTGAGGGGCTAGCCGAAAAAATTGTTTCTGATGATGTACCAGAGATGCTTAAAAATAAAAGAGTAGTTACTCTAGATATTTCTAGTATGGTTGCTGGTGCTAAATATAGAGGTGATTTTGAAGAACGTATTAAAAAGTGCTTAAATGAGGTTAAAAAAGCTGGAGATGTTATCCTATTTATTGATGAAATTCATACAATAGTTGGTGCTGGCTCTGCAGAAGGAGCTGTTGATGCTGCTAATATTTTAAAACCACTTTTAGCAAGGGGTGAAGTTCAATTAGTTGGTGCTACAACTTTAAATGAATATAGAAAATATATAGAAAAAGACAGTGCACTGGAACGTAGATTTAGTCCAGTTACTGTTTTAGAGCCAACTTCAGATGATACAATAAAAATTTTAAAAGGTATCAGAGATAAATATGAAGCTCATCATAATGTTCAAATTACAGATGAAGCAATTGATGCAGCTGTTAAATTATCAGTAAGATATATTACAGACAGATTTTTGCCAGATAAGGCAATTGATTTAATCGATGAAGCAGCATCAAGATTAAAAATGAAAACATATACTGTTCCAGATAATGTAAGAGAAATAGAAGAGCAACTTGAAAGTTTATCTAAAGAAAAAGATGAAGCAATAAGAACTCAAGATTTCGAAAAAGCAGCAAGTTTAAGAGATAAAGAGCATAGCACACGAGAAAAATTAGAAAAAGAAAAGAAAAAATGGGAAAATAAAAATAGTAGAGCAGTAACAACTTTAACAGAAGAAGATATTGCGGAAGTTATTTCTAGTTGGACAAATATACCTGTTAAAAGATTAACTCAAGATGAAAATGAAAAATTAAAAAATCTAGAAAAATCATTACATGAGAGAGTAATAGGACAAGATGAAGCAGTATCTGCAGTATCTAAAGCTATAAGAAGAGGTAGACTAGGATTAAAAGATCCAAACAGACCAATAGGTTCATTCTTGTTTTTAGGCCAAACTGGTGTTGGTAAAACAGAGCTTTCAAAAGCTTTAGCAGAAAATTTATTTGGCAATGAAGATTCAATGATAAGAATAGATATGTCTGAATACATGGAATCACATTCTGTTGCTAAATTAATAGGAGCTCCTCCAGGATATGTTGGATTTGATGAAGCAGGTCAATTAACAGAAAAAGTTAGAAGAAAACCATATTCTGTTATCTTATTTGATGAAATTGAAAAAGCTCATCCAGATGTTATGAATATGTTACTTCAAATTTTAGATGATGGTAGACTTACTGATAGCCAAGGAAGAACAGTAGATTTCAGAAATACAGTAATTATAATGACATCAAACGTAGGTGCACGACTATTATCAGAAAAAAAATCACTAGGATTTAGTGCAGAAACAGATGAAAAAAATGCAGCACAAAACGAATATGAAGAAAGCAAAAAAGCAGTAATGGCAGAGCTAAAAAAGGAGTTTAAACCAGAATTTATTAATCGTATAGATGAAATTATAGTTTTCCATAAGTTAGGAGAAAATGAAATAAAACAAATTATAGATATTATGCTAAATACAGTTCAAAAAAGATTAAAAGAGCAAAATATAAAAATAGAAATTGATGATAAAGCAAAAGATCTAATAGCCAAAAATGGTGTAGATACAAATTATGGAGCAAGACCACTTCGTAGGGCTATACAAAATATGGTAGAAGATAAAATTGCAGAAGCAATTTTAGATGGCAAAATTCTACCAAATAAACTTGCTAAGATAACTGCTAAAGATGACAAAATTGTAATTGAATAAAAATAGAAAAACATAATTCTATTAAAAAGTAGAAAAAAACACTTGACATAAAATGCAAAAAGTTATATAATAGAAAACTGTAATAAGATTAATAATTAAATTTATTACTATTTCAAATATAATCAAACAACTTTTATATAATGTACTCATAAATGATCTTATTACAATTTACTTCAGCGGACACAGGTGGAGTATGTATATAAATCCTAATCTAATTAGATTACATGATAAAACAGAATTGATTAAAAATTCTAATTAGTATAAGTTAAATACAGCATGAATAATATTAAATGAATATTGATATTATTATTAGCTGAAAT
>ENA-UOJD01003197-UOJD01003197.1-human-gut-metagenome-genome-assembly--contig:-P48-NODE-3197-length-12217-cov-7.232774_pt1 | contig 12217 bp, 10 predicted proteins | sample MGYA00242342_ERZ723889 | MGnify/ENA metagenome assembly ERZ723889
TTTCAAAGGTTTATTGTTTACTTTTCAATGTGCTCTTGTTCTTCAGCTCTTCGCTGTGGAACGTTTCTTATTGTACCATCTTTATTTTGTTTTGTCAACAGTTTTTTTAATTTTTTTAAATTATTTTTTATACTGTTTTTTAGGATAAAAAAGTGTAAAATAAAAAACTAGTAATGCTTAATTTTGTTGTAATTTGGAGTGTTTTTATTACTAATTTATTTAATATTTTTATCCGTTGTTCGGCACTTCAAATATAATACCACAGACCTTATTTAATGTCAACACCTTTTTAAAATTTTTTCAATTTTTTTCTTAAGTATTTTTAAATATCCTTTGTTCCATTTTACTCTTCACATATTCAGTAGCAATATTAAATATTTCATTATATCTTTCCATTGTTTTTTTATCATTAAATTTATGTCTTTTATATATTTTTTCTATGTAATTATTTATATATATTATTTGTAAGCTATATTTATAATTAAAATCAAATACATATGCGAAGTGGCTCACCAATGTATCTGCTGCAGTTTTCCTATTTTTATAATTGATTTTTCTATCCTCTTTAAATTCCCTGTATATTTCGTCACTTATTGTATCATTTGACAAATCTTTGCTTTCCCAAACCGCTTCTTTTGAATATATTGTTAAAGAATAATATATATCAACCTTGTCTGCATCTCTTATTATTTTACTATGCATCATTTCTCTTTCTGTTAATTCTTTATCTATTTGTAGTTTATTATGATTTAATATTGCCTTCTTTATTATTTCGTCATACTGCTCGTCCTCTATAAATTCACGTATTAATCCATCTTCAAACAATATCCTTACACCAATTTCTGCATGGTTTACGCTTTTTCCATCATTAAATGTATGGTATAGTCTTACTTGTTCAAACCTTCCTATATCATGTAATAGCCCAATTAACCATGCAAGATCTATATCTTCTTTTGATAGTTTCAAATTTTCGGCTATATCATTTGCATTTTTTGCAACTCTTTGTATGTGTTCTATCTTTAATTTTATTTTTTCATCTTCTGGATTATATTTACTAACATATGTATTAAATGTTTTTAATGCTTTTTCTCTATCAATCATTTTTTCATCAGCCTTTTTTCTAAATTTACTACCCTTAATTTCTTAAGGGTAGCATTTCCTTGATACATTAATCACAATATTTTCTTGGTTTCTTGCAACATATTATTAGAATTATCGTTAATACTAACAATAGCCCTAATACAACTGCTAAAACTATTATTGCACTAATTGCTTCTAATATAGTTCCAACCATTTCAGCTCCTACTATTATTCCTATTACAACACCTAGCGCAACGGCAAGTATTGTAGCAATTAATCCGAAGCAATTTTTCTTTTCTTTCTTCTTTGTATCACAACAGCAATTATAATCATGTGGCTCCATAAAAGTCACCTCCATACAACATCTTTTTTGTTTGATGTTATACTATATTGTATGCTGTTTTCTATTTTTTGACACAATTAGTCATTTTTCACTTATTCTTATATTTAAATAATTTATTCTATCTAGTATTTTTCAATCTCACTTTATGCCCATTTATTTCATTCTTTGTTTTACCGCTTCATACATTACTATTCCAGCTGAAACTGATGCATTTAAAGATGTGATTTTTCCTTTCATAGGAATTTTTATTAAAAAATCACAATTTTCCTTTACGAGTCTACTCATTCCGAAGCCTTCGCTTCCAATTACAATTGCAACATTTCCTGTCAAATCTTCATCATAGTACATTTTCTCTGTTTCCATATCTGTACCATAAATCCATACATTATTTTCTTTTAGATATTTTATAGTTTCATTTATATTGTTTACTCGCGCAACTTTCATAAAACTTGTTGCTCCAGCAGATGTTTTTACAACCGTGCTATTTACAGCCGCAGCTCTTCTCTTTGGTATGATTATTCCATGGACACCTGCTGTTTCTGCAGTTCTTATAATCGAGCCCAAATTATGTGGGTCTTCTATTCCATCTAATATTAGTATGAAGGCTTTTTCATTTTTAGATTTTGCTTCATTTAAAATATCTTCTACTTCACAGTAATCAAATGGTGGAACTATTGCAATTACACCTTGTGCATTTTCAGTTTGAGCCATTTGATTTATCTTTTCTCTTTCGACTTCTACTGTTACAATTTTTCTTTCTTTAGCTTTTGCTATTATCTTTGTAATAGAACCATGCTTCTCGCCTTTAGTAATATAAATTTTGTTTATATCTTTTCCACTCTCCAATAATTCTAAAACTGCATTTCTTCCTTCAATTTGATCATCAAATTCTTTTTGTTCATTTTCTTTTGAAAATTTATTATTTCTAAAATTCTTACCCATTTAAAATATCCTTTCTTCGCCCAAAAAGGGGCGTCCCTATTGGGCGATTATTTTTCGTCATCTAATTTTAATACTGACAAGAATGCTTCTTGTGGTATTTCTACGTTTCCGATTTCACGCATTTTTTTCTTTCCACGTTTTTGCTTTTCTAGTAGTTTTTTCTTTCTTGTTACGTCTCCACCATAGCATTTGGCTAAAACGTCTTTTCTCATTGCAGATATTGTTTCTCTTGCAATTATTTTTCCTCCGATTGCTGCTTGCAGTGGTATTGTGAATAGTTGTCTTGGAATTACTTCTTTAAGCTTTTCTATCATCTTTTTGCCTCTTTCGTAGGCAGAGTCTTTATGTACTATGAATGATAAGGCATCTACGTTTTCGCCGTTTACTAATATGTCTAGTTTTACTAGCGTTGATGGTCTGTATTCTTTTATTTCATAGTCAAATGATGCATATCCTTTTGTTTTTGATTTTAATTTATCAAAAAAGTCGTATATTATTTCGTTTAGAGGTAACTCGTATATTAATGTTACTCTTGTCGTGTCTAGATATTTCATGTCTATATAAATTCCACGCCTGTTTTGGCATATTTCCATTATGTTTCCGACAAATTCTTTTGGTGTTAGTATTTCCGCTTGTACAAATGGTTCTTCTATTCTTGATATTTCGTCTGCTGGTGGTAAATCTGCTGGATTGTAGATTTCTACCATCGTCCCATCTGTTTTATATACTTTATAGATTACAGATGGAGATGTTGTGATTAGACTTAAATCGAATTCTCTATCTAATCTTTCTTCTATTATTTCCAAATGTAATAATCCTAAGAATCCACATCTAAAGCCAAAGCCTAAGGCTGCAGATGTTTCTGGTTCATATTCTAATGCTGCATCATTTAGTTGTAATTTTTCAAGGGCGACTTTCAAATTTTCGTAATCACTTCCGTCGACTGGATATAGTCCACAATATACCATTGGGTTTACTTTTTTGTATCCGGGAAGTGGCTTTTCTGCCGGTCTATCATCTACTGTGATTGTATCTCCAACACGTATATCTGATAAGCTCTTTATGCTTGCAGCAATGTATCCAACTTCTCCTGTTGTTAAGCTTTCGGCTGGTGAATATGAGCCTGGTTCAAAATATCCTACTTCTGTTACTGTAAATATTTTGCCAGATGCCATTAATCTTATCTTGTCTCCAACTTTTACGGTTCCATTTTTTATTCTGCAATATGCAATAGCACCTTGGTAGTTATCATAAATAGAATCAAATATCAATGCTTGCAATGGTGCATTTTCATCTCCTGTTGGAGCCGGAATATCTGTAACAATTCTTTCTAGCACTTCGTCTACATTTAATCCTGTTTTTGCAGAAATGCAAGGTGCATCTTGTGCGGGTATTCCAATTATATCTTCAATCTCATTTTTTACTTCGTCAGGTCTCGCATTTGGCAAGTCGACTTTATTTATAACTGGAAGTATTTCCAGATTATTATCTAAGGCTAAATAAACATTTGCTAAAGTCTGTGCTTCTACGCCTTGGCTTGCATCTACTACTAATATTGCACCGTCGCATGCAGCTAAACTTCTAGAAACTTCGTAATTAAAATCAACATGTCCTGGGGTATCTATTAAATTAAGTTCATATGTATGACCGTCTTTTGCTTTATATTTCATTCTAACAGCCTGAGACTTTATTGTAATTCCACGTTCTCTCTCGATATCCATGTTATCTAGAACTTGTTCTTCCATCTCTCTTTTAGAAAGAACTCCCGTCATCTCAATAAGTCTATCTGCTAATGTAGATTTGCCGTGGTCTATATGTGCAATTATGCTAAAATTTCTAATATATTTTTTCTTATCTTCCATTAATTGTATTTCCCTTCTTAAGGTTTAATTTTAGGCTCATTCAAATACGTTTTAAAGAGCCTGTTGTCCGCTTTTTGTACATTCCAATTATACTTTTTATACGCAAAATTGTCAATGCAGAATTTTCCATATTTGTCTCATTCATTTTCTTTCATTTCATAAAAGAAAAAGAGCATTGTTTATTTTACTAAACTTTGCTCTTTGCTAAATTAATCTTCTTTACTTATTTTTGCATATTTTTTTAATTTTGCATATGCTAAGCTATTTACACTACCAGATGTAAATCTTCCTGATTCATCTCGTTTTCCAGCTGGTACTCCAGTTAAAATTTCTATTCCTTGTTCTATTGTTGAGATTGCATAGATATGGAACAATCCTTGTTTTACCGCTTCTACAACTTCATCTGATAAGTTTAAATTTTTCTCGTTTAATTTTGGTATCATTACTCCGTGTAAGCCTTTAAGTCCACGTGTTTTGCAGATTTTGAAGAATCCTTCTATTTTTTCATTTACTCCACCTATTGGTTGTATTTCACCTTTTTGGTTTACAGATCCAGTAACTGCAATTGATTGGTTTATTGGTATTCCAGAAAGGCTTGAAAGTATTGCATATAACTCTGTTGAAGATGCACTATCTCCATCAACACCGTTATATAATTGTTCAAAGCACAAACTTGCAGTTAAAGATAATGGCATATCTTGTGCAAACATCTCGCCTAAGTATCCACTCAATATCAAAATTCCTTTTGAATGAGATGAGCCAGACATTTCTACTTCACGCTCTATGTCTATTATTCCATTTTTTCCAACATAAGTATTAGCCGTTATTCTTGCTGGTAATCCAAATGAATAATCTCCTATACTCATTACTGTTAAACCATTTATTTGCCCAACTTTGAAACCTTCTGTGTCTATTAGAAGTGTGCTATTGTTTATCATGTCAAGATATTTTTGATTGTATTTTTGTACTCTTTCAATTCTTTGAGCAAGTGCTTCGTCTACAATTTTTCCTGTAATAACTTTTTCTCTTTTTAATTTTGCAAGTGTAGCCGCTTCTCCAACAATCTGAGTAATCTCGCTAAATCTTGTTGATAATTTCGTTTGGTCATTTGCAAGTCTAGATGCAAATTCTATAACTTTTGCCATTCCAGATCTATCAAGTGGAGGAAGTTCTTCTGTTTGGCAGAATCCTTCTACTACTCTTGCTAATTTATTCATATTCTCCAAAGTTAAAGGTGCATCATCTTCAAATTCAACCTTTATCTTGAATAGCTTCCTAAAATCAGTATCAACAGATATTAAAGTTTGATATAATGCTTCGTTTCCGATTAATATTACCTTTAAGTTAAGTGGAATAGGCTCTGGTTTTAGAGAAACCATTACCATAGACGAATGTTGGTCAACCGGGTTTTCTATTCCTAATTCTTTTGTTCTTAATACTTTCTTCAATGTTTCATAACAATATTGATTAGAAACTATGTCTGTAGCCTGCATTATTAAATATCCACCATTCGCAATGTGTAATAATCCTGGTTTTAACATTGTATAATCTGTTTTCAAGCTTCCATAATAATTTTCATATTCCAACTTTCCAAATATATTTGGATATGAATAGTTAGAATCCATTATTACTGGAGCACCTTCTAAGTTGCTATTATCTATAAATAAATTTACTCTGTAATTAAGCCATGGTCTTAGAACTTCCTGCCTTTGTGGCTGTGGTTGTACTGGTTTCTTGCTATCATCATCAACAACTAAAAATGCATTTACATTCTTTAAAATATCTTTTTTTACATCATCTAAGAATTTTGTAATTTTCTTATTTCTCTTGAAATTAGATTTAATGTAATTTACATGTGCATTTACAGTAAGAAGTGCTACATTTGATTGCCACTCACTTATTTTCTTATCAGACTCAGATTGAATGTTTTTTATTTGTGAAATTGCTTCCATTACATGCTGTTGGACGATTGCTGATTTGTCTTCGAAATTCTTTTTAGTTTCAGGATCTAGCTTTTCAAATTCCTCTTCCTCAATAGTTTTTCCATTTATAACAGGCATCATATAAATTCCATTATTAGCAGATTTTACTTGGAATCCATATTGTGAAGATGTGGCATTAAGCTTATCCATTAAAGCTGATCTTTTTGCTTCATATTCTTGCTTAATAAGTGCCTTCTCTTTTTCAAAATCCTCGTTATTAAAGGTATCTTTTATATCATGTTTTATATCTTTAATAAATCTATCCATTGCATCTCTAAATTCTTTACCTTGACCGGCTGCAAGTGGAATAGCAATTGGCTCATTTGGATTGTCAAAGTTGTAAACATAACACCAATCTTGTGGAAGCTTTTTCTTCTTAGAAATGCTCTCCAAATAATGCTTAGTGTACATGGTTTTGCCAACTCCGCTAGGTCCTTCTATATATAAATTATAACCATTAATATCAACATTAAGTCCAAATTCTAACGCTTTTATTCCTCTGTCTTGGCCAATTCCACTTGCTATTGGTTCCAAACTTTCGGTAGTTTCAAATTTGAATATGTTTGGGTTACAAGTTGATTTTAAATCCTTGTAAGAAAGTTCAAATTGATTTTTCATTAGTAATTCCTCCTATAAATTTTTCTAGTCTTTTAGTATATTTTTATTTATGCTTTACTTTGAATGTTCATTAAAATTCTAATTTCATAAGTATTGCATCATATGTATTATCATAATATTTTTTTCTTAGTCCAACTTCTTTGAAATTATACTTTTTATAAAAATTAATTGCAATAGAATTTTGAATATTTACTTCTAAATTTATACATTTTATTTTTTCTTGCTTGCAATACTCTATTAGTTTATCCATAATATTTGATGCTATTCCCTCATGTCTGCAACATTTTTTCGTAACAATATTCATTAAATCCGCTTCATCTAAAATTATTTTTAAACCTGCGAACCCAACTATGTTATCATTTTGCTTTGCAATAAAATATTTTGAAAAATTAGATTCTAATTCTTCTTTTAGAGTCTCGTAATTCCAAAATTCATCAAAATCGACTTCAAGTATATCCTTTATGTTTTCTAAATCTTCGATTTTCATTTCAGAAATTAGACAATTATTTTTCTCCATTTTTATTTTCCTCCAACATATCAGTTGCTTGGGCAAGAATTAAATTTTGGCAAGGAAAATGAAATTTCAAAGGCAAGGGTGCATACTTTGTGTATATAACCCGCCAGAACAAATAACTAATTTGTTCGTGTGCGCAATTTGTTTTAACAAATTGCTGTACATAATAATAATAAAATTTGACATGCCAAAATTCTAATTATTGTTCAAGCATAGTCCTTTCAGCTTGAGACTTTCGTAAATACAAAGGTGAAATATTGCTCGAATCTCCGTATTCACCTTTTAGATATTTATCATATGCACATCTTGCTAAAGATACACTTGATTGTATGTTTTTATCTGAAAATCTTATATCTTTATTTGCAAATTTTTCTAATATTAAATCTTTATGTAAAACGCTTCCATCTCCAATAAAAACAATTGGATTTTCTGAATGTAATTTGCAATTTTCTAAAGCTACTTCAATAGTATCTGCTATATTATCTCCAATTTGAACATATGTATTATCCTTTAATTCAAACATTGCAGAATACACATTATTGTTTTTACAATCTATGATAGGACAAATTGTCGCATTTTCTTCTATATTGTAAGCCAGGCTTTCAAGTGAAGTTACTCCTACTGTAGGAATGTTTTTTACATCTGCAAATGCCTTCATTGTTGCAATTCCAATTCTTATTCCTGTAAAAGAGCCAGGACCTAAGCAACATGCTAGCAAATCTATATTGTCTAAACTCAAATTAGAAGCCTTAAACATATTATCAATCATAGGCATTAACTTTACAGAATGAGTTCTTTCATCATCATTGTTGCCTTGTGCAATTATATTAATATTTTTATTTTTATCAACTTCCACAATAGAAACAGAACAGTTTCTAGAAGAAGTATCAACTGCAAGAATTTTCATTTTTTTATTTCCTCTATTCTTAATTTTCTTAAATCCAAATTATCGGCATCATTATCTCTAGAAAATGTAATCCTTATATAGTCATCTTGAATAATATTCTCAATCATCTCTCCCCATTCAAAAATGCAAAGTCCAGTTTGCAAATACTCTTCTCCTCCAATTGCATAAAACTCATCAGTATCTTCTAATCTATATAAATCGAAATGATAAATCTTAAATTTTGGAGCATCATACTCATTCACAATGGTAAAAGTAGGGCTAGAAATTTCATCTTCTAATCCAAAATGTCTAAGAAGTCCTTCTGTGAACTTGGTCTTTCCGGATCCCAAATCACCAGATAAAACAATCTTAGAATGTCCATTCAATTTTGATGCAAACTCATCTGCAAACCTAATTGTTTCTTCTTCCGAATGCGAAATAAATTCGTAACTATGCATTATTACATTTCCTTTCTTTTTGATTCTATTTTACTAGTTGTATTCTACATTAAAACATATAAATTTTCAAGTTTTTATTTAAATCTGCTAACAAAAATCTATTAACATTATAAGAGACGAAGCCTTAACTTTTCTTCGTCTCACAAATAACTTAAACATCTGATTTATTAACCCTAGTTTCGCCCAAAAAGGGGCGTCCCTATTGGGCGATTTTTTATTTTTCTAGTACTTCTTTGCATCTTGGGCATAATCCATCTTCTAGGTGGTCGTTGTACATCCAACATCTCTCGCATTTCTCACCTGTTGCATGTTCTACTTTTACTCCTAGTTTTTCTTCTTGTTTTCTGTTATTTTCTTGTATTTCTAGTCCAGATACTATTAATACAAGTTTTATTAATTCTTCATTTTCTTTTAAGAATTTGTATTCTTCTCCTTCTGCATATATTGTAACTTTTGCGTCTAGAGAGTTTCCTATTGTTTTTTCTGCTCTTGCAAGTTCTAAGTCTTTTGCAACTATATTCTTAACTTTGATTATTTTCTCCCATTTTTCTGCTATTTCTTTGTTATCCCATTCGTCATTTGAAACTGGATAGTCTGCAAGCATTGGGCTTTCTACATTTTCTTTTTCTGTGTGATTCATTGCTGACCAAATTTCTTCGGCTGTGAATGAAATCATTGGTGTTAATATTTTTACTAGTGCATCTAGTATGTAATACATAGTTGTTTGTGCTGCACGTCTTGCTACTGAATCTGCTTTTTCTGTGTATAATCTATCTTTTATTATGTCTAGATAGAAGCTACTCATATCTACAACGCAGAATTGGTTTACATCGTGATAGCAGTTTCCGAAACTGTATGTGTCGTAATCCTTTGTACAGTCTTTAATCAATTTATTTAATCTTGTTAATGCCCATTTATCTATTTCTTGTAAATCTTCATAAGCAACTGGCTTTTCAGGGTCATAGTCATAAGTATTTCCTAAGATATATCTTGCTGTATTTCTTATTTTTCTATAAACATCTGAAATTCCTTTTAGTATGTCATCTGATAAGTTTACATCCATAGAATAGTCTGACGATAATGCCCAAAGTCTTAATATATCTGCTCCAAATTTGTTTGAAACATCTATTGGAGATACTCCGTTTCCTAAGCTTTTAGACATTTTTCTTCCTTGGCCATCTACAACAAATCCACAACATAGAACTTCTTTGTATGGAGCTATTCCATTTACTGCAACTGATGTTAATAATGAAGATTGGAACCATCCTCTGTATTGGTCATTTCCTTCTAGATATAAGTCTGCTGGGTAGTCTAATCCTCTTTCAACAAGAACGCTTTGATGTGTAGAACCTGAATCAAACCAAACATCCATTATATCTGTTTCTTTCTTGAATTCTGTGCATCCACACTTTGGACATTTTGCACCTTCTGGTACTAAATCTTTTGCTTCTTTTGCCCACCATGCGTTTGTTCCTTCTGTTCTTACAACATCTTGAATCTTTTTTATAGATTCTTCTGTAACATAAGGCTCTCCACAGTCTTTGCAATAGAATATTGGAAGTGGAACACCCCAAGTACGTTGTCTTGAAATACACCAATCGTTTCTTCCTTTAATCATTTCGCTCATTCTGTCCTCGCCCCAGTCTGGGTGCCATGTAACTGTCTTAATAGCCTTTAAAACATCATCTCTAAATCCATCAACAGATGCAAACCATTGTGGTGTAGCTCTAAAGATTATTGGCTTTTTGCATCTCCAGCAATGTGGATAAGAGTGCTCTATTTTTACGGCTTTTAGTAAATATCCATTTTCATCTAACCACGCTGTTATTGTCTTGTTAGATTTTGCATAAAATTGACCTGCAAATTCGCCAGCCTCAGCTGTTTGTTTTCCTTTATCATCAACTGCAACAACCATTCCAAGTTTATCTTTTAATCCTTGTAAATAATCTTCTTTACCATAAGCAGGTGCTGTATGAACTGCTCCAGTACCTTCATCAAGAGTAACATTCACAGTTGTCTCGCTTCCAAGAACAACTCTAGACATTCTGTCCAAGAATGGATGCTTGCATAGAACTCCTTCTAGTTCTGAACCTTTGAAAGTTTGAACTGTTTTGTAATCTTCTACTTCAGCAAGCTTCATAACTTTTTCTACAAGCTCTGTTGCAATTATTAGTCTTTCAAGTTTTGAATTCTCCTTGTTTTCTTTTAACTCAACCATGCTGTACTCATAATCTGCACCAATTGTAATTCCCATATTTCCTGGTAAAGTCCAAGGTGTAGTTGTCCAAATTACCATATAAGTATCTTTTTTATCAAACAAGCCCTTAGAATCTTCAACAGGAAATTTTACATATATAGACTCTCCTGTTACATCTTTATATTCAATTTCAGCTTCTGCTAGTGCTGTTTCACAATCAGTACACCAGTAAACTGGTTTTAATCCTTTATAGATATATCCTTTTTTGTACATATCTCCGAATACACCAATTTGTCTTGCTTCTGTTGCATGGTCATAAGTTATATAAGGATGAGCCCAGTCTCCAAGAACACCAAGACGTTTGAAGCCCTCTGTTTGAATATCTTTGTAATTTGTTGTAAATTCTCTACAAGTATCTCTAAACTTTGTAACAGGAATCTTGCTTCTATCTAGTCCAAGCTTCTCAATAGCCTTCTTCTCAGTTGGCATTCCATGTGTATCATATCCAGGAATAAAAGGTGCATAAAAGCCTTTCATGGCCTTATATCTTACGATTGTATCCTTCAAAATTTTATTTAGAGCATGTCCAGCATGAATTTCTCCATTAGCATATGGAGGTCCGTCATGTAAAACAAAATGCTTGTGTCCTTCATTTTTCTTTAAAATTTTCTCATATAATCCATTCTCAAAAACAGCCTTTAATGTTTCTGGCTCTTTAGTTGGCAAATTTCCTCTCATCGGAAAATCTGTCTTTGGCAAATTAAGTGTGCATGAATAATCTTTCTTTTCTTCACTCATATAAATTACTCCTTTCATTTTTGCCCAATAGGGCCGCCCTTTTTGGGGCGATTTTTGGCTTAGTCTTTGGCAACAAAAATTCGTCCTATTAACATAGGACGAATTTTACTCCGTGGTACCACCTAATTTAAAAGTTTATATTCTTGTTTGAATAGTATAATCTTCTATAATTTAGATTTTTTTCAACACAAGATGTATTTAGCTTTTCTCTTATTTTATCTTAACGCAATATTACGATTTATATTACTCAAATATTAACATTGGATTTTTCACAATATTCTTTCACATAAACAACTCCAAGGTGATAATAAATAATCTTTAATTTATCAAAATCTCAGCATGCATTTGACTCTCTGTTAATTAGTTTTATTTATCTTGTCCTCTTCATAGTTTTTACTTTATTAAATTCTACATAATAATTTACCACAAATAAAAGATGAATGCAAGTAAAATTCGATTTTTTTGATATTTTCGTCATTAAAATAAGTGAAAAAGTAAAAGCAAGTTTTGACAATGTGAATTGCAATAAGTCTTACA
>ENA-UOJD01003214-UOJD01003214.1-human-gut-metagenome-genome-assembly--contig:-P48-NODE-3214-length-12162-cov-4.200710_pt1 | contig 12162 bp, 8 predicted proteins | sample MGYA00242342_ERZ723889 | MGnify/ENA metagenome assembly ERZ723889
TTCCGGAGTCTTGATCAAAGGCATATTATTGGTGTACAACATATCCTCTCCTTCACAGATCTTCTCAAACACACCCTCCTTACTATCCGTATTCCATAAGTACATATAGCGTTTGTCAGATGTACCTATATTGCTTGCAATTTCATACAGGCGATTAACCCGATCCAAGGGTAAATAAAGCGCATTATAGTTCATGTTTGAAGCATTTCCTACATATTTGATCAAAGCAAAATAAGGAGTATATACATTATCCATGCGTTTGAAAGTTTCTACTCCAAACAGCATTTCATCGCTGCAAGTCAAGTCTGCCTCCTTTTTCGCTCCATCTAAACGTCTGGTAAAATTAACTCCCAAATCCAATAATTTCAAAGCATCTTGCTTAGCAGCCGCATAATTTCCCTCCCACAAATTCAATCGCATCCGGGTAGCCACTGCGCCTTTGATATTCATCCGATATTTTCTTTGTCCCCACGCATAAAAAGGTTCATTTGTCATATCTGCATAATCTTCCGGCCGAATACCACTTCTACTGAGCGGATCGTATAGATCAAACAATTCCAATGCCACATTCAAATCTTCATGAATATTTGTCAATACATCCCGTAATTTTTCCGGTTCGTGTATTTCTTTACCGAAAACTTTGACATAAGGAATAGTCAATTCATCTAGTTTTTCCGGTCGTTCTATTATATTTCCGGGAGTAAACAGGCGAACCAGATCCAAATAACAAAATGCCCGTAGTGAATAGGCTTCAGCTTTCGATAAAGCATAAACGGTAGGCGACAAGGCTTTCTTATTGTTCTCCAGCCCTTCCATCAAGGCATTGATATTGGCAATCACATTGTACAATCCGGCCCATATCCCCTCGATAATCTCTTCATTTCTACCGGCAGTATAAATATATCGTGAAGTATTATAATATGTACTGGCTGTAGAACCGTATAAAGCAAACTGTTGTCCCAATACTTCCATAAACGTACAGGTCATTTCAGCTCCGTACAACGCTTCATCTGACATCAAAATATAACAGCCAATCAAAGCATCCTTTATCCCCTGTTCCGTTTCGTGCATGATACTCAACTCAATTTCCGCTTTAGGCTCGACATCCAACCACTCTGAACAGGAAACCAGAAAATTCAACGAAATTAAAGTTCCTAATATTAAAACTACTTTTTTCATATGCTCTCTCCTTTAAAAAGTAACTGACAAAGAAAAATTGAAATTGCGTGCAAATGGATAGGAAGTTCCCCGTTCTACTTCAATGGAAGAAAGCGTAAACACATCATTCATGTAAAATGACAGTTTCATTCGTTCCATATTACACTTTTTCAAGAACTTACATCTGTAAAAATCATAATAAAAACTCATATTCGACAAGGCCAGTTCATTTCTGTCCTGCACGAAGCGGGAAGTCGGATTTGTTTTCAATTGCTCATATTCACCGGTTTCTGAAATCCAAACACGTCCCAACTGTTTGTAAGGCTTTACTTGTCCCTCATCTCCCGGGCGCCATACTCCGTCGTACAAACGGATATCCACATTCTTTTCTATATCGGCATTCTCCACTTTGCTGATTAATGTAGAATTATACATCTGGGCACCATATTGAAAACGGAAAGTAAGATTACCCCCGAAACCTTTATATTCAAAGCTGACTCCACCTGTTCCCTGAAATTTCGGCATTTCGTCGCCTAATATCACTTGTTGAGAAGGGTCATAGTTATAGGTCAACCGGCCATCTTTCCGTACGTATATTTCTCGTCCGTTACGGGGGTCAATCCCCAAAGACTTCATTCCCCAAATGGCATCCATGGAAGCTCCATCGTAATACAATTTCACCGGCTTACCATGTAAAGTAGAAGCAGCCAATTCTTCCTGCCGTGCATTATAGGCTTTCATGGCATCGGATAATTTGTCCAAACGGTTTTTATTACGAGAGATATTGACTAATAAATTTACGTATGAACGCTCTTTGGTATTCTGCCACAATGTAAATGTTGTGCGTAAATCAAAACCGTTATTGATGACCCGTCCCACATTTTCCCTTACCGAGGAAAATCCTAATGAAGGAGGTAGGGTCAAATCGATCAGTGTGTTCTCGGTGATGGATTTATAAAGATCGAATGTAACGGATACTCTACGTTTGATGTTGATGTCAATACCGGCATTATAATCCATTTTCTTTTGCCATTTCAAATCTTCATTCCGCATGCCTTTCAAATAACCACCGAGATTTCCTGTATAAGTCCGGTCCATAAAATAGAGGTAGGAACCGATGGAAGCGTATGCATCCGAACTTTGGCTACCGGTATAACCCACAGAACCGCGTAACTTCAGATTTTCGAAAATTTCCTGATTCATAAACGGCTCCTTGTGGATGTTCCAACCTGCTCCTACACTCCAGAAACTCCCCCACCGATTGTTTGAACCGAATTGTGAAGAGGCGTTGCCACGCAAGGAAAGGTCCAGCAAATATTTGTTATCGTAGGTGTAGTTCAATACACCTAGCAGGCCGATATCACGAATCGTAGACTCTTTTCCATTCGGTTTGGACTCTTTCAGATACTGACGGGCAAAGATGATATCGGTCATACGATCGTTCGGAAACCCTTCCGCCTGATGCATAACCTCTTCGTAAGTTTCCTCCGCCACATTCAGACCAACGTTGGCAAACAAATAATTTTTCTCCTTAATTTGAGTAGAATAACGGATATTCAAGTCTCCGGATAATTTTTTTAAATGACCGTTGTTTACCTGATAAGATCCTTTACGAAAAAAGTCCTCGTTAGAATAACTGTTAAATTTCAGATGATTGGAAGGGTAAAATTCATCCGCACTGGTCCTTTTTTCCGTGATACCGAAACGCATGGTAGCCTTTAATCCCTGTAAAACAGACCATTCTACATACAAATTATTGGTTACATCCAAATAACGTTTTTCGATTTTAGTATTTAAAGAGGCATTGTATAAAGGATTTGCCACAAACTCTCCTCCACTCTGTTCCAAACCATCCACAGAAAGTGCGGCATTCTTTACCAATAATCCGTTGGCATCGTATGGCGAATAATAGGGGTTCATCAATGCATACTCGCTAAAATTTCCGTAAGGAGAATCCGATGCCACATTAGACACAACACTCAAACTGTTTCTGAAATTGAATTTTTTATGACGGTAGGAAACTTGAACTGTACCATCGTAAATCGTCCGGGCTGAACCTTTCATAACTCCCTGAATATTGTTATAAGAGAAATCGGCCAATACCTGCAACTCCAAGCTTCCCAACTCTACTGAAAGGGAATGTTTATGTCCCAGTGCATTACGCAAAGGTTTCGCCATCCAATCTGTATTTACTCCAGCCACAACGGATTTATATTTCTGATAATAACGCCGTTTCAATTCGATGTCCTCCTCTATGGTTTCCCCGTCATACAGTCCAAAATCCTTTTCCAATTCCAATTTTTGCGCAGCATTGGTCAGATTATAAGAACTCAGGTCCGGAGCTTCAACATTCACACTTCCTGCATAAGTCACTCGTAAATCGCCGGTAGTTGACCTCTTGGTCTCAATGACAATCACTCCGTTGGCTGCTTTAGACCCATAAATTGCCTTGGCGGAAGCGTCTTTCAAAATGGTCAGACTGGCAACTCTGTCCATATCCAGATCCCTGATTTTTTCTACCGATGCTTCAAAACCATCCAATATAAATAAAGGAGCATTGGGATCATTAGCATAAGTACCTTTAATGTCTACCTCCCCATCACCTGATAAATCAATGGAAGAGGAACCTCGTAAAGTCATTTTGGGATTCTGGTTCGGGTCTGAACCAAATTCCATATTGTCAAAAATCATCAAAGAAGGATCCAAGCTTTTCAAACTTTGGAAAACATTCTGATTACCTACCCGTTTCAAATCATCCGATCTCATGGTTACAGATGACCCGGTAAAGCTTTCCGCTTTCCGTTCAAAAATACCGGTTACCACAACTTCATCCATTTCGGCCACTTCCTCCTCTAATTTTATTTTCAATTCACTTTGGCCATTATACCGAACTTCCAAGGGTTTCATCCCGACAAAAGAAAAAGCCAACACAACCTCTTTGGTATCGGGTAATTCGAAACGGAATTTACCGTTCACATCGGTAGAGACTCCGAGCTGAGTTCCTTTGATCCGTACGGTTACCCCAGGCAAGGGTGTACCCCGGACATCCGTTACCTGTCCCTGAATAACCTGTACCTGTTTCGTCTGGGTAACCTCATCGAGTTTACGGATAATAATGGTCTTATCCGTAATATCGTACACCAGCTTCGTCCCTTGTAAACAGTTTTTCAATACCTCCTCGATCGTTGCATCCTTCATTTGTACATTCCGTTGAGTGATCCCTACCAAATCGGCATCACTATACACAAAACTAAAGTCAGAATGAAGGCGGATTTCCTGAATCACTTCTTTGAGGGTTGCATTTTGTAAATTCAGGTCCAAACGCAACTGTTGTGCATAGACATTTGCTTTTATCTGCAAGGTCAATAGCAGTAAAAAAATAAAACTCGCTTTCATCACTAAAAAATGAATGATTTTTCTACACCCCGGACTAGGGTATAAAGACTTTTTTTTCATAATTTTGTATTTAAAGTTCAACAAACGCTCATTATCTGTTAGCAGCAGAAATGAACATGAATTTCAGGGCAGTGTTAGCAGCACTGCCTTTGTATTATCTGACAATCACTGTATTTTTATTTATTTCGAATTGTATTTTTCCTGTACTCTGCATTAGTTCCAGTACCTGAGCAAATTTCTCATGCTTGCGGATATTCAAAGAGAAAGGTATTTCTTTTGCTGCGGAAGTGGCATAAAACACCTCGAATGAATACCAACGCCCCAAGTCTTTCAAAATCCGCTCTAATGAACAATTATCGAACACCAATCGTCCGTCTTTCCAACCCACAAACAACTCAGTATCCACAACAGCCACTTTCACGGCCTCTGTTTGTTTATCGAATACAGCTTGCTCCGAAGGTTTCAACTCATACACCTGTTTCCCGGCCGACACATTTACCCGGCCCGAGACCAGGGTCGTACGAATTTCTCTTTCATCGGCATAAGCCCTGATACCGAAAGTAGTGCCCAACACGTTGACCTGCATACCGCCGATATCGACGACAAACGGTTTCTCCGGATTTCGTTTTACCTCGAAATAAGCTTCTCCTTCCAATTTCACTTTGCGCAGATCGCCCGAAAACAGTACGGGATATTTCAAGCTGGATTCGGCATTCAAAAACACCTTCGAGCCATCGGCTAAAACCAAGGTATACTCTCCTCCCCGGGGCACTTTTAAAGTATGATATTCTTCCCCTCCCTTTACTCCCTCTTCGCAATACTTCAAAGAATCGGACCTCACCTCCCAATGTCCCCCCTGCATTTGTCCCCGGACAGCTGTTTCCCCCAAATCGATACTCGTTCCGTCGGCCAACTCGAGCACGGCATGGGATTTCCCAGGAATAAAAGGTACTGAAACAAGCGTTTTTTCTTGAGGAGTATGACTCAATTTTATAAAATAACCACTGGCAATCAATAAAGGGAGAAAGATGGCTGCGGCATAACGATACCAGCGGATCGTTCTCTTGCCCCTGTCCCGACCGACCGTTCTTTGCCGGATGATCTCCCATTCGGATTGGGTATCGGATTCATTTTTCACAAAACGACCTATACTCCGTTGCCAATGGGCAGAGGATAACAAACGCCGAAAAAGAAGTTCATGTGCTTCAGATGCAGCACGCCATCGCTCAAGCTCCCGGCTTTCTTCTTCATTCAATTGATCCCGGAGATAACGTTTAATATAAAAAGTAATTTTTTTTAATTTTAACTAAAAAATAGAAGTTGCAAGTGTTGCAGAAATTTAAGCCGACGAGTAGTTTTTGCGAAAAAACTTTCAGTTTGCCGAGACTCACTTCATTCTCGTCGAGAGCCCCAGGGCCTGTGTAGAATAATCTTTAATTCAATGATTCCCGACAGAAATCGAAGGATTGGTCATGCAATATCGACCCGGAAATATAGCCCAATGCCCCGTCCCTGTGGTTTATTAAGGAAATTGACAAAGAACCAGTAAGGAAAGAATATGTTTCAGGCGCTCACGCATATAATGGTTGGCATTATTCTTATGTTTTTTGACGGTATTTACCGTAATCTGAAGGATTTCAGCTATTTCTTCATGTTTTTTCCCTTCAAGGCTCAGGCGGTATACCTCCCGGCAAGCCGGAGGAAGTTCATTGAAAACTCCTAATAATAATTCGAATAATTCGGTTTCCAGGATATGATCCCAAAAAGATTCCAGTTCTTCTTCGTGGAGAGCCACTTCGGCATAACGATCTTTCACTCCCTGATGCCGGATCGTATTCAGACAACTATTTTTTACAGCCTTATACAAAAAAGCTTTGATCGTTTCTTCTGTTTTAAAATCAACTCTTTTCTCCCATAGACAAACAAACACATCCTGTACGACATCGTCGATCACCTCCCCCTCCTCGACATATTTCGCAGCAAAATAACGTAAGGCAGGAGCATATTTTTCATATAATATACGAAAAGCCTTTTCCTGTCCTACCGAAAAATCCCGGATAATATGTTCGTTTATATTTCCCAAGTCTGCCGTTTAAGAGAGTTATTCACCGATTCCATTTTTGCAAAAGTGATAAAAAAATCTACCGACACCGAAATTTTCGAGTCAAAACAACGGCTAAAAATATAAATTAAATTCTAAATATACCGATTCTCTTTTGTTTTTGTATTTTTACCGTCAAAGAGACAACTATGGAGGTAAAAACGATATTGGGAAAACAGGAACTTAGCAAAACAGATTTAGTGGCGTTGTTGGATTGCCGGGATACAACGGAAGCAGAATTATTCCGGCATAGCCGACAGCTTCGGGATGCGACCATAGGGAACGGCGTTCACATGCGAGGCCTGATCGAGATTTCGAATGTATGCATCAAAGATTGCCTTTATTGTGGGATCCGGAAATCGAACAGCCAGGCCCAGCGCTACGAGCTGAACGATGAAGAAATCGTCGAAGCAGCTATCTTTGCTTACCGGAATCACTATGGTTCGGTGGTGTTACAAGGTGGCGAACGCCATGATCCGGCTTTTATCCTACGCATCGAACGGCTCGTCAGGGAGATCAAACACCTGAGTAACCAGCGTTTGGGGATCACTCTCTCGCTGGGAGAACAAACCGAAGACACCTACCGGAGATGGTTCGATGCAGGAGCTCACCGCTATCTGCTCCGGATCGAAACTTCGAACGAATCACTCTACCGAAAAATTCATCCTGCCGGCCAGCTTCATGATTTTCACACCCGGCTGGAATGTATCCGCAGCCTTCAGCGTTGCGGTTACCAGACCGGTACAGGTGTGATGATCGGACTTCCTTTTCAAACGACCGGAGATCTGGCCGACGATTTGCTCTTTTTGAAATCGATGGATATAGACATGGTGGGCATGGGACCTTATCTGGAACACCGGGATACTCCCCTATGGCGATACCGGGAAGCCCTTCCTTCCCAACAGGAACGTTTAAGGTTAGGACTGCATATGGTCAGTTGTCTCCGGCTGTTGATGCCTGATATCAATATCGCTGCGACGACAGCTTTACAGGCAATCGACCCGGAGGGACGGGAAAAAGCGCTGGAAATCGGTGCCAACGTAATCATGCCTAATATCACTCCTCTCGGCAACCGGGGCAACTACCGCCTCTATGAAAATAAGCCGGGCATGGATGAAGGAGCCGAGGAATCGACACGCCGGTTGATGGAAAGCGTCAAGCAAAGCGGATGCGAAATACAACTGGATACGTGGGGAGATTCCCTACACTTTCAGAACAGAGTGAAAAAATAGGTCAGGCTGCGGGCAACAAAGAACGGAAAGGCTCGAAAGCAGCTAAAATCACCAAGCCTCCCAACACGGTGATCAATACCCCGGACACCCGGTTGATGGTGATCAATACCCGAAGCCGGAATTTCTTCCGGAAAATGTTCACCAGCGTCGAAAGCGTATACCACCACAAACCACCGCCGATCACCACACCGGACAAAACGAACAATTCGATCCGATACGAAGGATCATCTCCGAAAACCGAAGCACCGGCAAAGACAGCCATAAAAACGACAATAGCCACCGGATTAGAAACAGTCAGAAAAAAAAGGGTCAGAAAATCACCCAGCAACCCTTTTTTAGTGACCCGCTTTTTCATCCGGATTTGCTTCAAGGGATTATCGAAATAGATTTTCAATCCTACGATAATCAGAAAAATTCCCCCGATGATCTGTAGGATCAACTCGTGAGTCTGTATGACATTGATCACGAATCCTAATCCGAAAGCCGCCACCGTAGCATAAAAAAGATCTGCACAGGCCGCTCCCATTCCGGCGACAAAACCGGCTAAAGCTCCTTTCTGTAATGTCTTTTGTATAATCAGTACACCCATCGGACCGAGTGGCACCGACACCATCAGTCCGATCAGTATTCCTCTGAAAATATAAACAACATCATACATGCTCTTCAAAGTTAAAATACACCTTATAAACGCTATAATCCGGACTTATACTTCCAGATTATCCGAAGAGAAACGATTCAAAATCGTATCATCATTGATCTCTTTCGACAAAGATTCAATAGTACTCATAGGTACATCGAACAAATCCAGAATCAACAAACCATCCAGGCACATATTAAATTTAGGGTCTATATTGAAACCGACAATACGCCCGTTCAATGAAATATATTTCTTCAATAAAATAGGAAGTTTATCGCTCGAAGGTTCTATATCACCGATCAACTTATCCAGTGTAGCGATATTATCCCCCGAAGCTTCCACCATTACATCCACATCGGGATCATGAGTCTCTACCCGATATTTACAGCGGGGAGAGATACACCGGGCCAACTCGGCATCCCAATGATTTCTGATGATAAACTTCATAATCAGTTCTTTCGAAACCTCCGAATATTTCCCGCTTATCGTCACCGGCCCGATCAGATAGCGGTATTCCGGATTCTTGATCAGGAAGTAAAGAATTCCTTTCCACAGCATAAATAAGGGCAACGGTTTACGCTGATAGTCTTCGATAATAAAAGAACGTCCTAATTCGATCGACTCATACAATACAGGCATGATCTGCTTGCGGATTTTGAACAGAGTATTGATATAAAATCCTTTTATCCCATAACGGTCGATGATATCCTTCCCTTTTCCCACCCGATAGGCCCCGACAATCCGGTCGGTATCGTTGTCCCAAATAAACAGATGATAATAGTATAAATCGAATTCATCCAGATCGATACTCCGGTTGGTGCCCTCGCCGACAGCCCGGAACGTCAGTTCACGCAAACGCCCGATCTCGTTCAGGATGTTCGGAATTTTCATAGTGGGAGCACAATAAACCGTATAATTTTTCATGGAAAACAACAGATAGTCTTCCATGATATCTTTAATTTCCTTTTGTAAAATTTCCACGGGAGTCTCCTTTGCTACCGGTTCGACCTGTTTTTCCGCCTTCTGGGATTTCAGGAAAAATTTTTTCACTTCGAGCGAAGATCCCAATAGATAAGTCTTTGCCCTCAAAAATTTACCGTATTGTATCAGATCGGCGAAAGAATTTTGAGTTTCTACAGAAATCGGATTTCCTACCCGTAATTTAATTACCCGGTTTTTCTTATTCAAGAGTTCCGAAGGTAATTTCACCGTTCGCAGCATCGGATGAATCATACCGAGTATCTGAAACAACATACTATTGGAACCTTTAAAATAAATCGGGATCACCGGCACATCGGCTTTCCGGATCAACTTCAACACAGAACGGCTCCACGCTTTATCTTCAATCGAATTCGAGTCGGCCTGGTAAGCAGATACCTCTCCTGCAGGAAACAGCCCCAACGCCCCTCCTTCCGATAAGTGCCTTAAAGCTTCTTTCCATCCCCCGGCACTCGAAATATCTTTCAGTCCCTCGAAAGGATTCACGCCTAAAAAATAATCTTTGATGGGTACGATCTTCTTCAGCAGAAAGTTAGCCATCACCTTATAATCGGGACGGATTTTACTCAACAACTTGATCAGGATAATCCCGTCAAGCCCACCGAAAGGATGATTGGAAATGGTGATAAAAGCTCCCTCTTTCGGTATTTTCTGAAGATCTTCTTCATTCACTTCGATCGTCACTCCCAGGGCTTCGATCAATCGGTCCAGAAAAGCTTCGGGATTATCGCTATATACATCGGAATACAGCTTGTTGATTTTATTCAGCCGCATGATATACATCACCAGCTTCGCCACCAGGCTTCCGCCCAGATTCCCCCCAAACCGATCCAACTTTGAGGCTTTCAATATATCGTTCGAGTCTATCAGATTCATATTATTTCCTACGTAAATCCATTAGTTTATGATCATTTCTTTGACCACTTCTTTTCCGACTTTTTCGTTCAGAGCTCTGATCAGTCCTTCTTTGACCATCATAATTTCATTTCTCACGACGGCAGAAGTGAAAGAGACGAAGAGCTTGCCATCCATCACCCGGACACTTTTCGTCCGGGAGGCAATCATTTGCCCCACAACTTCCGGCCAGATCATACAAACCTCATGCTCCTTAAATTTCTGTTCAAGGCCCATATTACGAAGCACCTGGTCGACCAGCTCATCGATTTGTTTTGTTTTCCCCTCTTTCATAAACAAGGCACCGAATTCCCTTTTTCAAATTACTTGCAAATATAATATTAAATCTCAAATGCGACCGGAAAATCAGGAAATCTCCCCTCCGGTAACTGTAAACAACTTATAATCCACCGCCTGGGCTCTCAGTATATCATCGATATGCCCGCGATTGGTGTCTGTGATAAAGACCTGTCCGAACATCTCTCCTCCTACGATTTTCACGATTTGTTCTACCCGGTCGGCATCCAGTTTATCGAAAATATCATCGAGGAGCAAGAGCGGTTTCACCTCACTCATCTGGTGTAACCAATGGTATTGTGCTAATTTCAAGGCAATCAGGAAAGTCTTTTTCTGTCCCTGCGAACCGATTTTACGAACCGCATAGTCACCGATATTCAGAACCAGATCATCCCGGTGAATACCGACAGTCGTGTAAGTCAACAATCGGTCGCGGTCGGCAGCCTGTTTCAAAGCCGTCAGGAAATCACCCTCTTTTACCGAAGGTTTGTATTCCAGACATACTTCTTCCCGCCCCAGAGACAACCGTTCGTAATAAGTCTGAAATACCGACCGGAATTCCTTCAGAAACGCGATCCTTTTTTGGCGGATCGCTTCTCCATGTTCGGCCAATTGCTCGTTCCATACTTCCAGCATTTCAGGATCGAGAAATTTACCGGCAGCCGATTTCAACAGCATATTCCGCTGAGTAAGTGCTTTATTATAACGAATCAGCCGATGCAGGTAAACCCGGTCGCACTGGCTGATAATACCGTCCACCAACTTGCGTCTCTCCTCACTTCCTCCGTCGATCAGGATAAAATCTTCGGGTGAGATCATTACTAAAGGGATCAGTCCGATATGTTCGGACAACTTATCATAAGCTTTCTGATTTTTCTTAAACACTTTTTTTTGCCCCCGTTTCACTACACAATAAACCGTCAGTTCTTCTCCCCCGCGTTCGTATTTTCCCTGCACAACGAAAAAAGGTTCTTCGTGCCGGATATTCTGCAGATCGGGCAGGTTAAAATAACTTTTACACATGGAAAGGTGATAAATAGCATCCAGGACATTGGTCTTTCCAACCCCATTATTTCCGACGAAACAATTGAAACCGGAAGTAAAAGTCAGGGTCGCCTCTGCGATATTTTTAAAGTTGATGATATTTAACTCCTTCAGTGTCATTTAACAAGCTATTCCTTATCCGGCATTCATAATTCAGGACAAAATTAGTCTTTTTCACCTAAAACACGCCCAAATCAATGGCTTATTTAAAGTCGATCGAAAAAAACTGCCGGATATTTCGATTTTCAATTAAAAAAGCTAATTTTGCAGGCTATTAAGAATAATGTAAAACCGGGCATAGCCGGTAGGTGTTAACACGGTAACCTTTATAACATTACAGATATGTCAAAAGAACAGAAAAAACGCCTGGATGGTTTCGAGCTCTTTGTTGTGGGACTGACCAG
>ENA-UOJD01003219-UOJD01003219.1-human-gut-metagenome-genome-assembly--contig:-P48-NODE-3219-length-12148-cov-4.970065_pt1 | contig 12148 bp, 1 predicted proteins | sample MGYA00242342_ERZ723889 | MGnify/ENA metagenome assembly ERZ723889
CGGATCGACAGCCATCGCATAATAAGTAATCCGCGAACCGGGTACGATGATCTTCATTTTATTTCCGTCCCCTATCAGCGTTTTCACTTCCCGATAAGGATTCTCCTGATAGATCGTATATTTTATACCGGCTTCCGTATGGTCTAAATACAAAGCCTGGGGGGTATTCTTCATACTTTCCTCCACACAGGGATCCCCGCCGGACAACGTTATTTGCTGCGGTGCTTTCACATTACGAATCGTCACCTCATCCGACATCGCCGTACATCCTTCTTTCGTTGTCACCAATACCCGATATACCCCCTCGTCGATCCCCGACCAACCGATCGGTGCTGTCACATCCGGTTCATGGGCAGGATCGGGAACTCCGTTTTTATACAAAGTATAGGTAGCCTGTCCGATATAGTTATCTACCTCAAGCGCAGTCGTCTCTATAAACTCTTCCCCATTCGCCATCCGGATACAATTTACGGTATCGTTATGCGCAGCCCTGAGGATCGGTTTAGCTATGAAATCGACCGTATAAACCGAATCTTCAAGATAAATAAAGGATTCACACTCATTGATATGGAGCGGATTCCGAGCGACTACCCGGTAACGTCCATCCGGAATATTGGGATAAATTTTAGGTTCTCCGGGAAGTGGAGAATTCATATCATCCAGGGGATTCCCATATTTTCCTCCGGTAAATGTCTTTCGGGGCACATCGCTCCAAGTGTTCCCATTCCAGGTTTGCAGGATATATTTCACCCCCTCCTCCCAGTCGGAAAGCACCAATTCAGCTCCACTGTTTCCTTCTACAGAACTACTGCAATGATAAGCCGAAAGGAAAAGATTTCCTTTATCGGGAGAGGGTAAAGAGACAATCTCCGCACGTCCGTTCATTTCCACCGTACACTCGGTGTCGGCACTTTTCGCTTTGACGTAATACACGCCCGCCGGCATATTCTCGAAACGGACAATATCTCCTGTTCCCTGAAACGTTTTTACCGGGATTCCATAATCCCGATACAGGGTATAAGTCAATGCGGGATCGGATCCTTTCAACTCCAGGTAACCTGTAGGATCGGCACCTTCACAAACTTCACCATCACCTGTGAAATCGTAATAATCGAAACGTTCCACCTTCAACCATCCCGAATCGATCGCCGACCCGCAGGAATTATAAGCAAAAACCAGGTATTTATTCTTATCCGAAATATTTTGTCCCTGAACATAAACAATATTGGTATCTGTTTCGTAGGTATGCTCATTGACCAACCAACGATAATGAATCGGAGTAGAACCGTTCGCCGAAACGGTTAGTTTCTGTTCTTCACCGGGACACAACAAAGCCTTATAATCCTCCAGACGAGACTCGAAAACCGGAGGTAATCCCAGATCGAATAAGTTGGCTTCTGCGCTGATAGAAGACCCGCACTTATTGTAAGCTTTCACCTGATATTCTCCCAATCCATCGGTTTCACTCACGCGATGTACCAATAAACGATCTGTAGTGGTATTCTCATAATGATCCCCTTCCAGAAGTGGTTTCCCATCAAACATCCAGCGGATGCTATCTACCCCCGGATCGGTTTCCAACTGCACGTTAAACTGAATCAGCGTATCCCCGACACAAGCTCTGACTGGCATATAAGGATCCCGCAAAAAACGAGGCCGCAAAGCAACGTTCACCTGGATAGGGCGTCCACGAACAGGAGATTGGCAGGTATTATAAGCCATACAACTATACTGGGCAGCATCTGCCTCAGTCAGGTTTTTCAATTCGAGCACATTACTGTCACATCCGGAAAGGGGCACTCCGTTTTTCAGCCAATAATATTGAACATTCTCTCCCGCCGCTTTACACATCAACTTCAGGTCACTCCCTTCACATACCAGGGTATCCGGTGGGAAAAGGTAAGTATCATCTCCCGAAAAAAGCGGGCGTTTAACAACAATAATCCGGATCACATCGCTATAAGCAGTACCGCAGTTATTGGTCACTTTCCAACGCCAATAGCCATCCTGTCCGGTATTGACAGAAAGAATATTCTTTTCAGGAATACCATCACAATCCGTACCCGTTTGTCTCTCCCATTGCCCCAAGGCTTCATTAAAACGCACCTTTTCGAGTTCACATTCTGAAATCATTCCTCCTCCTTCCACGGTTGCCTGTAACTTGACCGCTTCATTCATACAAAGCCGGAGTACCCCATCTTCTACCCCTTGCCATTGTATCACCGGAACCCGGAAGACCGGTAAGAAAACAGAGTCTTTCACTTCTCCACAAACATTCGAAGCAGTGACGACATACAACCCTTCTGCCTCGTGTATCGCTCCTTTCAGATTCACGGTCAGGTAACTCGTCGTATCCGGAAAAGAAGTTACTTCTTTAGTCAGCGTATCGATCTTTATCCACGAATAAACATGATCCTGCTCAGGAGATTCAATCGTAGGTATCAAATCGACAGCAACGGCATGCTGATCGTCGGCACATACTCCGCCGGCAAAATCAGAAGCAGACATTTTTTTCACCAATACGGGAGGCGTATTCAAATCAATGACGAACACTTCACTCACATCCTCGTCACAGCTGTTCCTGACCAGACAACGATATCTACCGTCATCGCGGCTTTTTTCCGGATGAATGATCCGAAGAGTATCCGTTCCCAACCCGACGAGGTGGGGAGCAGGTTCCAGATCTTCGAAGAAATTATTTTTAAACTTTTGCCAGACATATTGTAAATCAGAACCTGAAGCATAAATGGCCAATACAATTTCATCCGACGTCACACATCGTATTTCCAGGTCTTCTCCCAAAGTAGTCACTTTCGGAGGTACACATGACATGGTGGCCCCATTCCCTTTCCCTCCGGTATACAACTGTCCCCGGCTGAAAGTCACAGCCCCCAATATCAATACTAATAGGATTAAACTGCGTTTCATCGTTTCTAATTTAATTTCTTCGTTTTCACACAACGGACTTTATAGACTTCATTCTTTTGGCTGCCGGGATCGACCGATTCAGGTCCGAATATGAGTTTACCCCAAAACGGATCTGCTTGGAAACCGAATAAGTTACCATCTTTATCCCACCAATATCCGGAGTTTTCATTATAGCCGGCAGATCCTGTGGTTACCCCAAAGAAGCCATTTATAAAATTAGACAGGCCCGGATCGAATAAGTTAGTTCCGTCAAAACACGGGAAAGTTGTACCATCTATCACGTCTCCATCTTTACAATACCATTGCAATAAAGTCAGCCAGTCTGCACTTTCCGGCAATTCGTACCCGTCGGGACATAATTTCTTTGTTCCCTGTAGATCGGCATAGATATGATCCACCGTATAGTTTCCATGCGTTGCCGCCGGATAACCGGTCCCGGCAGAAAAATCATACTGCAGATCCTCGATCATCCAGATTCTGCCATCCGCTAATATGGCTGTTCGATAGGTCTTATTATCCCGGATATCCAGAATCGGATCCGCCGTACCCGGCGTATTATAAGTATCCATAATTACTTTCCGTTCGATTTCGATCGTACAACCATTTGCCAGGACAATTTGTACTAATAACTCAACGGTTCCATTTTTACCATTGGCAATATAAGAATTGAAGTAGTCACGTCTGATTTCTATCGGAGGCAGGACTCCTGTTCCTGCAACCGGAGTACCCAAAGCTTGCCATACACCGGTCGGATCCGTAGATTTATCCAGCCATTTCACAAATACAGTCCCTTGTGTTCCTAAATTCACCATCAGATTGACGAAAGTGTCGAATCCGCCGATCTCCATTCCCCCTTCCCCGGAAACGGTATAGCCCGGGATACATAACACCACTTCATTGCTATAAGCCTCGGCATGAGTAGCGATACTATGCCGGCGGAAGGTATATTCTTTCCAAGGTAACGAATCATTGATCACCCTGTCCAGTACCAAATCCTTCACATTCGAACCCTTGATCTCTTTCCAACCGCTGCCATCATCGATCTCCCAGCTATAAATGGATGATGCGGCGTCATCTTCTCCCTGTAAATATTCAGAGATCGTATAAGGGTGAGTGTCACAAATGAAAGCAGTATCTTTCTTCTGCATATTGCCACAAATAATCTCTCCCGAAGCAATCGTACGGACAGGCACCGAACGCCCTCCCCGGAATCCGATATGTTTAAGCCGGGGACTTCCGGTATAATCCCGGAAGAATTGATTTTGTTTACGGCACGAGACAGCCAGCAAATCCGGATCATTGTCTGCAAAAGAACCGCCTTTCAACGCAAACATCCGGGACGTATCGGGCCACGAAAAAGTCGGGAAAGGTACTTTCAAGGTAGTCGTAACATTATAACCGATATATTTACCCTCCTGATCATACAGGTTCGGACCTTTAACGCAATACCGGTATTGTTCTTTATGCTTGATTATGGCGTACATCATTCTTCCTCTTTTACTCATCGTAGGATAGGCGATCACCTGATCGAAATTGACATAGTTTGTATCGGGAGCATTCCAGTTATAGCTGATAAAAGTCGTAAGTGTCAATAAGGAATCTTCATTCCAGGTACTCACTGACGACCAGATATTACCGTCACCGAAGACATCTTCCCGAAAATCCTTTCCTTCATCGGCATTATAATAGATTTCAGCGACATTACCGGTCATTTCCATCAATCCCCATTTAGAAGCCCCGGACATAAACTGATCGGGCGTACCGGTAGCGAAAGCCCCGCATCTTACCGGAGCCGGATACTTCACTCCGCTGCTTGCACCGTTTGAATTCTTACCATTCGCAACCTGTTCATCCTCCCGGTTTTGATTCACCACATCGAGATCCCAATTGAGCGGAGCGATTTCAGGTGTGCCCCAGGCATACGAACGGTCGGCATAAAATTTACCGGGATTCCGCTGCCTGCATCCTTTTTCATACTCGGCTTCCGAATGCGGACGTAATCCGGCCCAATCCAGATAAGCAATCATATCCTCGGGAGTGAGATAATTACAGGGAATGCTTTTCCCATCGTCCGGATAATTCCGGGGATTCAGTCCGTTCAGATTATACCCGAATACTGCCGGTGTATCCAAAGCGGTATATTTCTCCACCAGAATAATACCATTCCGGTAATAAGGTTCTGCTTTCTTTTGTCCGAAAACATAATCTCCCGGTTTCAGATGATCCCAATCATCGCCGATCCGTATTTTCTGATCCCGTAAAGTCAGGCGGTTGAGGAAATTCACATATTGTTCTTGCGAAACCTCATATTTCATCATATAGAAACCGGTATATCCCATCGGATACGTTGCAGGGACCGTCCAGGACTTTTCCCAATCCGTTCCGCTAGCTATAGCTCCCATCGAATACACCGTTTGTTCGTCGTCTGTAGCGACGTAGTAAGCCTGGTCCATCGCATCGCTGACAAAAGAATAGGCCGACGTCCTGTCGCCCAGATAGAAAGGGCCGACAGGGACATATACCATTTCGATTGCCTGGGCGGAAACTTCTATTCTTCCCTTCCGGATATCGTCGAGGGTAACTTCATAATCCAGATTCAGATCGCCTTCTTTAAAATTCCATTCCAAAGACACCCGGGGAATATTGATATCTCCTGTACCCGGCTTTTTCCGGCATATAAACAATCCGGGAACGACTTTTTTATCCACACCGGTGGTCGGATGCGTATATCGTCTGCCCAAAAACAATGTATCGTAACGCAAAGGCCAGTATTCAGTCGTATACTGAGGAATAAATTCCATAGACGGTAAGCCTTCTCCACCGACTGCTTTATGTCCTTTTTCTTTCAGATAAACATGATGCCAGGGTTCGTTGACTCCCTTCCGTTTATATTTAGCAAAAATCCAGACCGCATCCCAATTTTCTCCTTCCCGCCAGGAATGTTCCCAGGACAACGGAAACGTCAATAATGCCGTAGAGTCGTTCAAAGCCTGTATCTTCACTTCTCCTTTGATACGGACATTATTAGCTGTCACCACATTGCACGACAATACAACAGTGACCAGAACAGTCCAAAATATACGAAACATAACCAAGAATTTATACATACACCACGTTGTAAAACTACAACATTTTTTATAATTTTTCATTTTAAAGCTCAATTTTTAATCTCCGAATACCGGTCCCTATTCCTGAATATCCGGGTGACATCGTTATTTCCTCTCGGATTATTCAACAAGGCCGGCAGCGTAACAAGGCCATCGAAATTGACATCCAGCTCGTAATAATCGGGTGTATACCGCTCATTCAGAATAGCCTGGTTTGAATTTTCCACAGAGATCAGTGCATTCAGGAAGACATTCACCGCAGGCAAGGAATGTACCGTCTTGTTGTCGATAATACCGATAAATACCATATGATCCTGTATACTTCCAACCGAACGATAAATATAGCGGTCGATCCGCAAATCCACGGTCGGAGCCTTGGTTGCTACCGGAGTAAGCTTATAAGCGTTAGCCGAACCGACAGGCAAATGATTCCGGTGTTTCACGACCACATAATACCCGGTTTCAAAGTCCACATTCGGAATAGGTAAAGTCTCCCGTCCATAACGGTCTACCACCGATCCGTCACTCAGTAACAGGAAATCTTCGCTATAAAACAGTTTTCCATTAACATTCTTTTCGCGAATCTCGATCGTCACCCAATCTATCCCCTTCCGCTCACCGGTGGCCGGCCATGCTTTCCAGTTCTTCAAGGGTACCAGATTTTTTTCAAAAACCGGACTTCGCATGACAGTTGCATTTTCGTCGAATGCTCCCTCCAGACATACTTTTACCCGCAAGAATCCGGTATCCAGCACAGTCACCCGGCGTTGCGTAAATTCCTTTGCAGGACACCAGGCATCAGCCATCGTGAAGGTATACAACCCACTTTGTTTCGTAGACCAGGTTACATACCCATTCTTCGATTCTGTATTCCTGACGGTATCTTTCGTTCCGTCAGGACCGGTCCGAACCACCTGATACGTCCACGGAAGTGACTGTTCATTCTCCTGAATCAGGAACCATACCAATGGATTCGTAGCAGGCACTTCAAAGTTCTCAACCCGTGTAGTATAGTTGAAATCTTCGTAATTCGGATGTCTTCCGGCCACAGAAAAACGAGGGGAAGGATGTAAGGTAATCCGAGCCGTATCGTCCGCATCCCTGACAAATTGACATCCGTAAGCATCCTGTACTTTCATCAATAGATACTCCCGTTTATAATCCTTATCCTGCATATCGTCATAGAGGATACGGTAAGTGGTTTGCACACGCTCCGTGCCGGACCAGGCCGTCGGCGGAGCGGTCATTTTACCCAAAGAATCATAACAAAGGGTCCCCAGTGAATATTTAAAGGGACCGACTCCCTTAAACTCTGCTGTCAACCAGGTATACTCTCCGGAGCAAAGGTCCGATTTATCGGTATATACCCGTCCCTGAGGCAGCGAATCGATCCGGATGTCCAGAACGGCCGAATCCACACATCCGGCGGACGTACTGGTTTCATAAGTCACTTTATATTTTCCCGGTTCACCCTTAAAGGTATTTCCTACAACAGGCACACCATCGACTTTAAAGATTCCGTTCCCTTCTTCAACGGTCGGGGTAGGATTGAATGTTGCTGCCAGATCCAGGGTTTTACAAGCCCCGAAACGATCCTGGCTGATATTCCGGAAACGGGTATCCCAGGGTTGCTGAATCGTAAAGTCGACTTCTCCCGACACCTCACCGGCACAAGCTTCCGGTTCCAGGTATTGAGAAACAGAAGCCAGATAAAAACCATCGCTCGACAACATAGAAAAAGTAAAAACAGTATCCCGGCTATAAACCACAATCGGTTCACCTCCCAGTTCAGGTGCCGTCTGCTGGTCTTTCTTGCGGCGAATATCCACCAACCAGGGAGCTTCACCTCCCTCGATGTGCAGTTTCATCTGTACCTCTTCGAGACGACAAGCCGTTGTTTTACCCACAGCCGACAAGGTGGCATAAAACAATTCCCGATTGCTGACCTCTACGAATGTCTCCGTCCCGGCTGTCACACAAGTGGCCGTCTTACTATTGAATCCATAGAAACGATACGTTCCCGGCTGCGTAATCAAAACAGTATCTGTATATTTTCCATAAACCCCTTTCGGTCCATACTGATCGACAATCACTCCGTCTTTTTCCAGGTAGTAGTTCCAATAATCCGTTACCTGAGGATCCGGAATGACAGCGATCTTCACCTGATCGGCAGCATTCGAGCAGAGAGAGGCGATCTTTTTATCGGTAGTCAGGGTGATATTTGTGGTTACCCGAAGCAATACCGTATCACTCAAAGCAAATCCGCATTTATTGGTAATCACACACCACACTTTCGCACTATCAAAATCCGTCGTCAGATTCGTCAGGGTCCACTGGGACGAGGAAGCAAAATCTTCGGTAACCCACACCTGGTTCTTTTGGGTTCCATCCTTCTTTTCGAGGAACCATTGATACAACAGATCTCCCCCGGTAGCTTTCAGCCCGAAAGTATGATTTTCGAGTTCACATACAGTCGCTTTCTGCAATTGTTGTTGGATTACCGGTATCGAATCGATGCGCACATCTACCTCCGGAGAAGTCATTTTCTGACATGTATTGCTCACTTCAGCGTAGTAAACTCCCCGATTCACCACCTCCCGGCGTAATGACAAGGTATCACTCTCAGCGACAAGCTTAGGCTCACCTTGAGGATTACGTAAATACCACCGGTAAGTATCATAAGACCGGTCGGTCTGAGCTTGATCGTATACAACGATCTGTTTTTCCGATCCATCGGCACAAGTCGTATCCGGCGAAGCAATCGGCTTCAATGTTATCGGCCGGTCGATATATACCATTTGAGAAGCAGAACCCTGTGTACACTTGTTTTGATACCTCACTTCATACCAGGCTTCATCTTCCAAAGTATGGTCGGCTACTGTAGTCCAGACATTCGAATTTCCTTTCAAACTTCGGTTTTTATACCAGGTATAACTCACCCGTTCGGATGGAGCTGTCCGAATTTCCAACCGGATCTGCGACTTCTCGCAATAATGTTTACTTTCGTCCGGTGCACTCAATACACGAATCGTATCGTCTACCAGCAATTTCACTAAGGGGAAGAAACCGGAGTTACAACGGTTCACCGCTTTTACTTTATATTCACCTTCATGTTCAGGCCCCACCGCTTCTGTCCGGAAGCACCGGTCGTGCTTACCTACCATCTCTTCGTCATTCAGGAACCACACCAAAGAATCCCGACTTTCTACCTGAACGACAAATTCAGATCCCCGGCACAAAGTATCGATATGATAAGGCGCCTCCAATACCACTTCGGGTACCCGATTGAATTCCAAGGCCACCGTATCTGCCAATCCTCCACAGGAATTCCAGGTATAGCAACGATACAGTCCGGCATCCTTAGCCGCTGTCGCACCTTCGATCCTGAGGATCCGGTCATGTGACAACGTATCGGTATCGGCACCTCCCACCTTAAACCAGGCATAATTTTCTCCGACCGCTTTACTCACCAATTCTATCGTCTGAGCTTCCTGGCCACATTCCAGGCGATCTTCCATAAATCCGTCCATCGTCACCACCTGACGTACCTTCAACGGTATCGGTTCAGAGGTTACCGAACCACAGACATTGGAGATCGTACAGACATAAGTCCCCATATCTTCCATCCCCACGCTATCGATCGGATACCCCCATTCATTTCCTACCACTTCACCATCACGGGTCCATTGGTAAGAAAGACGGCAACCATAGGCATCCACCATCAGTCCGGCCTGATCCCCCGTACAGACGTCGATCTGCTGGGTCTGCTGATGAATCGTCGGCCGATGCGTTTCGATGATAGATACACTACCGGCCATTTCCACCTCACAATGGCCATCCATAGCGACTACAGTGTAAATATTACCGAGATTACTATTTTCAACACACTCCTGTCCGGCCAGATTATCCCAGGCTAATTTACCGCCGTCCGTTCCTTTCAATACCCTGCCGGGTACAGGATTCCCGTTACAATACAGCTGATAGGAAATCGAATTATCCTGACTGGTTTCGAGCATCACTTTCCCCATTGGAACGTCACCGCAATATTCATCGATCACACTTTTCAATTCAAACTTACGGATAGCCGTGGACACATACAAATGTACGTTATCCCCCATACGAGCCCTGCTAAAACGTCCGTCTCCAAGCGCTTTCTCAGCCATTACAAAGAAATAACCCGTATCGCATTGCGCTCCAAATTCCAACGGTTTACCGGTTCCCGGCATCAAAGCTTTAAAGGTCGTATCCGCCCCTTGAATCTGGAACAACGAATAATTCGTACCTTTCTCACTACCGGACAATTTCAGTTCCCGGCACATATCGGCCTCACATTTATAGGGCGTACCGATCACCTCGAGCCGGAAACGAGCCAGCTTGATCTCTTCCACGACGATCGTATCATAAGCCGAACAGGTAAACCCACCACCGGATGCCTCAATCGCATAGGTACCGGCACCGAACAAATTATCATTCTTCGGATTCTCGAAATAAACTTCCTGGCCACCATGAGCTTCTTTCCAATCCTGTTCACTCGGCTTTTCGATATGGGTGCAGAAATAATATACTCCTTCGCTGGTCTCCGGTAAAACTCTCAAAGCCACTCCTTTCTCTCCTTCCGGATAAGAATAGTAGGGTTCTACCTTCAACAAAGGCCGGGGTTCCATTTTCACGACTACCGAATCCTCCAGGGTTGCAGAACACTCCTGGGATACAAATACATTGACATAATAAGTACCTGCAGTAGTTACGTCACCGACAACCAATTTATCCCCGTTTCCTTTAACGACAGCCGCACAGCGGTCACCGTTACGGTCCACCAGCGAATACCACATACCCAATTCGGATTTAGCTACTTCCACCGTAAATGCATCTCCTTCGCACAAAGTGATCTCTTGGCTCCCTCCCACTAATCCGGAAGTCGGATTGGGCGGTTCGTTGATACAGATCGTATCCTCGCGGGTATTACAATATTCGGTCGGACTGGCAGCAATCACCGTATAACATCCGTATTCGGTCTGGGGTTTGAACAACTTCGTCTGAGACGCCGGAGCATCGGGCGGGATCGTATCGACATACACTCCATCCCGTTCCAGATAATAATAGATAGCGGGTACCCGCGGTTTCATCAGTTCAATCTGTAAAGAAGCTTCTTCCCCTTCCTTCACACAAATCGACCGGCCATCCTTCACACCGGAACGATCCGGATAAAAATCCCAATAAAATCTGAGCGAATCCATAAAATAAGTACAGCCTGTACTATCCACAGTAGCATATACCGAGGCTAATTCAGATTTTTCACCCCCTGTGGTCACGGATTGTAAAAACAGATCGTCTTTCGATCCGACACCATCCACACTCCACCGGTCTCCATTTCCTAATTCGAGGGTATAAACCACTCCTTTTTCACTTCCCTCTAAAATACAGTCGTAACTTTCGCCCTTACAATAATATCCCTCACGAATATTTTTGAGCCGATACTTTTGAGGAGCCACATTACTATGTACTTCGACAGTATCCATCGGTAGCAATGAATCGCAGGCATTCACCGCATAAAGCACATATTCCCCGGCCTCAATCCGATGCCCGCCGATCTCTTTCCAGCTAATCACGCCGTCCTTATTGCCATGCAATCGTTCCGATATTTCCCTACCGTCTGTAATATAGTAAAGCCAATCCTTTACAGTCTTGGTAGCTGTAATAACCACTTCGTTACCGGTACCTTCTCCACAATCCACACCGGCAACCGTCAGTTGTGCTTTCGGAGGCACCGAATAAATGATCACACTACCTTCCATCCATACGCCACATGCACCATCGCCTTTCTCTGCATAAACCTTATATTCACCGACTTGCTTAAACTCGCCGAACTTCACGACCCCATTCTCAGCAGTCACCGGACCGGCCATTTTAAAGAAATCGTTAATATACAAGGTATACCGGACCGAATCACCTTCACACCCATCCTGTAAACGGACATCTGCGATATGCTCGCAAAGCCCTTCTCCATAAGCATTGCTTACCGGAAATACTTTCGGTTTAGTCACTCCCCGGACAGTCATTTCCGCTACCCGGTCGCTACATTGCGTAGCCGGATAAGTACCGATTACCCGATA
>ENA-UOJD01003220-UOJD01003220.1-human-gut-metagenome-genome-assembly--contig:-P48-NODE-3220-length-12141-cov-7.259226_pt1 | contig 12141 bp, 9 predicted proteins | sample MGYA00242342_ERZ723889 | MGnify/ENA metagenome assembly ERZ723889
TGTACGCGATCTGATACTGGAAGACCTTGGGCTCAAGGTGCTTGCCCTCGGAAAGAGCCTTGACCTCATTGTTGAGTTCGTCGATGCCGCCCTTGCCCGCGCCGCTGACGGCCTGGTAGGAAGAGGCGATGATCGTCTCGATGGGGCTCTCCTTGGCGAGGGCGTTAATGGCCACGAGGGTCACGATGGTGGTGCAGTTGGGGTTCGAGATGATGCCCTTGTGCCACTTCACGTCCTCGGGGTTGATCTCGGGGATGACAAGGGGGACGTTGGGGTCGAGGCGGAACGCGCTCGAATTGTCGACGAACACCGCGCCCGCCTTGACGATCGAGGGAGCAAAACGCTCGGCGATGTCGTTCTCGGCCGCGCCGAGGACGATATCAAGGCCCTCAAACGCGTCGTCAGACGCCTCGACGATGGTGCACTCCTGACCGCGGAACATGATTTTGCTGCCCGCGCTTCTGGCGCTTGCGATGGGACGAAGGGACGCAACGGGGAAGTTGCGCTCTTCGAGAATTTTGATCATTTCCTGACCGACGGCGCCGGTGGCGCCGAGAATACCGACATTGACCTGTTTCATTACACTACATTCTCCTTCACAAAACTATTGTACAGGACACGGATGGCCTGTTCGAAATCTTTTTCTTCCACGCCCACGATGATGTTGAGCTCTTCGGGGCCCTGCGTGATCATGCGGATGTTCACGCCGTTTTCGCCGAGCTTGGCGAAAATTTTACCGGAAACGCCGGGACGGTACGCCATCTTGCGGCCGACGGCGGCGACGATGGCGATATGCTCCGTTACGGTTATCTTATTCGGCTGCACCTCTTTTTGCAGCTCGCCCAGCATTTCGTAGAGCGAGCGGGACACCTTGTCGGACGAGACGACGAGCGAGACGTTGTCGATGCCGGACGGGAGGTACTCGACGTTGACCTCGTGCTTGGCGAGCACGTTGAGAATTTTCAGGAGAGAGCCCGGTTCGCTCGACATGCCAGTCTTGGCGATGGTGATGATGGAAAAGCCCTTCTTGCCGGCGATGCCGGTGATGAAGCCGCCCTCTTCCATCTCGTCGCCGATGGACTCCAAGATCATCGTGCCGGGATGGTCGGGCGCGTTGGTATTGCGGATGTTGAGCGGGATGTTTTTTTCGCGCACGGGGAAGATCGTGCCCTCGTGCAGGACCTGCGCGCCGATGTAGCTCAGCTCGCGCAGCTCGCTGTAGGTCACGCGGCGGATGGGCTCGGGATCGTCGACGATGCGCGGGTCGGCCATCAGGATGCCGGAGACGTCCGTCCAGTTCTCATACACGTCCGCGCCGAGCGCCGCTGCCGCGAGCGCGCCGGTGATGTCGCTGCCGCCGCGGGAGAACGTGCGGATGTGCCCGTCGGGCATCACGCCATAGAAACCGGGGATGACGACCTTGCGGTCCTCGGCGAGGGAGCGCAGCGCCGCGTAGGATGCGTCCTGATCGACGGTGCCGTCGAACTTGAACTTGATCCAGCGGGCCGCGTCGACGAACTCATAGCCGAGGTATTCGGCCATCAGCCGTGCGGAGAAGTATTCGCCGCGCGAGGCGAGCTCATCCTGGCTGATGCCATTTTTCATCTTGTCCCACAGCGCGTCGAACTCTTTGTCGAGGCTGATGTGCAGGCCGCATTCGGCGATGATCTCGTTGTAGCGGTCGCGGATCATGGCGAAGATGTCCTCGCACGAAACGCCGTATTTGATGTGCGCGGCGCAGAGATAGAGAAGATCAGTGATCTTATGGTCGCCGGAGAAGCGCTTGCCCGGCGCGGAGACGATGACCACGCGGCGGGCGGGGTCGGCTTCCACGATGGACTTGACCTTGGCGAACTGGCGGGCGTCGGCGAGCGACGAACCGCCGAATTTCAAAACTTTGAGCATGGAGTTTATTCCTTTTCGGCCGCGTAGCGCGCAAGCAGCGCGTGCGGGTCGTCCTTTCGGTAAGATTCATAGGCGTCGAACGCCGCGCGGGCGCTGCACTCGCGGGTAAAGTATTCGCCCATGCAGCGGAACAGCCACTTGCACTGCGTGCCGGATAGGTTCACCGAGCAGGGGGTGAAGGAGTCAGCATAGAAGCTGCGGCAGCCGGCGGCGACGTCGAGACAGTCGCGCAGCACGTTCGAGCCGGTCGGGTAGCCGCCTGCGCCCGCGCCGGAAAAGCTCTGCTTGCCAAAGCGCGATGCGAACAGCGTGACGAGGTTGCCGGTGCCGTCGGTATGCGCCTCGGGCGCGGAGGAGGGGAAAAGCGTCGGGCAGACGAACGCGGCCACGGCACGGCCGTTTTTCTCCGCTCGGGCAATGAGCTTGTAGGTCAGGCCCTCGTCCTTCGCCTTGGCGATGTCGCCCGCGGTGATGGACGAGATACCGACACAGGGGATGTCCTCTTCCCTGATGTTCACGCCGAAGGCAAGGTCGGCGGAGAGGACGATCTTGCGGCGCGCGTCCAGACCCTCGACATCTGCGGTGGGGTCGGCCTCGGCGTAGCCGAGCTCCTGCGCCTTGCGGAGCGCGGGCGCATAATCCGCGCCGGAATTCGTCATGGCGGAAAGCATGTAATTCGTTGTGCCGTTCAGAATGCCCTCGACAGCCTTGATCTCATCGAGCTCGGACGCGCGGGAGAGGGAGGTGAGCCAGGGGATGCCGCCGCCCGCGGCGGCGGTGCAGCGCAGCGCCACGCCTTTTTCTTTTGCAAGGGAGGTGAGCTCTTCAAAGTGGGCGCACATGAGCTGCTTGTTCGCGGTAACGACGTGCTTGCCCGCACGCATGGCCGCGCAGAGGTAGCTGTACGCCGGCTCGATGCCGCCCATGACTTCCACCACAATATCAATCGAGGGATCGCGCACGATCTCGTCGTAATCGGCGGTCACGGTGCATGTGAGCTCCGGGCGGGGACGACGGGAGAGAACAGCTGCAACATGCAGATCGGTTCGCCCCTCGCACAGCTTATAAAAATGGGAACCGACGGTGCCGAAGCCCAGCAGCGCAATATTCACGGGGAATGACCTTCTTTCTTTTTTGGATACTCCGTCAAGTGCGGACGAATTTGTGACTTACGCCGAAACTGTCCGCGGAAGAAAAACACTTGACTTTTTGATGGAAACAATATAACATAGCGTTTGTGAAAATACAATAGGGAAAACAAAAAAACTTTTCCCGTGAGATACAGGAGGAAACATCCATGCAGTATCAGAGCACCCGTGACAAAAATTTAAAGGCCAGCAGCGCGCAGGCCATCTTAAACGGCCTTGCCCCCGACGGCGGCCTTTACACGATGCCGTCGTTTGACGAGGTCAAGTTCGACTATACTACTGTATTAAATATGGACACGATGTCCATGTCGACGAAGATCTTATCCAAGCTCCTGCCCGACTTTTCAGAAGCGGAGATGGCAAAACTCGTCCACGACGGCTATACCGGCAAGTTTGAGACCGACCACCTGACCCCGACCGTCCCCGTCGGTGAGGACTTCATCCTCGAGCTTTTCCGCGGACCGACGAGCGCTTTTAAGGATGTGGCGCTCTCGATGCTGCCGCGCCTGATGACCGCGTCGAAAGAAAAGCTCGGTGTGGACGACGAGATCATGATCCTGACCGCCACGTCCGGCGACACCGGCAAGGCGGCGATGGAGGGCTTCTGCGATGTGCCGGGCACGAAGATCATCGTCTTCTACCCCCACGGCGGCGTGAGCGCCGTGCAGCAGGCGCAGATGGCGACGCAGGCGGGCGAAAACGTCTGCGTGTGCGCGGTACGCGGCAACTTCGACGATGCGCAGACCGGCGTGAAGAAAATCTTCTCCGCCGTCAGCAAGGATCAGCTGCTCGAGGGTAAGGGCGTTCGCCTGTCCTCGGCCAACTCCATCAACATCGGCCGCCTCGCCCCGCAGGTCGTCTATTATTATAGAGCGTACGCCGACCTCGTGCAGGCGGGCCGCATCCAGCCGGGCGACAAGGTCGACTACGTCGTGCCGACCGGCAACTTCGGCGATATCCTCGCGGGCTACTTTGCCAAGGAGATGGGCCTTCCCGTCGGCAAGCTCGTGTGCGCGTCCAACGCCAACAATGTGCTGACCGACTTCCTGCGCACGGGCCGCTATGACCGCCGCCGCCCCTTCTACAAGACAGTGTCCCCCTCGATGGACATTCTCGTCTCCAGCAACTTGGAGCGCCTGCTCTATCTCCTCTCCGGTGACGACAAGCTCATCGCGGATTTAATGAAGCAGCTCAGCGAAAACGGTGAGTACGAGGTGCCCGCGGACATGCTCGAAAAGCTGCACGAGCTCTTCTGGGCAGGCTTCTGCGACGACGAGGGTGCGAAAACCGCCATCGGCAAGGTCTGGAAGGACGACCATTACCTCTGCGACACGCACACGGCGGTCGCCTGGGACGTGGCGCAGCAGTACAAGCAGGCAAACCCCGAGCACAACGCCGTCGTCGTGCTCTCCACTGCCTCTCCTTATAAATTCCCCGCCGCCGTGCTCGAGGGCATCGGCGAAAAGGCCGAGGGCGACGAGTTCGACGTGATGGAGCAGCTCCACAAGGTCACGGGCGTGCCCGTGCCGAAGAATCTTGCCGACCTACGCTCCCGCGCGGTGCGTCACCGCGACGTGATCGACCGCGGCGAGATGCTCGACTACGTGCTCGGCAAGGCCGCGGCGGAAAAGTGATAAAGGAGAATAAACATGTATATTACCTGCCTTGATATGGAGGGCGTGCTCGTCCCCGAAATTTGGATCGAATTTGCCCGCGAGAGCGGCATTCCCGAGCTGACGCGCACCACGCGCGACGAGCCGGACTACGACAAGCTGATGAAATGGCGCCTGGGTGTGCTCCGCGAGCACGGCCTGGGACTCAAGGAAATTCAGGAGACTATCGCGCGCATCGACCCGCTGCCGGGGGCGAAAGAATTCCTCGACAAGCTGAGATCTGAGACGCAGGCCATCATTTTGAGCGACACCTTTGAGGAATTTGCACAACCGCTGATGAAAAAACTCGGCTGGCCGACCATTTTCTGCAACTCTCTCGAGGTGGACGCCGACGGATTCATCAGCGGCATCAAGATGAGATGCGAGCATTCCAAGCTTACGACCGTGCGCGGCCTTCAGTCCATCGGCTTTGAGACCATCGCCAGCGGCGACAGCTACAACGACCTCGAAATGATCGAAGCGTCCAAGGCGGGCTTCCTGTTCCGCACGACGGAAAAGATCAAGCACGACTACCCGCATCTGCCCGCTTTTGAGGGCTACGACGAGCTTTTAGCGGCCATCGAGCAGGTCATCCGCGCATAAGGGAAAAACAAATATCCAACTCGAATGAAATGATATTCATTCAAAATTTGTTCATTTTGACGATTGACTTTTTTCTCCAAAAAATTATTATAATCAGGCGAAACGCAGGGGAAATTCTCCTGCAAGGCAAACATTTGTAATAAAATAGGAGGAGAAAAATGTTTAGCTTTCTGATCTGCCTCGCATTGCTGATCGGCGGCTACTTCGTTTACGGTGGCATCGTCGAAAAGACCTTCGGCCCTGACGACCGTGAAACGCCGGCTGTCAAGATCAACGATGGCGTGGACTATGTGGTTCTGCCGCAGTGGAAGCTGTTTATGATCCAGCTTCTGAACATCGCGGGCCTCGGCCCCATCTTCGGTGCCCTGCAGGGTGCTCTGTGGGGTCCCATCGTGTTCCTGTGGATCACCTTCGGTACGATTTTTGCCGGTGCGGTTCACGACTATTTCTCCGGTATGATGAGCGAGCGTAACGAAGGCGCTTCCATCTCCGAGATCGCCGGTATCTACCTCGGCGGCGCAATGAAGAACGTCATGCGCGTGTTCAGCGTGGTGCTGCTCGTGATGGTCGGCACCGTGTTCGCTGTCGGCCCCGCCGGCCTTATCCAGCTGCTGTGCACCAAGGGCGGCAGCACCGGCATCTTTGCCAGCAAGCTCTTCTGGCTGGTTCTGATCCTGGTCTACTACTTCATCGCAACGTTCCTGTCCATCGACAAGATCATCGGTAAGATCTACCCCGTGTTCGGTATCTGCCTCATCATCATGGCGCTCGGCGTGGCGCTTGGTATCTTCACCAAGGGCTACGAGATCCCTGAGATCTGGAACAACTTCGCTAACCTCCACCCGCAGGGCACTCCGATCTGGAGCTTCATGTTCATCACCGTTGCCTGCGGCGCCATTTCCGGCTTCCATGCCACGCAGAGCCCCCTGATGGCTCGCTGCATGAAGAGCGAGAAGCAGGGCCACTTCGTCTTCTACGGCGCGATGGTCTGCGAGGGTGTTATCGCTCTGATCTGGGCTGCTGCCGGCTGCTCCCTGTATGAGGTCACCGGCGGTCTGAACACCGGCCTTGCCGCGGCTCTCGCCAACGGTCAGTCCGCTGCCATCTACGACGTCTGCTCCAAGACCATGGGCGGCGTGGGCATCGCACTCGCCATGCTCGGCGTTATCGCCTGCCCCATCACCTCCGGCGATACGGCCTTCCGTTCTGCCCGTCTTGTTCTGGCTGACTGGTTCAAGATCGACCAGAAGAAGTGGCAGAACCGCCTGATGCTCTGCGTGCCCGTCCTCGGCGTCGGCGCGATCCTCGGCATCGGCAATGCCCTCGGCAAGATCGACTACACTGTCATTTGGCGTTACTTCAGCTGGACGAACCAGACCCTCGCCATGATCGTTCTGTGGGCCGCTTCCATGTACCTCTTCTATGATAAGAAGAACTACTGGATCACCGCTGTCCCCGCTACCTTCATGAGCGCTGTGTCCGTGACGTACTTCCTGCTGGGCAACGAGTGCCTCGGCCAGTTCCTGAATACCAAGACTGCTGATGGCGCTACCGTTTACAACACTGCTGTTGCTTACCCCGTTGGTGTCATTGTTGCCGTCCTGTTCCTCGGTATCTTCCTGTACACCATCAAGAAGCGCAATCCCCAGCCTCACTACGAGACGCTGCACAAGTAAACCATTCGTAGAGCGGTGGGAGAATCCTCTCCCACCGCTTTTTTCAGATTTTGGAGGAGCCTTATGATTTTTGCACCTGTGCGCCTTGGCGAAACGAGTCTCAACGCCGAAGCTGTCGCCGCGGACAAGAAGTCCTGCAAGCGTTTCGGCCCCTGCGGCGTGGGGAAAGAGGCGCTGTTTTTGAATAGCTATTTTATCGACCGGCGCTACTATGTCGCCTTTTCGTCGGTGCGCCGCGTCTTCAAGCGCGTGGCGATGAGCCAGGGCGGCTTTTCGGGCCAGGGCGTGTTCGGCGCGATCCCCTATCTCGTGGTGCAGTATGACGGCGGGAAGGAAAAGCAGTGTACCTTCAAGCGCGAGGAAGACGTGGACGCGATGCTCGCCTATATCGGGGAAGTGCATCCCGAGATCCCGACGCTGAGCGTCGGCGGCGAGCAGCGCTTGGAGCAGAAGGCAAAGGAAGAGGCCGCGCGCTATCTTTCCGAGCTGACGAGCGACGCACAGAGCGCGAAAGAAGAGCTGGAAAAGGCGCAGAAGTTCCTCTCCGGCTACCCTGAGCTGACAGGGCAGCTCTCCAAGGCGGCCAGAGCCAAGCGTGTGAACCAGCATACGAACCCCGCCTACCGCTGGGTCGCGCTGGCCATCGTGCTGGCGGGCGCAGCGGCGCTGGTGTACGGCATCATCTCGTGGCGCAACGGCGGAGATTTCGGCATGTATTTTGCCCTCTTCGGCTTTGCGGCGATCTTCTTCTTTTCCGGCGCGCACGTGCTGCCCACGGCGAAGAACAACAAAAAGGCCGTCGCCCGCGCCTGGGAAGAGGCACAGGCCAACCTTGCCCACGTCCTGCCGGACGATTTTCCGCTGCCGGCGCGCTATGCGCACCCTGTCGTACTCACGCGCATGATCCGCATCCTGCGCGAGGGCCGCGCCCAGAGCGCAGATGAGGCGCTCGAGGTGCTGAAATCTGACCTCAAGGCGCTCAACGCCGACGTGCAGGTCTCGCAGGAGGAATACGACGAGGTCGTCGCGATCAAGTCGATGTTCCTGCTGAGTGATTATCAGTGAGCGGATATTGATTCATTTCGTCAAAAAGCCCATGGATTTTGCAAACCCATGGGCTTTTTTCTGTCGCCTGGCAAGTGAATATAAGAGCGGTAAAAGAAAAATGCTTGCAAAGCGATCGCTTTGCAAGCATTTTTTATCTCTTTTTGCTCTTTGCCGTGGGCTTTGGCTTGGCCCAGCCGGATTTGCGCTTAAAGTTTTTCGGCTTGTCAGTGCCGCTGCTCTTCGGGCTCTGCCCGCCGCGGGGCGCGTCGTTTTTGCGGCCGCCGGTCTGAGCGGCGGAGGGCTTTTTGCCGCCGCCGGATTTGCCGTGCGGCATCGCGCGGTCATCGCCGTACGGGCGGACAAGGCATTTCGGCCCATAGCCGATGAGATCCTCGCGTCCGGCCTTTTTGAGCGCCTCGATGACGAGCTTTTTCTTGTCGGGGCGGAACCACTGGAGCAGCGCGCGCTGCAATTCCTTGCCGTGCGGCGTCGTCTCGGCGAAGACAGGTGTCATATCGCGCGGGTCGATGCCGGTGTAGTACATGCAGGTCGAGAGCGTACCGGGCGTGGGGTAGAAGTCCTGCACCTGCTCGGGCTTGTGACCCGTGGAGTGCAGAAATTCCGCGAGCTGCACGGCGTCCTCGAGTGTGCAGCCGGGGTGGGACGACATGAGGTAGGGAACGAGATACTGCTCGCGCCCGTTCTTCTCGTTCACGGAGCGGTATTTGTCCCAGAATTTTTCAAACACGTCGAAGTGCGGCTTTCCCATGTAGTCGAGCACGCCTGCCACGCAGTGCTCGGGCGCGACCTTGAGCTGGCCGGAGATGTGGTATTTGACGAGCTCGGACAAAAAGGGACTTCCCTTGTCCTCGAGCAGATAGTCATACCGGATGCCCGAGCGGACGAAGACCTTCTTCACGCCGGGGATCGCGCGAAGACGACGCAGTAGCTCGACATATTCCGAGTGGTCGGGATCGAGATTTTTGCAGGGGTAGGGAGCGAGGCAGTTTTTATTGCGGCACATGCCGCGCTTCAACTGATCCTTGCACGACGGATGGCGGAAGTTGGCGCTCGGACCGCCGACGTCGTGGACGTAGCCCTTGAACTTCGGGTCGTGGGTGAAGCCCTCGACCTCGCGCACGCAGGATTCGATCGAACGCGAGGTGATCATGCGCCCCTGATGGAACGCCAGCGAGCAGAAGTTGCATCCGCCGAAGCACCCGCGGTTGTGCGCGACGGAAAAGCGCACCTCCTCGATGGCGGCGACGCCGCCGAGAGCGTCGTACATCGGGTGCACCTCGCGCATGTAGGGGAGCTCGGCGACCTCGTCGAGCTCCTCACGCGAAAGCGGCATTGCGGGCGGATTGACGACGAGCGTGTCGCGCCCGTGCGCCTGCCAGAGCGCTTTGCCGCGAATGGGGTCGTGCTCCTCGTATTCGAGCTTTGTCGCGAGCGCGTAGGCGTGCTTGTCCCCGCACACCTCTTCATATGACGGGCACTTGACATGGTCGAAGGCGCAGACTTCGGGCGTGCGCGTCACAAACGCCGTGCCGCGAATATCTGTCAAGGCATCTGCCTTTTCACCATTGGAGAGCCGGCGCGCGATCTCGCGCGTGGCATATTCGCCCATGCCGTAAACGAGCAGGTCGGCCTGCGCGTCGAAAATGAGCGCGCGGCGGACCTTATCGTCCCAGTAGTCGTAGTGCGCAAAGCGGCGCAGGCTCGCCTCCAGTCCGCCAACGACGATGGGGACGTCGCCGAAGGCCTCGCGGCAGCGGTTGGCGTATACGATGGTCGGGCGGTCGGGGCGAAGACCCATGCGGCTGCCGGGGGAGTAGAGGTCCTGCGTGCGGCGCTTTTTTGCCGCCGTGTAGTGCGCGACCATCGAGTCAATGTTGCCGCCGCCGATCATCACGCCGTAGCGCGGGCGGCCCATCGCGCGGAAGGCGTCCGCGCTGTGCCAGTCTGGCTGGGCGAGCACGGCCACGCGGTAGCCCTCGTGCTCCAGCACGCGTGCGATGATCGCCGTGCCGAAGCTCGGGTGGTCGATATACGCATCCGCCGTGACGACGAGGAAGTCATAGTAGTACCAGCCGCGCTCGACCATCTCGTCCTTCGAGACCGGCAGAAAGGCCTTTTCGATCTTTTTTTTCTTCATTTTTCGATAACTTCCTGCAATCTCTTCCAGCAGGATTCCTCATCGTATTCGAAATTCTTCTCAAAAGTGACGCTTTCCGCATCCTCGCAGACGGGGTGGAAGCCCCACTTTTCCGCGCAGTGGAGGCCGACTGCATTGCTCTTCGGGATGCGGCCGGTCGAGAGAATGGAGCAGCCGCGCGAGCGCGCATAGGAGAGTGCCTGACCGACGAGCTTTTCGCCGAGGTCGCGCTTCTGCGCGTCCTCCTCGAGCCAGAATTCGCCGATCGTGCCCACGCCGCCGCGGCAGGAGACAACGCTGACCGCGCCGATGACATCGCCGCCGTGCATCACGTCGAAGTGTCCGCTTTCGCCCGAGGAGCGGTAGTAGATGCCGCCCTCAAAGCCCTTCGGGTCGTTGACCCACGGCTGCTTGCGCACGGTGGCAATGTTGTCGCCGAGGTGGGAGGCGTCATCGCGGAAGATGACATTGAACGTGCCATTTTCGTACTCGAGCTTTGCAACGGCGGTGTTTTCCGCGTGGCCGGTCTTGTCGATTTCGTGCAGCGTCATGCCCTGAAGCGTGCCGACGATGATGCGCATGGCCATGCCGTGGGAAAAGACGGCGACGGTCTCGTTGGGATGCGCCTTGGCGATATCGGTGAGGACCTTGCGCATGCGGTCGCGGACCTCGGCAAAGCTCTCGCAGCCGTCAACGTGCCACTTCTGCGAATCGTTGCTGAAATAGGCGAGCTGTTCGGGATCGGTGCGCTCAAGCTCGGCCCAGGGCGTATCCTCCCAATAGCCGACGTCGATCTCGCGCAGCGCGCGGACGGTGCGCAGCGGCAGACTGTGCGTTTTATAGATGGAAAGCGCCGTGATCATCGTGCGGAAACGGTCGCTTGAATAAACGGCGTCGAATTTTGTATCGGCAAAGCGCTTTGCGAGCGCGGCAATCTGGCGGTAGCCGCGGTCGGTGATGGTGCTGTTGTACCAGCCATGCGCGCGGCGATAGAGGTTGCCCTCGGCCTCGGCGTGGCGGATGAGATAGATCGTGGTCATATGGTTCTCCTTCATGCTTACTTTTTCTCATTTTCATTATAGGCCGAAAAGAGGCATTCAGCAAGGGCGATTTGCGGCAAAAATTGCCGCGTATGACGCGATCTTGTGTGGACAGACTAAGCGCGTGAGCAAAGGAGTGATCGATATGTGTGATACCGCATTCTGGCGCGGTATGGCTGCCGGCATGGCCGCCGGCGCGATCATCGGCATGACCGTCGCAGAAAAGCGCAAAGCCATGAAGACCTGCGTGGGCCGCACCATGCAGCAGATGGGTACCGCCGTGGACGGCGCGCTGAGCGACTTAATGCACCGGTGAAATAGGCGCGAGAGCGCAAAGAAAGGGCGGGAGCTTTAGCTCCCGCCCTTTCTCATTATTTTCCTGCTATCCTGCTTGCTTTTATCCTTAGATGACGCCATACTCCTTGAGAAGCTTTTCGATGTCGGTGCCTTCGATCTTGCCGAGGGCCTTCTTGACGGCCATCTTTTCCATGAAGCCCATGTCCATGTCGGTGGCCTTCTTGCCGTCGCGCAGCTTGACGGTGGCGTTGAGCAGATCGCGCACATCATACACGCTGCCCCAGACCTCGGGCACGCCGCGGTCGACGTTCAGCAGCGTATAGACAGCCTCCATGCCGGTGCGCATGGAATACTCGGTGGTGAAGATCGTGTCGCGCGGGGTCTCGGCGAACTGGCCGAGGAAGGCGAAGTTGACGCTGCCCTCGGGCACGACGTTCGGGCGGTCGCCATAGGCGCGCGGCATGAAGAACGCGTCGATATACGGCATCATGACGGGCACGGTGTTGGCGCTGTTCGTCGCGAGCTCTTCGATCTGGTCCTCGGGCACGCCGATGTGGTACAGCCACTCCATGCAGATCTCCTTGCCGGTGCACTCGCGCATGGGCTTTTTGATAT
>ENA-UOJD01003221-UOJD01003221.1-human-gut-metagenome-genome-assembly--contig:-P48-NODE-3221-length-12140-cov-4.564419_pt1 | contig 12140 bp, 5 predicted proteins | sample MGYA00242342_ERZ723889 | MGnify/ENA metagenome assembly ERZ723889
ATAGGCGTTAATCGCCGTCATATCCAAAATATTTTCTTCTCTAAATGACAAAACGTTTTTTACCATAAACTGCACTAACATTCAGAAACACCTCCTCCATATCATATAATATATCCATTTTTTGATTGTTATGTCAAGTTTTTTGTGATTTTTTCGTATATTTTTTGACATAATCAAATATTTCTTGACATTAGGCTGAATTGGAATCAAAAAAAAAAAGGAAAAAGAAAAATACACTGAATTTTAGCATTCCATACAAAAAATAAAGGCAGTGCGAACTCAGTGTTTTACACTGCCTCCATTCTTTCTAAACCGCTTTTCCGGTATACAACTGATAATATTTGCCCTTACGCTCCAGTAACTCGTCATGCGTACCGCGCTCAATGATACGTCCCTGCTCTAACACCATAATGCAGTCACTGTTGCGTACCGTTGACAAGCGATGAGCGATCACAAATGTTGTGCGTCCTTTCATCAGGCGGTCCATACCTTCCTGTACCAATTTCTCAGTACGTGTATCGATCGAACTCGTTGCCTCGTCCAAAATAAGTGCCGGTGGATTGGCAACGGCTGCCCTCGCAATGGCTAACAACTGTCTCTGCCCCTGGCTCAAATTCGCACCATCACCGGTGATCATCGTCCGGTAACCATCCGGCAGACGTTTAATAAAGCTGTGTGCATTTGCCAATTTAGCTGCTGCGATCACTTCGTCATCTGTAGCATCCAGCTTACCATAGCGAATATTATCCATTACTGTTCCGGTGAACAAATGCGTATCCTGTAACACAATGCCAAGCGAACGGCGCAGATCCTTTTTGTGGATCTTATTAATGTTGATACCATCAAAACGGATCTTACCATCCTGAATATCATAAAAACGATTGATCAAGTTGGTGATCGTCGTTTTACCTGCACCTGTTGCACCAACAAAAGCTATCTTCTGTCCCGGTTTTGCATAGATCTTGATATTATGCAAAATGATCTTCTCATCATTATATCCAAAATCAACATCATCAAATACAACATCACCTTCCAACTTGCGATAAGTTGTTGTTCCATCATCCTGATGATAATGTTTCCAAGCCCACAATCCGGTCTGTTTCTCGCTCTCCTTGATCTGACCATCCTGCTCGGTCACATTCACGAGCTGCACATAACCTTCATCCACCTCCGGCTCTTGGTCAAGCAGCTTAAAGATACGATCTGCACCCGCCAATGCCATAACGATCGCATTGATCTGCTGACTGATCTGATTGATCGGCTGACTGAAAGATTTATTAAACGTTAGGAAACTGACCAATTTACCAAGCGTAAATCCTGCGAAGCCCTGCAATGCAAGGACACCGCCTGCCATCGCGCAGAATACATAGCTGATATTACCAAGCTGCGCATTGATCGGCATCAGGATATTGGCAAACGTATTTGCATTATTGGCGCTCTCAAACAACTCCTCATTCATTTTATTGAACTCTTCTAACGATGCCTGCTCATGACAGAATACTTTAACTACTTTCTGTCCATTCATCATTTCTTCGATCTGCCCATTCACTTTAGCCAGATCACGCTGCTGTGAAAGAAAATAACTACCGCTCAGTCCGGCGATCTTCTTCGTCACTACCAGAGTAATGCCAATCATGATCATTGTCAATATCGTTAATGGAATACTTAAGACAACCATGCACACAAATACACTCACAATCGTTATACCACAGTTGATCGCCTGCGGTATACTTTGGCTGATCATCTGCCGCAGTGTATCTATATCATTCGTATACGTTGACATGATATCACCATGTGCATTCGTATCAAAATATTTTATTGGCAGTGTTTCCATCTTCTCAAACATCTCTACGCGAAGATTTCGAAGCGTTCCCTGTGTCACATTAACCATCATACGGTTATACGCATAGGTCGTAATAACACCAATTCCATAAAAACCGGCCACCTGCAGGATCTTCGCAGCTAACGGTCCGAAATTCGGATGCGCTGTCTTCGTCAATGGTACAATATAATCATCGATCAACGATTGTGTAAACATAGTTCCCTGTACATTGGCAAGTACACTGATAATAATACACACGAGAACAAAAACACAATGCGGTCCATAATTCTTAAAAATATAACAAAACAGCCGCTTAAGCTTTCCCATCGGATCTTCAATCTTTGGCTTCGGCCTTCCCATAGCATTTGGTCTTGGCATCGTCTATCACTCCTTTCCCGGTTCATCAAAATCTGCATTACCCGCTGCCTGTGACTCATTAATCTCCTGATAGATCTGATTTCGCGCTAACAATTCCTCATGTGTACCAAAGTCATTGACACGTCCATCCTCCATCACAATAATGCGGTCACAATTTTGTATACTGGATATACGCTGTGCAATAATAAGCTTCGTCGTTCCCGGAATTTCCTCGGCAAAAGCGCGGCGAATCGATGCATCCGTCGCTGTGTCAACTGCACTGGTAGAATCATCCAAGATCAATACCTTTGGCTTTTTGAGCAAAGCTCTGGCAATACATAAACGCTGTTTCTGACCACCGGAAACATTCGTGCCGCCCTGCTCGATATATGTATGATAGCCTTTCGGCATCTTCTGAATAAACTCATCCGCACAGGCAAGCTCGCAAGCATGTTTACACTCTTCTTCCGTCGCCTCCGGATCACCCCAGCGCAAATTATCTAAAATCGTTCCACTAAAGAGTACATTATTCTGCAATACTACTGCCACTTGATTACGAAGTGCCTCAACGCCATAGTTACGAACATCTACACCGCCTACACGTACGCTTCCCTCCGTCACATCGTACAAACGGCTGACCAGATTCACTAAGCTGGACTTAGCACTACCGGTACCACCAAGAATACCAATCGTCTCTCCGGAAGCAATCTGTAGATTAATATCCTTAAGGACCGGCTCTCCGAATTGTTTCTTATAACTAAAGTCAACATGATCAAATTCAATGCTGCCATCCGAAACGGTAAGCACCGGATTCTCCGGATCCATAATGTCCGGTCTGTCATTGATCACTTCCGCAACACGCTCTCCACTGGCAATACTCATCGTGATCATAACAAATACCATAGAAAGCATCATGAGGCTCATCAAAATATTCATGCAGTAACCAAGCAGTGCTGACAGATCACCCACCTGCATAGTGCCTCCGACGATCATTTTAGCTCCGATCCAACTGATCAGCAAAATGCAGCCATATACCGTAAGCATCATAACCGGAGCGTTGAGTACGATCAAGCTCTCTGCTTTGACAAACATTTTATATACATTCTCACTCGCCTTGCGGAACTTACTCTGCTCGTATTCCTCACGAGAATATGCCTTTACAACACGAATCGCCGACACATTCTCCTGTACACTCTCATTCAGATCATCATATTTCCGGAAAACCGCGTCGAAATATCCCATCGTCTTACGTACCAGCACAAACAAGAAAATGCCTAAGACAATAACTGCGATCAGATAAATACAGGCAACTTTGGCATTTACATAAAAAGCCATTGCCATCGCACAGATCAAAGACATCGGAGAACGCATGCACATTCTAAGAATCATCTGATACGCATTCTGTAAATTCGTCACATCCGTCGTTAAGCGGGTCACCAGACCTGATGTACTATACTTATCAATATTTGAGAAACTGAACGTCTGAATATTCTCATACATCGCCTTACGCAGATTTTTCGCAAATCCGGTTGATGCTCTGGCTCCATACTTGCCGCCCATTGCTCCGGACCAAAGTCCGCCTACAGCAAGCACGAACATCGCCGCACCAACGATATAAATATGTTTCAGATCACCTTTCATCACACCATCATTAATGATCGATGCCATCAATAATGGAATCAATGTCTCGAAGATAACTTCTAAGATCATAAACACCGGTGTCAGAATCGAATCCCGCTTGTATTCTTTCACCTGCGCTAATAATGTTTTTACCATAGAAACCTCCATTACTAATAAAGATTAGCATATCATAGGACGAATGTTCCCTGACAGCTAATCTATAATTAAGAAATAATATACCAAAGTAATCTGTAAAAATCAAATGAACTTTCTGTGAACAGCAATTTCCAATTCCACGAGAAAAGCCCCTATCAAGCTTTCGCCTGATAAGGACTTTCCCCGCAAGAATATATATGCATCAACTTTAGTCAAGGTTGAACATGTATACATTTTCTTCGTTCTTCTTCTCTTTCTCGATACCAATGATCTCTAAGATGGTCTTACCCACTTTACGGTCATTCTGAATGTTAAATTCCAGCTTATTGAACAACATTGTGTTCGCCTTATTCGCATTCTCCTTATCGTAGGTTACGAAGTACTGTCTGCCGTCCACGAGTGTATCATTAAACTGACCCGGACTACCCTGTGGTGCAGTGATCCTCTCATACTCACCATCACCAAGACTTCGATAGATCTTTGTTACCGGAAGGCTGATCGCCTCATTCTTATCATTATCTACACCTGTAAATTGCACATGCAATTGCTTGATCGTGACGCCCTTGGTATTACCTTCATGCGGTGTAAAGAATATGATATGCGTGTCACTGTCACCAAACACATCTTTTTTCCTTACCTTATCTACCTTCGGCTTCTTTGGATCATTGTTGCCACTATCATAATCGCCATCGTAATCCGCCGCATACAGCTTCACGGACAGCAATTTCACTTCCGGTCGATTATTGTTGTATGGACACAGTTTAAAGACATCAATATCATCCTGGGACCTTACACCAAGCATCTCTTTCATATCCTTTACTGTCATCTGTAAGATCTGAATCTCTGTTGCGTTCTCAGAATCACCAACACATGCAGTCCAATGAGTATCACACTTCGTCCACTCATTCCTGCTATATCCACCATAAACATCCCATACCGGTGTTGTTGGATCTAATTCCATCGTACACGTATAAGTAAACTGTACAATAGCATTATTATCCAAACCTTTCAGCCAACTGTTTTGATCATTCACGTTAGAGGAGAACGTATTACCGGATCCACCCGTTGTATTCTCCCACACAGTTACCGGTGCCGGCGTTGTTGTAGGCTTTGGCTCCTCTGTCGGCTCTGCGGAAGGTTCCGCGGAAGCTGCCGGTTTTGCAGAATGAACAACATTGTTCTTCTCCTGTTTCAAATACTCTTTGAACATGAGCGTCTTAACTTCTTTCTCGCCTGCCGATACTTCAAAGGAGTAATTTCTCTCTGCAACTTCTACTTTGTCTTCAACTAACTTCTCTGCATCTCCATTGATCTTAGTAACTTTATCCACCGTTACATACGGTGTACCATAGGAGAACTCATATGCCCCGATCAAGGTATTGATAAACAACTGCATCTCCTGATCTTTGGTCGTATTCTCCAGATCAATTGCATCGTAAAATACATTCGCAACATTATACAAGTAATAGTTATTCGCTGCATCGTTTGGTGACATTTCATAGTACGTATTCTACTTACCTGCTGCTACACCTCTGCCCTGATTATCACCAAGACAATACCATACATCAGCATCCGGTATCTCAAGATTCAACTGATAATCCTGCGCTCTGGCACCGGTCAGGGACAAGCTCTCACCGATCGTATACGGATAATTACATACCGTACCATTGTTTGCTCTAGAGCCCTTCGTGGTCTTCTGCTGATGATCGTCGGCGTATGTCAATTTCTGACCCTTCACATCCGTCCACTTACCATTCTTGTATGCCAGATAGCTATTCGCTGTCGTACCTTTCAACGTTGCCTGATCATACGTGTATTCTAACTCCGTATAATCTTTCGACGTAAGCTTCTCGCCATCTGCACCTGTAGCAGTATCATTATAGCTTGAAGTCGTCTCATCTTTGGACGTATATCGGCTAAGTCCGCTGGTATCCTTAAGCATCTTGCGGTTCTCACCGTTCGATGTTCCGGCATTGATCAAGTTATCTGTATAGATCACACTCTTGTCATTCTTAGATACCCAGGCTGCAAATGCCACCGCTCCATCCTTGTTGCTTGCTTTCTGCAGATCGGCGCCACAACTAAACAAGAAGATATGATAATCCATATAATCCATCGGATAATAGAAATTATCTCCCGACTGCGAGAATAATGTTCTCGTTGTCTTATCCCCCTTATAGTCGCTTGCATTAACCTCTGCAAAATGCTTGAGATATTCGGATAACGTAATGGTTGTTACGTTGATCTTGTAATCATCCAGTTTTGCATACTTCTTAAAAAGCTCTGCGTTGCCGCTTTCCAGATCGACAGCGGTATCTTTCTTATCATCGGAAACGATCTGTAATACCTTAACCTCAGGTATTACTGCCTCCCCATCTTCCTCATCACCTTTGTATAAGGAAATTCCGGATACCTGATAGTAAATGTTTTCATTTGCGGTATTGTATACCGTAAATCTCCAAGCGATCGGACCATTTGTCTGCTCTTCCGGAATGGTAAAGGCTACGTTATACTCAGCCGGTTCTTCATTACCTTCATCATCCATTGTACCGGACGAGAATGTCTGTCCGGCAGATACGGTGCTGTTCCAACTGTCCATAACATCTGCGCCGGTCTCATTATCCGAAATAACACCATCGCCATTCTTATCTACCAGCAATCGCACTGCATATTCCTGTTTCTTGGAAGCATAACCGATCTTAAACGTGAATTTCAGTTTATACTTGCCATCGCTGTCCTTTTCGATCGCTGTCTTATTTACGGTACTCTCTGCACCGGTGCTCTCATCCTTTACCTCTGTGGTATCGGAAGGGTTATTATAAATTGGCGGTGTGTCCGTAATCTTCACCGTTGCACTCTTTGGTGCAAAGCTGATCAAATTGCTTGATGTGATCGCGGAAGTGGAGAATACGTTCTTACTGTCTCCAACTGCCTGCAAAAACTTGCGTGTGTTAGATTTCTTGCTTACAATTTTTGCATAAGCACTGTTATTAGAGAAATCCCCCATATGCAATACATCCGGCAATAACATTGCCTTACCGGACTTCACATATTTCTGTAGTGCCTTGGATGAAATGCTAGTCAAGTCATTACCGGACAAGCGATATTTATCGCCATCCTCACCCTTAACCAGATCACCTGTATGCAAGAATATCTCCCCATTATTGGAGCTATCATTATACGCAGGCGCATCATAACTATAATTATACTCGTTATAACCGCCCCACTGATTTTTATCACCGGTATACTTGATCGATGATGCTGTAGAATTCAGCTTACCGGTCGAATCGCCGAAGTAGATCAAGTCATACTTCGAAAGGTCTTCCTTACTGCCGTTTAACTCAGCGGTCGTCATATGCGTAATGTTAAACGAATCATCGTCAAACGAATATTGATCACTCTCCGGGAACAGTAAGTACAAGTAATCCAACGTCATCTTCGAGAAATCACTACATGGCTCTATATCTAAAATCTCAATAGCACCATCTTTACCGTTATTTCCCGAATCAGACTTATCATAGTTCAACAGATAATGAATAATATCCAATGAAGTAAGCTGATCTCTATGCTCCTTCTTCTTGTTATAATAATCAAATACCTGTCCCATATACGGATTGTTCGTATCACTGTTAATCGTATTGGCAAGAGAGTTAAGCATCATGTTGGAGTTGTAGAACATCGTATTGTTCAAAACACCAAGGTTGCCCTCAAAGTTCATTGGAGCGGTGCCACCCTGCCCCATATTCAAGCCATACTTCTTAATGTAAGCCGGCCACAAATCCTGTATTGGCAGGAATGTATGTGGATGCCAATAACTTCTCGCATCTCCGGTAAATGGTGTAACCTCGCCGGTTGTCTTATCAACTACAGAGGTACCCGTCGCAACACGATTACGAAGGAACATATTATAAAAGTTCTTCTGGTCCATTAACAGATCCATAACACAGAAATTATATATATTATTGTTGTATCCCGTAGCCGTATATCCTGAATTTTTCTTCGGCTTCATTGTCTCCCAGTCAAGACGAGACATGTTAACTGATTTTGCGTCATATCCATCCGCAGAGCTCACCTGATAAAATGTTGTCGGCATAATAACCGGTGCATAATTCATTTTCAGATTACTATCTGTAGAACACTTTTGCGTTCCTTTGTACTGTTCCAATTTGTTCGCCTTATAGAACATTTTCAAAGCAATTTCAAAGGTAATATCATTCTGCTTATCTTTGTACTCGCCATTTCCGTACTTACCAAATGTAGCTCCCTCTGCATTTTTAGATTTCGACGTATCATAATGTAATATACCCTTACTGCCGTCCGGATCCTGCTGCAACGCAGCTTGATAATGTCTGATAGCAGCACCATCCTCATCGCTCTTATGCATATAGATCATATCTGCATAATCCAGCCATTCCGGATGCTCATTTAACTCCCATGGTTCAATCGTCTTAAAGACGATATTATAATTCTCCACCTCATAACGGGAACGTAATCTCAAACTGTAACGAAGAAAATCGTCATAAAAATACATCTTCGTTGTTCCAATATCAATATTATTTTCCCACTGTGTCTGATACTGATAAACCTGACCGGTACGTGACGTATACTCACGATCACCAACTTTGTATTTGGAATTCATCACTGCTGCTGTCGTACCACTGGCAAACTTCACATTTTCGGTCGCTTTATGATTTTTATATCCTGCATCCTGTGAATCTGACATAGAAACCCAAATATACTGTGCTTTCTCATCCACATGAGCCTGACGGAATACCGGATGTTCCCCTCCATTGGCAGCCGTCTTAGCCTCGTCAATGACAAAGGTAGGCTTCAGATTACCTTTCAGATGCTGTCCCGGATTTACCTTCTCATAGTAACCATAAACTGTTTTTTCATCTGACGTCAGCTTCCAAGGGACTCTTACCTTAGAGCCATTGTATTCAGCCGCACCGTCTTTACCCGGATAATTCTCCTCCGGGAATGCATAATCGCAAATGATTCCATATCCTTTATTCACATAAAGGCTACCACCAATGTTATTGTGCTGAGATACTTTCTCAATATCGACAGCCTGACAGCCGGTTACGCAATAACTGATATTACCAACACCCTGCCAAGGCACGATCTCAAGATAAACAAAAGGATTCTCTGCAGAACCAAGTTCCCCGGCTCCTATACCCATGGTACGCTTTGCACCGCTCTTCTTCCCTTTGATCTCACTAATGTCGTTGATCACACCACGCATCTGACCAATTTGGGTATCTTCTGCATGCGAATTATACATATGTACGCCAACATATGCACCCATGGCAACAACCACACATACTGCCGCTGCTATAGCTGTTTTCTTATTACGCAACAAATTGACCAGACTTGTCTTTGGTCTCCTCTTGCTCATAGTAAGCCCTCCATTCTACCTATCTGCCTTTATACTACATATCCTCCATCTGTCCATTGTCTTTCCATGCGAAAAAACAATATTCTAAGTCTCTGCTACGCTGTCATATTATGATCACGGATAAGTGATCCATCCATTACGAATTGTAATTCCTTCATTCAACTCGTACTTGCTCTTACCATTTTTCATCTTCATCGTAAGCTGCACATCATTCTTCTTAATAGTTGCCTTAAAGTCCTGCATATATCTGCTAAAAAGGAAATCATCCATAGCAACACAGGTTGTTGTAAGTGACGCAGCATCCACCGCTGTAGGATCTAGATCCTTGCGTAAATACAGCTTATCATCAACCAAATATACTATCGTCACCTTTGCCGTCTTCGTCGGTGCCGGTGCTGCTGTTGCCACCGGTGCTGCAGTTGCTCCTGCAGATGGTGTCGGTGCCGGGACCTTATCCACATCATATAAGATCAACGCCTTATGTGTGCTGTCATATTTGGCATAATTGGATGAATACGTGATATCACGTATCTGATTGAGTAACATCTGCGATTCCATCTGCAGATTCAACTCACTTTTGGAATGTCCGTAACTTTTTGTTCCTGCTGTCAGAAAAAACATGATCGCAAGCATTACAATAGAAAACATTCCCATTGATATTACAAGTTCTACTAATGTAAAACCATTTTCATCTTTGCGTCGCATCATTCATCCCCCTTCCTATCCCTGCATATGTTTGCCGGTATCTTTTACAAGCTTTACTCCATAGGAAGTAGTACCGCGTCCCTTAAATGAAATTTCTTTATAAAAAGTGCTGCCTGCAGCATCATCTGCCTTTTTACAGCATTTGAATGCTCCGCTCGCCTTATCAAAAGAAATCTTAATTACCAAATCCGATGTATCTTTACTATTCACAGAATTGCTGCCTGATGTCGCTGTAAAATCCACACCGGAACCGGCAATATCTGTTACAACTCCATCCGCCTTATGAGCGATCACATCACTCTGAGAGTTAAGTCCTGTGTCTGTACCATCATTGTACATCAATGTCTGTACCCCATCGCTGTCCTTAAATAAATACAAATAGGTGGTTCCCTTCTTGGTCATGTTTTCTACCTGCGTGGTATCCAACCTTCCCAAAAATCTGGATGTCGATTTTGATGCATTTCCAGACTTGATGATCGAATATGCACCTCCGATAATCCCCGCCAGAATCGCCATAATTGCAATCGTGATGATCATTTCCACCATCGTGAAACCTCTCTCATCTCTGCTACCTCTTTGCATCTCCATCACCTCCTATTTTAATTCTTCTTCCAGTTCTCATAGCAAATACCGTTATCTCCGCTGCTATCATCTTTGGCAATAGATGATGCGATCGTCTTACGGAAATACTTACTAAACATATTGTAAATAATTGTGTCGTTATCAAAAATCTTTTCAAGACGGTCGGAATCCGCTATAACCTTAGTAGCACCGCTAAATTCAATGTCTCCACCAGCAATGATCAGTCCCTTGAAGTTTTTCTCCAACTTAACATTACCGGTTGCAACAATGATTCCACCTTCCTCAGAGCCGTTCCAAGTATAATCGCCCTTCTTCACAACGATAATACTATTCGACGGAAGCTTTGGATTCGATGAACTCTTGCTCTCATAATCAGCAATCTTACCTTCGTCGAGAAGTACTGCAAATAAATTTGTCTTATCCGATGAAGTATTTGTGATACCCTTCTTCGTATATACATCGCTGTAATTATCTGACAAACGATACTGTGGAGACTTTAAGGATAAATCATAATCGGATGTCAGCGACATCTGCAATGACATATATTCTTTACTTTTCTCTGCTGCATAGCTGCGAACTACTGCACCCTCAGCGCCCGGTGACTCATCACCGATCTCGATCTTCTCCTGACCGGATGCACCATCACGATACAAGATATTACCGGTCGCACAGAATACTCCGGCGCCACCGTTAAACTTGATTCCTGTCGATGACATATACTTTGCATTGACATCCTTAAGGATCGCATAATCCGGACTGCACTTTGCATATGTCTGATAGAAGGACGTCAGTTTCTCTTCTTTCACATTCAAGTAAAAATAAGTCAAGGCGTCATCCTTCACATCCGTATCATGACGATAGTAGTATACAAGCGGCATAACCGTATCTATATAATCTCTCACATCAAATTTATTGCCACCGACGAACTCATTGTATCCCTCCACATCAAATTCATATTCGTCTGTAGATCCCTCTATCGGTGTAAATACAATACCATTTGGGAATGTCGGGCCGGAAGATCCAACCTTTTTCCAATAGTCGCTCGGTACATAATAGGCAACCTGACTACTCTTTACAGTCAATGCCTCTCCTGTACGTATATCCTTGCTTGCTGCATAAGATGGACCTGCACCGTCAAGACTCTCATTTTTATTGCCCTTCTTAGAAATAAATGTCTTACCGGATAAGATCAGCTTTGATAAACTTTGTATATCTAATGTAACATTTTTTCCATTGATCACCATCGCAGAACTAAACTGCGCATTATCGGATGTTTTACCAATATTCGCTGCACTATAATCCTTGTTGTAGTTGTAACCACAATAAGAATTCTTAAAAGTGACATTGTCATTATTTCCCCAAATTTCCAAATCATCCGAAACATTTGTTTCTGCATTGATCCTTAATACATTACCGGCTGTTCCTGTGGAAGAGGCCTTTGTCTGAATATTTTCAACCCAGACATGGGCATCCAAGCCGTTCAAACCGTTAATCCGCATA
>ENA-UOJD01003223-UOJD01003223.1-human-gut-metagenome-genome-assembly--contig:-P48-NODE-3223-length-12133-cov-8.621461_pt1 | contig 12133 bp, 9 predicted proteins | sample MGYA00242342_ERZ723889 | MGnify/ENA metagenome assembly ERZ723889
GCAGCATTCGACCTCTTTCGCCATTTACTTCGTTATTGAGCTGCCGCGTTACCGCGCCGTCGCGTCCGGATCGCAGCCCTTGGGCGCGAAAAAGTTGACCTTCTTGTCCGCGAGTTTGAGCGTCACGCACTGGGAGTGCATGCTCTCGCCGTCAAGGCAGGTCGTGAGGTCGCCCTCGAGCGCCTCGATGCGCACGACCTTCGCTGTCGAGACGCGGATGATGCCCTGCGGCAGCTTTTTGTAGTCGCCCGCGCTGTAGCTGCCGAAAAGCGTCGCAAAGCGTGCCTTGCTGACGTTCTTGACGAGCACCGTATGTAAGACGCCGTCGGTCATGCGGGCCTCCGGCACGGGGGTGGAACCGCCGCCGTAGTAGCGGCCGTTGCACATCGAGACGAGCGCGAACGTGTCCTCGATCACCTCGTCGTCGAGCGTGACGCGCCATCTGCGCCCAATCTTGCGGAAAAGGAAGTTGACCGCGACGCTGGCTAAATAGCTCCCGCGGCCCGAGAGCATCGGCGACGCGCCGAACTCGTGTACGCTCTCGGCGATGCGCGCGTCGATGCCTGTGCAGGCGATCGTCAGGCAGTATTTGCCGTTGCAGTCGATGAGGTCGAGCGGTGTCACGTCACCGTTCCACAGGTTTTCCGCGTCAAGAAACAGCGGCTCGGCGTCCTTACCGAAGTTTTTAAGGAAATCGTTGCCCGTGCCGATGGGGATGCAGGTCATCGCGGCGTTGGGAAAGCCCGCGATGCCGTTGGCGATCTCGTTGACCGTGCCGTCGCCGCCGCAGGCGTAAAAGCGGACATAGTCGCCCGTCTCCGCGATCGCGCGCGTCAAAGCCGTCGCATGCCCGCGCGACTTGGTGAGCATGCACTCAACGTCCAAATTGTGATTTCTTTTCAGCGCCTCGGCCATCGTGTACACGCGCTGGCGGCTGTCCTTTTTCCCCGCCGCGGGGTTGATGATAAAAATGTGCTTCAAGAAGCTCACTCCTATGCAGTTTGCTATTTTCAATATACCGCAGGTCATTTGAAAATGGAATGGGCAGAGTGTTAAGAGATTGTAAAGAAGTTGCGATTCCTTTTCGCGCGGGTGTGAAGCGCTATGCGGCACTTCGGCCGCGGGGATTGCAGCGCCAAAGGCGCTGCACGAATCAAGGGGGCCATTCTCTCACGTGAGAGAATGGCCCCCTTGAACCCCCAAGAGAACGCGAGGGGAGTCCCCCTCGACCCCCGACATTGGCAGTCTCGATCTTGAAGAACTGCTCAGCCTGCGGAATCGGGTGCAGTGTACATGGCTTCGCCATGAACCCCTACTTTTCGTCACCACTCTCAACCGCGCCTTACTATCGTGAGGCGTGAGTGACGTTCATCTGGCAGCAGACTGCCTGCCGAATGCGGCATTGCTGGCGCGCGCCGCATTGTTGGGACTGGCGGTAGACGATGATTACTGCGCACTGCTACAAGATGGGCAGAGCGGCAGCGGATGATAGAAGCAGAGGCAAATCGTATCGCAGCGCTAAACGCGGCTTCGCCGCGCGCAAGCATTCCCATTCCGGAGGCATAAAGGTCATTCGAGATTGAGACTGCCAATTAAAACCTTTCTCTCGGGGGATCAAAAGGGGGATACTCTCTTTTGTGAAAGAGAGTATCCCCCTTTTCCCGCTCCCCTGCGCGGCGCAGGGGAATAAGGAGCAGCGCTGGCGCGCTGAAATTTCAGATGCTCAAACCATTGAGCCTGCACAATGTATTGACCACCGCAAAAATAATGACCGCGCCGAGGTTGGCGGTCGTATTATCCTGGTCGAACCGCGGGGAGATCTCGCAGATATCGAATCCGCGGACCTTGCGCGTGCGCAGCACATGCTTGATGAGCGGCAGCACGATCTCGGGGTCGAGGCCGAGCGACTGCGGCGCGCTGACGCCCGGGGCAAACGCGGACGAGAAGACGTCCGAGCAGACGGTGATGTACGTATCGTCGCACTGATAGAGAAACTGGTCCATGCGCTCAAGGATGGACTCTAAGTTCGAGGCCTGTAAATCCTTGGCGAGCACATAGTCGACGCCGAGCTCCTCGGCCTTTTTGAAGAGGCTCACGGTGTTGCTGTGCTGCTGGATGCCGATGGGGAAATAGTGATACGGTGTGCCCTCGGCCTTGCAGACATCCGCCATCTGGCGGAACATCGTGCCGGAGGAGTTGCCCATGTCGTACGGGCGCAGATCGAAGTGCGCGTCAAAGTTGACGATGCCGAGCTCCGGCGTCTTGCCCTTGTCCTTTAAGAAGTTATGCTGGCCCTGGAAGTGGCCGAACGTCGTCTCGTGGCCGCCGCCGAGCACGATGGGGAACAGGTTCCGGCGCAGAATTTCCTCCACGGCGCAGCCCAGCTCGCGCTGGCCCTCTTCGAGCGAAATTTCATCGCAGATGATATCGCCCGCGTCGTAGAGCTTGACCTCCTGCGAGAACGTGCACGGAAGGCCCGACATCTGGCCGCGCACAAAGTCCGGCGCGAGCGCCGTGCCAGTGCGGCCCTTGTTGCGCGCGACGCCCTTGTCGCTGCAAAAGCCGATGAAAGCAAAGCCGAGCTTGCCGGTGAACGGCGCGCTGCCGTCGTTCAGGTCGATGGGCTGCACCCACTGGTGCCAGCGAAACGCGTCGTAATCGGTCTCGCTGTCGATGCGCCCTTTCCAGCTGTCCATGGCACTGACATAATGATCCAAAAGCATATCTGATCGCACTCCTTTACTGTCTTTCTGATCGTGGTTTTCTTATTCATCCAGCTTGAGGACAGCGAGGAACGCCTCTGTCGGCACCTGCACGGTGCCGAGCGAGCGCATTTTCTTTTTGCCCTCCTTCTGCTTTTCGAGCAGTTTCTTCTTTCGGCTGATATCGCCGCCGTAGCACTTGGCCAAAACGTCCTTGCGCATGGCCTTGACGGTCTCGCGCGCGATGATGCGCCCGCCGATGGCCGCCTGAATGGGGATCTCAAAGAGCTGGCGGGGAATGTTGTCCTTGAGCTTTTCGCACAGCTTTCTCGCGCGGGCGTAGGCCTTGTCGCGGTGCGCGATGAACGACAGCGCGTCCACCTGATCGCCGTTGAGCAGGATATCGACCTTGACGAGCTCGCTCGGGCGGTAGCCGGAGAGCTCGTAGTCGAGCGAGGCGTAACCCTTGGTGTTGGCCTTGAGCGTGTCGAAAAAGTCGTAGATGATCTCGTTGAGCGGCATCTCGTAATGCATCTCGACAAGGTAGGTGTCGAGGTACTGCATGTCCTTGAACTCGCCGCGGCGGTCCTGACACATCGGCATGATATTGCCGACGTAATCGGGCGGCGTGACGATCGTCACCTTGACGTAGGGCTCCTCGGCGTGCTCGATGTGCGCGGGGTCGGGGTAGTTGTGCGGGTTGTCGACGCGCACCATCGTGCCGTCGGTCTTGTAGACCTCGTAGATGACGCTCGGGAGCGTGGTGACAAGGTCCAGGTCAAATTCGCGCTCCAACCGCTCCTGAATGACCTCCATGTGCAGCATGCCGAGGAAGCCGCAGCGGAAGCCGAAGCCCAGCGCGACGGATGATTCCGGCTCAAACGTCAGCGAAGCGTCGTTGAGCTGCAATTTTTCCAGCGCATCGCGAAGATCCGGGTATTTGCTGCCGTCCTCGGTGTAAATGCCGCAGTAGACCATCGAGCGCACCTTGCGGTAGCCCGGCAGCGGTTCGCTCGCGGGATGCTCGACGCCTGTGACCGTGTCGCCGATCTGCGTCTCATGCACGTCCTTGATGCTTGCGGTGAAGTAGCCGACCTGACCGGCCTCTAACTGCTTCGCAGGCTCCAGACCCAGCGGGCGCATCAAGCCGCATTCGAGCACCTTGAACGTTGCGCCCGTGGCCATCATCTTGACCTCCATGCCGGGCTTCAAGGTGCCCTGCTTCAAGCGCATGTAGACGATGACACCGCGGTAAGCGTCGTAATAGCTGTCGAAAATGAGGGCCTGCAAGGGGGCGTTCGGGTCGCCCTGCGGGCAGGGGAGATGCTGCACGATGTCCTCGAGCACGGCCTCGATGTTGATGCCCTGCTTGGCGGAAATTTCCGGCGCGTCCTCGGCGGGGATGGCTAAAATGTCCTCGATCTCCTGCTTGACGCGCTTGGGGTCGGCGGCGGGCAGGTCGATCTTGTTGAGCACGGGGCGGATCTCAAGGTCGTGCTCCATCGCAAGATAGGTGTTGGCAAGGGTCTGCGCCTCAATGCCCTGCGAGGCGTCGACGACGAGCAGCGCGCCCTCACACGCCGCGAGCGAGCGCGAGACCTCGTAGTTGAAGTCGACGTGGCCCGGCGTGTCGATCAAATTGAGCGTGTAGACCTGCCCGTCGGCGGCGGTGTAATCGAACGTGACGGCGCGGGCCTTGATCGTGATGCCGCGCTCGCGCTCCAAGTCCATGTTGTCAAGGATCTGGTCCTCCATCTCGCGCGCAGAAACGGCGTTGCACTTTTCAAGAAGCCGATCCGCCAGCGTCGACTTGCCGTGGTCGATATGCGCGATGATGGAAAAATTTCGGATGTTCTTTTCGTTCATAGCTGTTGCTCCTGTTTGTTGTCGGCAAGGCGACGCCGCGCGCCAAGCGGCGCGTCCAGGCGTTTTGCCCTCGGGCAAAACCTTGCCGCAGGGCGAATTCATTTCGCCCGAGGATGTTCAATCAAAAGGGTTCCCGCAAGGGCTTCAGCCCATGTGGGAAAACGACTTGCCGTGGTCGATGTGCGCGATGATGGAAAAATTTCGGATGTTCTTTTCGTTCATAGCTGTTGCTCCTGTTTGTTGTCGGCAAGGCGACGCCGCGCGCCAAGCGGCGCGTCCAGGCGTTTTGCCGCAGGGGAAATTCTTATTTCCTGCCGAGCAGGGAATTCGTCTTTTCTTCGGTGCTGTGGAGTACCTGCGTCACGCTCTGCATGAGGCCGGGGTAGAGGGACGCGAGCGCTTCATCCTCCATAGAGGCGAACGCGCCGTCCTTTTCGGAAAGCTGCGCGAGCGAGGAGGCGTAGGCGATGTAGTCCGCGCGCATCTGCGCGTCCACTGCGCCGGACTGGTAGGCCGTGGCATCTAAGCCGAAGTACCCCTCTTTCCCACCGCTTGCGCGGTGCAGCGCGCGGTAGAGCTGGTAGAACGCGCCGCCAAGGTAGCTTCCTGCCGACGTGATGAGCGTGCGGTCGTTCGTCTTGCCCAGCAGCTCGAAGAGGACGCCCGCGGTGTTGACGAGCATCTTCTTTTGCAGCGTGGCGGCGATGCTGCCGCGCAGCGTGCCCTTTTCATCGCTCGAATCGTAGAGCGATTCGGCGTCGATCATGCCGCCGTCGCGATCGAGCGTGCGCCCGAGCAGATAGTCCGCCGAGACGTGGTAGTAGTTGCACGCCTTTTTGACGAACGCGAGCCCCGGCTCGCGGATGCCGTTTTCATAGTGGGACAAAAGCGCCTGCGAAATGCCGAGCTCCTTCGCGGCCTTGCGCTGGGAGATCCCCTTTTCCTGCCGCAGCAGGGCAAGGGTGCGGGAAAAGTCAGCATTCATGGCAATAACCTCGTCAAATAAAATACGGTAGGTTATAGTATAGTCTATTGATAACCACTTGTAAATTAAAAATTTGCGCTGATTTGCCGTTTTGCGCAAAAAAATCGGGCGCGGCAATTTCGCCGCGCCCAAAAACGGAGGAGAAAAAACAATGGACTAAATGAGTACGCTGAGTAACCATGCCAGCGCGATGCCGCCCGCGCCGATGCAGCCCCACAGCGCGGGCGAGCCGCGCCTAAAAAAGCTGCGCTTGCTGCATGTCGCCGTGCGGCCGCAGGTGCGCGCCACGCGGCAGGCTTCGTCTACCAATCGCTGCGCCGTGACGCCGTTTCGGTTCATGGCGTCGTTGCGCACGATGAAAATGGCCTGTTCAAAAAGCTCCGTATCCGGCGAGTCGACCACGATCACTCTCCGCGATGTTCCCTTGACCATATTGAAAGCAGCACCTCCCGATGGAAAAACATTCTGCCTCCAGTATGCCCGCCGCGGCGGGCGCTATACGGGAAGAGCAAAAATTTTTGCTGCGTTCAGACCGCCTGCGCGCCGCTTGAATCCTCGGGAATGTAGAGCGCCAGAACACCCGCGTCGTCCGTGCCGCCGCGCTTTTCCATACTGTCGGCCAGAATCGCCGCGACGAGCTGCTGGGGATCATGTCCCTCCCAGCCTGCAAGCAGGTTTTGCAGCCATTCGTCGTCTAAGCTGTCGGCCACGCCGTCGGAGAGCATTACGAAAAAGCACCCCGGCGAGAGCTTGATATGCGTCGCCTCCGGCGGGGGCGAGCCCTCCTGCAAGCCCGCGGGCAGGCACGAGCAGGTCACGCGGCGCACCGTGCCTCCGCGCTTTAGATAGCTCGGCGCCGCGCCGTATTTGTAGAGCTCGCCCTCAAGCGTCTGGAGCGAGAGCGTCAGCAGGTCGACTGTCGTAAAGCTGTCGGTCGACTCGGCGCGAAGAGACAATGCGCTGTTGAGCGTCTTGCGCGCGGGCGGCGCGGCGAGCCCCGCGCGCAGGAAGCGCTCCAGCAGCCGCACGGCCATCGACGATTCGCGCTGCGCGGCCTCACCGCAGCCCATGCCGTCGGAGAGCAGCAGGCAGAGCGTGCCGTCCTCGGTCTCAAAGTGGGCGGCGCTGTCGCCGCTCACGCGTTCCCCGCGCTTGGGGCGCAGCGAAAGACCGACTTCGTAAGAATGCACCGGCTGCGTCGATACGGGGCGCAGCGCGCCGTCCGCCGCGCTCTGCATGAGCTCGGAGAGTTGAGCGTACTGCGACGCGGCCTTCGCGCGGTCGTCCTCCAGCAGCCGCCGGTACTGCCGCCGCAGAAGATAGGCGCGCAGCTCGCCGTTCACGGCCGACAAAAACGACGAAAAATGGATGCACCGCTCGGAAAAGTACGAGGGGAAATCCTCGCCCCTGCCCTGCCCGCGGCGCAGCAGCGCCGCCGTCGCGTCATTGAGCGCGGTATAGGTGCGCTGATACTCCTTTTCCCAGCAGTAGCTGCACAGCGCACAGCCGCGGCAGACCTTTTCCGCCGCGCGGTCGAAGATGGCGGCGGGATTTTCCTCCGTCAGCGTGCGCGGACGGGCGATGCTGTCGTAAAGCTCACGCAGCGCCGCGGCAGAGGCCGCGATCTTTCTGCGCACGGCGGCGTCCTCCTGCGCGGCCTCGTCGCTGCAAAGGCGCTTGCCGCGCAGGAACCGCGACGGGATCAGCAGGAATAACAGCGTCGCCGCCAGCCCCTCGTAGAGCAGCACAAGCCCCGCGTGCGCGTTCATCGGCAGGGCAAAGCACAGAATGCTCAGCGCAAACCACAGCGCCGAGAGCACGCGGTTGCCCCGCGCTGTGACGTTCACCAGCACCGCGGAAAACGCATACGACGCCGCGTGGACAAAGCTGCCGCCCCCCGCGCCGAGGTCCATCCCCAGCCCGATGCACAGCGCCGCCGGAATGGCGAACGCGCTGCCGCGCTCAAAGGCGAACAGCAGCACCGCCAGCATCGAGAGGATGCGACCCGGCGCAAAGCCGTCCGCCGTTTCGAACGAGGACGCGGCCATCAGCACGCCGAGCAGGATGAAAAGCGGCGCGTAGGGGTGGTCCTCCTTTTCCTTGTCGCCGGTCGACAAAAGCGCGCGGCCGCTCATCGCGCCGAGCGCGCACAGCAGCAGCGCCATCAGGCAGTTTGCCGCCTCGCCCACGCCGTCGCGTAAGACGTAGACAAACTCGACGGAGAACATCATCCCCGCGCACAGCAGCGGCAGAAACGCCCGCTTTTTGTAGAGTTTCAGATCGAAAAACGCGTTGTTCGCCGTGAAGATCAGAACGCCCGCGGCGAAGGTCCTAAGTGCGTGCGAAAACGGCAGAAACAGCACAGCGCCCGCCGACGCGCCGATCAGCGCGCTCACCCCCCGCAATCCTGCGCCCGATGCGCCGATCATGCCGAGCGCGAGCGGCGCGTAGCCGCCGAACACCTGCGCAAGCGCAAGCGCGAACGAGAGCGCAAAGCGCAGCACGCAGTCGATGACCTTTCCGGACCATTCCTTGCTTTTGAGCAGCTCGATCACCTTCACAGCCTGTCCCCTCCCTGTGCGTCGATTTATTGTGTCGGGGATTATTGTAAACGAGCGGAAAGAAAAAGCCTGTCGGGAAATACACGCGCAAAAAAAAGAACCGGCAGTTTTGAAAACTGCCGGTTCTCTCGTTCACGTTGCTGCTTATTTGACGATCATTTCTGCCTCGCGGGCGTTTTGCGCGATCATGTCGTGCAGCTCCTGCGTGGAGGAGAACTTCTTCTCCTCGCGCAGGTAGTCGAAAAAGTCGAGCTGTAATTTCTGCCCGTACAGGTCGTCATCGAAGCCGACAAGATATGTCTCGATCGTCACGGTGTTCTTGTCGCTCACCGTCGGCCGCACACCGACGTTCGTCACGCCCACACATGTCTCGCCGTTCGGCAGATGCGCGCGCGTGGCGTACACACCGCGCTTCAAGGCGATGATGTGCTCTTCGGGGATGAGGTTTGCCGTCGGGAAAAGGGCTTTTTTGCCGATGCCCTCGCCGTGGCGCACCGTGCCCTCCACGGAAAAATAATGGCCGAGAAATTCCGCGGCGCGTCTGACCTCGCCCGCTTCCAGAAGCGAGCGGATATAAGTTGAAGAGACGGTCACACCGTCTTTTTCGACGCGCGGGATGATGTCGCAGCCGAGGCCGTGGGCGGCGCAGTAACTTCTGAGCTTTTCCACATCGCCCTCATTTTTGTGGCCGAAGCGGAAGTCATGTCCCGCGACAAGGTGCACCGCGTGATACTTCCTGACGAGAAGCTCTGAGATAAAGTCTTCCCACGGCATGGTCATCATGCTTTGGTCGAACGGCTCGACAAAGACCTCCTGCACGCCGTATTGTGTGCGGATGATGTTTGCGCGCTCAGACGGTGTTGTCAGCAGCGGCACGGGCTTTCCCGTGACGAATTCACGCGGCGAGCGGTCGAACGTGAACGCCGCGGAGCGGCAGCCGCGCTCCTGCGCGCGGCGCACCGCCATTTTGAGCAGCTCGCCGTGCCCGATATGCACCCCGTCGAAAAAACCCAGGGCGATGACTGTGGATTCATTCATAGTTTCGGTTTCCTTTTTGCGTCAGCGTCACACGCTGAAAAAATTTCGTTTCGAGGTGAGCGTGCCGTCCTTCGCCTCCGACAGGGCAAGGAACGCCCCGTCGCGCCCGTAGACGCGGTACAGCCCGTCGGGGAGCTTTGCGCGCAGTGGATTGCCGCAGAGGCACTTGCGCTCCTGCTCGGCGCTCGGGATGGTGTAGGCCGGATACTGCCGGAACAGGCTGTCCGTGGGGCGGAGCAGTGCTTCGCCCTCGCGCGCGACGTCCTCAAGCGTCACGGCCTCGTCGATGCGGAAGTTCGACGCTTCCGTGCGGCGCAGCGCTGCCATGCAGCCGCCGCAGCCGAGCGCTTGACCCAAATCGTGGCACAGCGTGCGGATGTAGGTGCCCTTCGAGCACACGATGCGCAGGGCGTACTGTCCGTTTCCCAAATTCTGCGTCAGCGCAAGGTCGAAGATCGTGATCATGCGCGGCTTGCGCGCGACCTCACGACCCTGACGGGCGAGGTCGTAGAGCTTCTGGCCGTTTACCTTGATGGCCGAGTACATCGGCGGGATCTGCTCGATCTCGCCGAGAAAGCGCGGCAGCGCCGCGCGCACCTCGTCCTCCGTGACGGTCACGGCGCGCTCTTCGAGCGTTTCGCCGGTCGTATCCTGCGTGTCGGTCACAAGGCCGAGCTGTAAAACGGCCTCGTAGATCTTTTGCCCGCCCTCGGCAAAGGAGACGGCCTTGGTCGCCTGCCCGACGAACACGGGCAGAACACCCGTCGCCATGGGGTCGAGCGTCCCCGCGTGGCCGACGCGCTTTTCATGCAAAATGCCGCGCAGCTTGGCGCACACATCCATACTCGTCCAGCCCTGGGGCTTATCAATAATTACAATGCCGTTGGGCATAAATGGCCTCCTTTGCGCCAAGCCTTCGGCGCTTTTGCGCCGTACAAGCGTTTTGCCGGCAGGCAAAACGCAGTTCTCTTTCTACTCTCCGCGCACCAAGATATGCGCGTTCATGCGAAAGCCATATTTCTCGTAGAGGTGGACGGCGTCGTTGCCGTCGACCACCTTGACTTCGATCTTCCGGACGCCGCTGCCCGAAAATACCGCCATCGCCCAGTCCATCAGGGCCTTGCCGTATTTCCTGCCGCGGCACTGCGGCAGAACGACGAGGTAGTCGAGCTTGCCCGTGCCGTCTCCGTGCAGGTCGACCTTGCAGAAGCCGACGATCCCGCTGTCCTCTTCGATGACCGCGATGCGCGAGACGTTTTCTTCCAGCGCCTGCGCAAAAAGCGACAACGTTTTATCATAGGGCCGGCTCGGATAGCTGCCCTTGAAATTCACGGACACGCGGTTGTGGTGCTCGGACAAGGCCTGCACGCACGCGCGCAGGCGCGGCGCTTCGTCCGCCGTGATTTGTCGCAGCGGCGGCAGCCGCTTTTCAAGCAGCACGAGCTGCACACCGGCGATACCGTTAAACGTGCACGGCACGACGCCGATCTCGGCGTAGCCGAGCTTTTGATAGAAGCGGCGGGCGCGCGCATTGCGCGCGTTCGTGTCGATGCGAAGGTACCGGCAGCCGTGCGCGAGGGCATAGCCCTCGTAAAATGCCGCAAACTCGCGGCCAAGGCCGCGCGATTTGGCCTCGGGGTCGATGACGAGCGTGTGCAGCACCATGACTTCGCTGTCCGGCGCGTCATAGCGCCAGTTCGCCCCCGCGTAGGAATCGACCTGCGTTTGGTTGAGAATGGCCGTGCCGACGATCTCACCGTTCTGCTCCTGCACGAAAAGGTCGCCGCGCGCAAGCGCGGCCTCCGCCGTCTCGCGCTCGGGATACACGCCGCGCTGCCAGCCGATCGTGGCCTCGCCGCGCTCCTCTGCCGTGTGGATCTGGTCGTAAATGCGGCACACCGCGTCCAAATCGGCACGCGCTGCCTTGCGGATCGTGCTCATGCCTCTTCCGCCACCGCTTCGGCGATGGCGTTCAGGATCATGGTGCGCGCGGTCTCATAGTCCGCGTGCTCAATGAGGCAGCCGGACGCCGCGCGGTGTCCGCCGCCGCCGAGGAACGAGCAGGCGAGCGTCGCGTTGACACGCGCGCCTGTGCGCACGCTGACCTTCCACGCGCCGTCCTTCGTTTCCTTCATCGTCACAGCGCAGTCCGTGCCCTCGACCAAGCCGCCGAGGGACGCAAGGTCTTCCATGTCGGCCTCGGAAAGAGCCATGCTCTTTTGTAAGGACTGCGGCACGGCGACGATGACGACGCGGTCCTCGTCGTAGAATTCCATCGTGCGCAGCAGCTCTCCCTCAAGCGCCAGGCGCTTTTTGCTCTTTGTGCGGAAGTGCAGCTTGTTGGCGGCTTTATAGTCGATGCCCGTCTCCATCAGCGCCGCGGCCACGCGGTGCGTGTTCGCCGTGACGTTGGAGTAAACAAAGCAGCCCGTGTCGGTCGACACGGCGACATAGAGCGGCAGCGCGACTTCGGGTGTGAGCTGTCCTAATTCCTGCGCGAGCTCGCAGAGAATTTCGCCGCAGGCGGCGCACTCGGGATGCACACAGCTCTCCTTGCCGAAGCCCTCGTAGCTCGGGTGATGGTCGATGGCGAGGTCGACGCGCGTTTTGAACATCTCGGCATTGTCGGGGAACAGGCTCAGCGCGGCGAGGTCGACGGAGACGACCGTCTCATAGTCAAAATCATCCGCGACCCAATACTGCTCGACGTACTGCTCGAAGTGCTCGGTCGTCTCGCGGTTATAGAGGATGCCCGCGGTCTTGCCCATCTGGCGCAGCATGGCGCACAGCGCCGCAGCGCAGCCGAGCGTGTCGCCGTCCGGACGGCGATGGGTGAGAATGAGGTACTTGTCGTGCGCGCGGAGATATGCCGCGACTTCGGAAACGGTCATTCCTGCTCATCCTCCGTGTTCAGTGTTTCGTTTTCGGGGTTCGCGGGCTTCACCACGCGCGGGTCGCGCAGCATCTCTAAGATGTGCGCG
>ENA-UOJD01003229-UOJD01003229.1-human-gut-metagenome-genome-assembly--contig:-P48-NODE-3229-length-12110-cov-9.044297_pt1 | contig 12110 bp, 10 predicted proteins | sample MGYA00242342_ERZ723889 | MGnify/ENA metagenome assembly ERZ723889
AATAACATTAAATAATTCAGTATCAGTTGTAATATTATATATATAATTATAAAAATTACCATTCATTTTTTCATTGACAATTCTACTAATTTGAATAAGTGTTTTATATCTTTCTTCTAAAAAAGGAATCTCAACATTACCTTTTAATATTTCTTGAAATTCATTTAAAGATATATTACTTAAATCTGTACTATTGTTTTTTTTCACATATCCTATCATACAATATAAAAGTGCATCTGAACCATCTTTTAATCCGTCTTTTGTTTCAATAGCCCATTTAGGTTCACCCCAAAAAGAATAATCAATTGCTTCAAATAAAAGTAAAAAATTAATTATCTTTTCTACTTCTAACTCTAATAAATTATATGGATTATATAATAGCCAATTTTTTAATTCATTATATTTGATATTTTTAATAAAGTCATTTAATTTATCATAGTTTATTTTTACACATTTACTATTTTTCATTACATATTCACTACTAGATATTATTTTATCAAACATGTTATCATAATCCTTTCTATTATTTTCCATAAGTCGGTATATACCAGTTTATTGCGACTTTAGTTGATTTTAGTTCTAATTGAGATGTTGATAATTTAATTCTAACATTATGAACAATTATACCTTTTTATTTGTCAAATTGCAATACGATTGGCAATTTAGCAAAAAAAAAAAACTGCCTATGAATAAGCAGTTCATAGATACTATTTTATTATTTTTTTATTTCAATTAATTTAGCGATTGTTTTTTTCATCCATTTATATTATATTATAATAAGTTTTAAATTCTTAATATGGAGGTTTTTATGACTTTTTGTGAACAATTAAATGAATACATAAAACTTATCGACTGTTCTTCTCAAGAGCTTGTAAGTGCTTCTGGTTTGACTACATCTGTTATAAGTCGCTACCGCAGAGGAGAAAGAAGTCCTAATATACGAAGTAAACAATTAGAACAACTCGCTGATGGTTTATATAAACTTTCAATTGATAAAAATATAGATATCACAAAAGATGAAATTTATACTGCTTTATCTAATACATTAAGTGATATTTCTATTGATTTTGAACAACTACGAAAAAATTTTAATGAACTTGTAACTATATTAAATATAAATATGGCTGAATTATCACGCTCTACTATTTATGATGCTTCTCTATTTTCTAAAATTCGTACTGGAAGTAGAAATCCGTCTAAGCCTAAAGAATTTATTGAAGTTGTATGTAATTTTATCGTAAAAAAATATAAATCTGAAGACGATAAAAAAGCTGTAGCTCTTTTGATTGATTCTTCTTTGGATGATTTGAAAGATAGCTCTAGCTATTTAGATAATTTATTGAACTGGTTTTCAACCAACACAATTTCATATCATAATCATATAAATGATTTTTTAACTAACTTAGATGCATTTGATTTAAATGAATATATTAAAACTATACATTTTGATGAAATGAAAATTCCATTCGTTCCTTTTTATAAAGCAACTTCAAAGACTTATTATGGTATTGAAGAAATGAAAAAAGGTGAATTAGATTTCTTTAAAGCTACAGTTCTTTCAAAAAACACTGATTCAATTTTTATGTGCAGTGATATGCCTATGGAAGATATGGCTAAAGATATTGAATTTGGTAAAAAGTGGATGTTTGCTATTGCAATGACTTTGAAAAAAGGATTTCATTTAAACATTATTCATAACCTTGATAGACCATTTAATGAAATGATGTTAGGACTTGAAAGTTGGATTCCGATTTATATGACAGGACAAGTTTCTCCATACTATTTAAAAGGATTACAAGATAATATTTATTGTCATTTTAACTATGTATCTGGAGTAGTTGCTCTTTCTGGAGAATGTATAAAAGGTCATCATAATCAAGGAAAATATACTTTAACAACAAAGAAATCTGATATTTCATATTATAAAACTAAAGCAGAATGCTTATTAAACAAAGCAACTCCGCTTATGGACATTTATAGAATTGAAAATAAAAATTCTTTTAATTCATTTATGTCATCAAGCACTAATATAAAAGGAAATCGTAGAAGAATTTTATCTTCTTTGCCAATTCATACTATTTCTAATGAACTACTTGATAAAATTTTAAAACGAAATAAAGTATCTGATGAAAATATTGAACAAATAAAATCATCAGTCATGCCTCAACAGCAATTAATTCATGATACATTACAATCTAATTTATTTGAAGATGATATATTTGAAATTTCCAAAGAAGATTTTGAAAAAAATCCACCTTCGCTTTTTCTTGCTGATAGCTTTTTTGAAAACGAAATTTATTATACTTATGAAGAATACTTAGAGCATTTAAAATTAACTGAAGAATATGAAAAAAACACTACAAATTATAAATTATCTATTAGCACACATCGAACTTTTAAAAATATACAAGTTCTAATATTAGAAAAGAAATGGGTTATGATTTCAAAAAATAAAAGTCCATCTATTCATTTTGTAATCTATCATCCTAAACTTCGTGATGCTATTGAAAATTTTATACCACCAGTTGTTGAATAATAAAAATCCCTCAATTATCTTGAGGGATTTTATTAATTTATTATTTTTTTCGCATGCAATACTACTCTATATCTGTTATCACTTGCACAAGTTGATAAAGTTAATATGTTATCTGTATTTGCCACATCTACTCCAAAATCCTTAATACTTCTTGATTTAATTGTATTAATAAATTTTTGAAATTCATCATCATTTTCAAAATTAGTTGTTATATAATAATCTTCTTTTTCAATTTGATAAACCGAAAATACTTGATATTCCGTTTTTTCATTTTCTGTTATAAATGGTATTATATAGTTTTCTTCATTAGATTGCCATTCTTCTGTTAGTATATTTTTAAGAGTTCCAAACATACTACCATCTTTTCTATTATGAGCATAAATAACCATATTCTTATCATTACCGTCAAATCTATCTCTATAATCCATAAAAACCCAACCAACACTATTATAAGACTTATCATAACTATGATCCATATAATATGCATTGTCATCGGCCTTTACAATTGGATATTTTATATTAGTACCATTAACTTTAAACCATGCAATAGTATCAGAATTTTTTTGTTTTAAAATTTCAAAATTAATATTGTATTTATCTATGTTATCTTTTTTCTCATCAATATAAATTGCTGTTTGTATCTCTTCAATAATATCTTTGCTTTCTTTATTTTCTTTCATCCAATTAAATATTTTTATAATAGAAAATATCATCAAAAAAATAAATATACAAAAAATTAATTTACTAAATATTTTTTTACAAATTCCGCTCTTCTTTTTTATAGTATAATGTTTGCCTCCCATTGAACTTACCTTTCTAAATAAATAAAAGGACTAACTATTGCCAGTCCTTTTATAGTATCTATTTCTAATCTTTTTTAGCTCTACGATTTTTATTTATTATACATGTAGTAACTACTCCAACTGTTGCAATAACAAATATAGAAATTGCCATTATTATATTATCTCCTGTTTGTGGGTTAGTTGTGTCATCTTTTGCTTCACTTGTTTCATTATCTTTTTCTGTACTAGTTTCACTATCAGATTTTTTACTAGCTATAGCATAATTTGAAAAGCTTGAAGTTTTGAATGTTATTGTATGACTTTCTTTGTCATATGTTGTATCAATTACTTCATATGAACCATCTTTTTTCTCGTGAACTAATACTACCGTATCTCCATCTACACCTTCATCTAATTTTAATGTGATTGTAGCTGGTGTTTTTAAATCAGATTTACTACCTAATGAACTTGACCATACATTATTAGAATCTGTACTTCCTTTATAGAATACTTGATCTAATTTTATATCTAAAATGTTGCTAACTGTGTAATCTCCTGCTTTAGATTTAAAAGTTGATTTTTGTTCATCTGTTAGTGTTGCATCTTTAACTGATAAAACTGTAGTACCTGATGTTATTTCATTTTTTCCAATTGTTACTGTTCCACTTGTTACTTTACTTGTAGAAGATTTAACTACATCTTCTGTTTTAGTAAATGTTGCTTGGAAATGTATATTTGTAGCTGGCATTATATATTTATATTGATTTGTTGTTTCTTGTGCTTTTAATTCTGTTCCATTTGCTGATACACTTGTTAATTGATAACCATATTCTGGTACAAACTCAAATATTACAACATTTCCTTCAGATAGTGAAACATAACCTCTACCTTCTGGACTTAAACATCCTTCGTCTATATGTTCAATTTCATTAGATATATCATTCATATCTGTTTCATTATCATAAACTTTGATTATTTTTGCTGCACCATTTTTTAATAAAACCTCTGGATTATCAAAATCTGTACCAGCAACATCAGCACCTGAGTTAGCCCACATTATATTATAGTGTTGTTCTTGAACTCCAGTTACTTCTATAGAATATGTGCTTTTTTTAGAAACTTCATATACGTTTCTACCTGTAGGGAAAGCAATATCCTTAGATACACCATCAATTTTTATAGAAGTAATTCTACCACCTGAAAAAAATTCAGGTTCAATACTAATATAATACTTATCTAATTCATATTCATCATTAAAGTTAATCTGACCATTGTTTCCGTGATTCAACTATGCAATCTTGTGAAACTCCTCCTTCTTCAGGATCCTCCTTTTCTGAAATGACTATTCTGCTAGTTATTCCATTAGATGATGCAGTTACTACCACTTGAAATGGAGCAGCAAAAACATTCATTGTAGGTGCTATTATACTACATAATAATATTAACACCAATAAAAAAACAATTTTTTTAATTCTTCCGTTCATAATATTTTCTCTCCTTTGTGTGTTTATTTAGGTTTTAAAATATAAGCCTATAAAGATATTTTTAAATAATTGTATCTCATAAAACCCAAGTTTAAATTATCATACTTTGTATTTTTTTGTCAATTTAGTATTCCAAAATGTCAATGACAAATTGTCAATTGTTATTATTATTAAATTTTGATAATTTCTTTTACTTTATTTACATATCCATCCATATTCTCTAATACTTGAGTTTTATTCTTCATATCCTTTATAGCAATTTTATTTTGATTTATTTCATCATCACCAAGTATTATAACAACTGGGATATTCTTTTCATTAACTATACCTAGCGCTTTTTTTAATTTAAAATCGTTCATATCAATTTCTACATTGATTTTATTTTTTCTTAATTCATTTGCAATCTTTAATGCCAAGACCTTATTATTCATTGGAATTATATATACATCTATATTATTAAAATTCATTTGTTTTTCTTTCAATATTTCGAAAATTACATCTAATCCAAAGCTTATTCCAACTGCAGGATATTTTTTCCGTCATTTATAAAATCGCCTATAATTCTATCATATCTACCACCTCCACCGATGCTTGATTTTATACTACCATCTGCAGTATATACTTCAAATACTGTTCCTGTGTAGTATTCTTGACCTCTTGCAAGTGATGATACAAATTTTACATATTTTGTTAAATTAAGCTCTTTTATATATTGATTTAATTCATTTAATTCTGCTAATCCTTCTTTCAAGTTTTGATTATTATTTTCAGCAAATATATTACTTAATTCTTCCAAACTCATATTTAAATATTTTAATAAATCATCGATTTGTTTTTCTTGTAAACCTTGCTTTTTAAATTCAAGTATTAACTCATCTTTTGATAATTTTTCAATTTTATCTATTACAGTTATAACCTGACTTATTTTTTCTTTTTCAACTTTACATACCTCGATTATTCCATTCATTAATTTTCTGTTATTATATTTTACAATAATATCAATCCCAAGTTTACTATATCCTTCTACAAGTATTGAAATTAATTCAGCCTCTATCATTTGCCCTTCAATTCCTACACTATCCACATCACATTGAACAAATTCTCTTGCTCTACCTTTTTTTATAGGTCCATCTCTAAAAACTTTACCAATTTCATATCTTTTAAATGGTAATTTAATGTTTGGATTTGATGCGATATACTTAGCAAACGGCACTGTTAAATCATATCTTAATGCTAAACTTCTTATTGAAGTTGTTCCCCAAAATTTAAAAATTGAGAATTTTGATAAGTTTTCTACATAATACTCGCTCATTTTATATTGTAAATCTCTTAAAGCTTTTTTTAGCACATTCACTGTTCTTATAAGATTACTTTCACCATATGCAACATTGTTTTTTGCATTATTCAAAAATTCTGTTTTTTCTGATATTTCTTCTTGTATATTTTCTTTTACATCTTTTTGTGCTAAATTAACCATTTCATTTAAAAGTTGATTTAGCTCTTCATTTGAAGCATTTCCTGCTTTACCTAATATTTCATTTTTTAGCTCTTCAATTTGCTCTTCTTTTTTCTTTTCAGCTATTGCACTATTTTCTTTTTCTCTTAAATTTGTTATTATATTTGTTAATTTTATAACTTGTGATTTGTTAGACTCTGTAAAATCTTCATGCTCTGCAATTCTTTTTTTAGATGTAGTTATTTCTGAACTAAGATTTGTAAATTCTGCATTTTTTTCGTCACTTCCAGTTTTAAAACGCTCTGGAGTATCTGTTGTAACAACACTAAATGCAAATAAATCTTTAAAATCTATTTTAGATAAATTGTTTTTCTGCTGAATCTGCGACTTTTTCTGGATCTATATATTTTTTTATTTATCATATATAATACTTCCCTTCTTTTTTGTTCATAAAATTTGTTATCTTTCAAAATCATTATTTCTTTTTTCAAAATCTCTTACTAATTCATCTCTAAATACATAATATACTTCCAATGGAATATTTTTGTTATCAATCATTGGATACTTATTTAAATCTTCTATAAAAGTTTGTTTACTAATTTTATTAAGTGGTTTTGCATGTTGCATTAAATAATATCCTTCCTTGTTTATTATTGCATTTAGTGTAGCATCTATCACATATTCTTCATCATTTATGGTTGTTTCAATCCAACTATGTAAAAAATTTGATTTATCACAATATCCATAAATATAACCTGTTACTAAATTATTTGGTAATGGAATTCCAGTTGAAAGATAAAAAGCATAATCATAACAATGACCAAAACGACTTTCATCTTCAATATTTGGTATTATTTTTTTAACTTTAGGTTTATATGCTGAAAATTTCATTGCACGTATTGGCCCATCAGTAGTTAAAATCTCAACTTCAGGAATTTTCATTATATTATTTTCTTCAATTTTTACATTAATAACATAGTCCTTTAACTCCAATAATTCATTTAAAAAAGCTTCTTTTTCTTGCTCTGTTAAATCATTTTGTGTCCACTTACTAATTCTATATTTTATTTCATAATTATCTAAATCTAATTTTGTTGCACCAATTGATCTTAAATAATTAATTCCACTTTTCATTCCTTCTGTATTGCATAAATCAGTAAATCTTTCATCAATCATTTGGCTTTTTTTAAATGGTTCATGAAATAAATATTTATAACTTTTCATATTAAACATCCTCCAAAAAAATCGTTATCTTTTTATAAAAGTATATCTATGGTTCTATAAATATAATTCTTTTATTCTTCAATCTCGTCTCACTTTTGATGCTTTTAATTATATAACTTTTTCTATTTTATGTAAAGTATATATTGACATTTTTTTCAATAATACAATTTTAAATTTTACCAATGTCCCCTTTCTTTAAATAACATTTTATGATATATTAATACAAAAAAACAAAAATTTTTTTAGGAGATATATTTATTATGAATAATTACATTGAATTACTTTCACCTGTTGGCGATTTTGACTGTTTGAAAGCTGCTGTTCAAAATGGTGCCGATAGTGTTTACTTAGGTGCTGATTCTTTTAGTGCCAGAGCTTCTGCTACTAATTTTACACTAGATAATTTACATGAAGCCATTTCTTATGCCAAAAAAAGAAATGTAAAAACACATTTAACTTTAAATACTTTAATTAAAAACAATGAATTATCCGATGCCATTAATGTTGCTAAAGTTGCTTATAAAGCTGGTATAGATGCTTTAATAGTTCAAGATTTAGGACTTGCTAAATATTTAATAGAAAACTTTCCTGATTTACCAATTCATGCAAGCACTCAAATGACAATTTATAATTTAGAAGGCGCTCTTTTAGCTGAAAAACTTGGTTTTTCAAGAGCTGTTTTGTCAAGAGAACTTTCTTTATCTGAAATTGAATACATATGTGAAAATTGTAATATTGAAATTGAAACATTTATTCATGGAGCTCTTTGTATTTCATATTCTGGACAATGCTTACTTTCTAGTATGATTGGTGGAAGATCAGGAAACCGTGGCAAATGTGCTCAACCCTGCAGACTTCCATACACTTTAATAAAATCAGATGCTCATTCAACAGAATCTTTAGATAACGGATATTTATTAAGTACCAAAGATGTATGTGGACTAGATTTTATTCCTCAATTAATTAAGGCTGGTGTTAAATGCTTTAAAATTGAAGGCAGAATGAAAACTCCTGAATATGTTGCTATCGTAACTAGCATATATAAAAAATATATCAATTTAGCTTTATCTAATGAGCCTTATGTTATTGATTATGCTGATAGAAAAATGTTAATGCAAGTATTTAATCGTGGTGGTTTTTCATCAGGACATTTAGCAAATGAATATAATACTGACTTAGTTTATCCAAAAAAACCAAACAATAGAGGATTATATTTGGGACGTGTACAAAAATTTAATTCAGATAAAGGTCATATTCAATTAACATCTAACGAAATACTTTCAATTGGAGATACTATAAGCCTTGAAAAAGAAACCGGAACTTATACAATATCTGAATTAATGCTTGGCAACAATAATATTGAAGAATCTCTACCTTTTCAACCAGTAACGATTGGTAGAATGAAAGGTAATATTTCTGTTGGAGATAAAATATATAAAATGTCAAATAAAGAGCTAACAAGAATTGCTTTGGAATCCTTAAATAAAGAAAACATAAAAATAAAATTTGATTGTATTATAAAAGTAAAGCAAGATATGCCTATTACAATGACTGTAATTAGTACATCCGATGATTCTGATGACATATATAGCAATATTTGCTTTACAATTACATCACCTGTAATACCTGTTCCAGCATTAAACGCTCCTATTACAGAAGAAAGAATTATAAGCCAAATTTCAAAAACAAAAAACACACCATTTTTATTTGAGCATATTCAAATAGATTTAGATGATAATCTATTTATTCCATCAATTGGATGCTTAAATGAACTTAGAAGAACTGCTATTGAAAAGATAGAAATTGTTGCCCAAAATAGATTTTCAAGAGATACGAAAACTGCTCTTCCCCCTATTTCTATTGAGAATTACGATAAAAAGAAGAAAGATAAGAAAATGGTCTCAGTATTATTTAATAATTTTAATAGATATTTTGATTATTCACTATTAGAAAAAGTTGACAAGGTATATATCCCATATAAATTTTTTATTGATGAAAATTATACTGATGTATTAAAAAATCTAACTAAAAAATTTAGTACATATATATACTTGCCTACTATTTCGAAGAACTTTATTAAATTTAATTTTGATAAGATACTAAATGATTTTCCTAAAATAAAAGGATTCGTTTTATCAAATATATCTCATTTAAAATTATTAGAAAAATATTCCAGCAAATATGAGTTTATTGCAAATTACACTTTAAATATCTTTAATGATTTAACATTAAATGAACTTACTAAATTTGGAGTATCTTTATGTGATATATCTCCAGAGCTTAGCAAAGACGTTCTGAATTCATTATCTACCAAATTTAATACTGAAATGATTATATATGGAAATCTTCCTGTTATGAATTCTAATTATTGTCTGCTTGGAAAATCTAATAAATGTTATTTAAAATGTAAAAAACATTGCCAAGATTATTCTGATTTTTATTTAAAAGATAGAGTTGGATTAGATTTTAAACTACAAGTTGAAAATGGTATAACTACGATATTTAATTCTAAAATTACAAGCATCGAATCAGGTGATTTAAATGTTAACTCTATTAGATTAGATTTTTTGGATGAGTCTTTGTCTGAGATTAATAATATTATTAGAGTTCATAAAAATGGAAATAAATTATCTGGTGATGAATATACTAATGGAAATTTAAGTAGAGAGGTTTAAGGTTTTTAACTTTCCTGGGGACGGAGATTCCTAGTAACGAAAATTTCCGTCCCCAAATTTAGATAGGTGGTTTTTATTAAAATGAAATTAAAATATATTGTAAAACAAAATGATGATTATATTAATGTGAAAGAAGTGTTAAAGGCCTATTTCAAAATATCAGATAGGCTTTTATTGCGATTAAAAAATTCCAAAAATATTTTATTAAATGGGGCTACTACATATGTTTCAAAAGAGATCAATCCTAATGATGAAATTACTGTAGTTATTGACTTTGTTGAAGATAGCTCTAATATAGTTCCTACAAAAATGTATTTAGATATTTTATATGAAGATGATTATTATTTGGTAATAAACAAACCTGCACACCTTCCTGTTCATCCTTCTATGCTTCATTATGAGAATAGTTTATCAAATGGCGTTAAATATTATTTTGATTCCATTGGTCTGAAAAAGAAAATTAGGCCTGTTAATAGATTAGACAAAGATACTTCTGGAATTGTTATTTTTGCTAAAAATGAATATATTCAGGAGTGTCTTGTATCACAAATGAAATCTAAAGATTTTCAAAAAGAATATATTGCAGTTTGTGATGGAATATTTGAAAAAAAAAGCGGAACTATTAATTTACCCATTGGCCGTAAAGATGGAAGTATAATTGAACGTTGCATTAGGTCAGATGGTGATACCGCTATTACTCATTATGAAGTTTTGAAAGAGCATAATAATTTTTCTGTTGTGAAGTGCTTGCTTGAAACTGGAAGAACTCATCAAATTAGAGTTCATATGTCTGCTCTTAATCATCCTATTTTAGGAGATAGTTTATATGAAAATTCGAATACTGATATAGATAGGCAATTACTTCATGCTTATAAAGTTAAATTTAATCATCCTATATCAAAAAGCAATTTAGAATATATTGCTCCTATCCCAGAAGATATGAAAAAATGGATAAAATAAAAAAAGCAAATAATTAATTTGCTTTTTTTATTTTATCACAATTTATGACTCATATGGAATACTAAACATTTCAAAACAATTTCCATCTTTAAATACAAAATTATATAATCCGCTATAATTTTTATTTCCTGATTCATATAATTTAGCTATTGTTGATCCTTCTCCTGCTTCCATTGCACTTTCATTTGCATCAAGTACTAAAACATCAGCATCTACAGTAATTTGCATATGTTTATTAGTTGCTTTGTAACATTCACCCCACTGAGTTGAATCCCCTAAAACCTTTTCGTTGATATCAAAAACATATTCAAGATAATCAGAGCTATCATCATAATTTACTAATACAACAATATTTTCATCATTTTCGTCTCTAATATCTTTCTTATATTTTTTTCCATAAATATATATATATCCTTTGGTATCTAATTCTTCAATTTCTGAATCTGTTAATTTATAAATTTCATGCACAACGCCTTTAATTGTATATGTATTATCTGAGTTTTTAATAATATCTGTTATTGATAAACCTTTTTCATCATTATTACTTTCAAATGCAGAAGAAAATGCTAGTTTTGTATTTTCTCCATTATATATCCAATCATCATCTTTATTGTCATATTTTGCAACGATTTCTTCATACTTTTCTTGAGTTCCATTATTTGATGTAACAGTGCTATTGGTTATGTTACTGTTGTCTATATTATTTTTAGCATTAGATTCAATTAAATTATTTTGTTGATTTTTTAACTCATTAACTTCATTTTTTAATTTATTATTACTGTCTATTATGTACCATGCTCCCACGCCTATTAATGCAATAGCAAAAATTATTATAATTGCTAAAATTACTTTAATTATTTTTTTCATAAAAAAATCCCCCTTTTGTTAAATACTAATAATTAATTTTATATAATTTAATTAGCCAATTATATTTTATCAAAATCATATTTCAAGCACAAGATAAAATTATAAAAATTATGGACATTTTAATAA
>ENA-UOJD01003236-UOJD01003236.1-human-gut-metagenome-genome-assembly--contig:-P48-NODE-3236-length-12087-cov-4.306516_pt1 | contig 12087 bp, 13 predicted proteins | sample MGYA00242342_ERZ723889 | MGnify/ENA metagenome assembly ERZ723889
TTGTCACGGTAAAACCTGCTTTGTCCAGTTTTCCTGCCACATTGTTTGCAGATTCGATTCCCACATAATCACAGGCTGCCACATGCTTTGCATCTGCCATGCTTACGGTAAATTCCCCGGTTCTCTGGAAATTCTTTGTTGTCTTATGTCCGGCACTGATGCAGAAAGAAATCTCGTTTCCTTCACTGATTCCGCCCCATGCTGCGTTCATTGCATTCGCCGTGCCGTCCTCATTGTATGTTGCGAGAATAAATACCGGCTGTGGATAGGTGTATGGTTTTGCTCCAAAATCTTTTCTTGCCATATTAATTCACTCCTTTTCGTGCTCTGTTTTGAATTATTTGGAAGGATGAACTCCTTCCTCTGTTTTATACCTCACATTTTTGCAGGAATCAAGAGGGGGCAGGACATATACAGGTTTTTTGTGGGATTATGTCCAACGGCTTTTGCTTCTTGGGACATATGTAGATTTTGTGAGCAATTATGTCCCATAACATCTGGTGTCTGGGATATATAGAAGATTTTTCCGGAGCTATGTCCCTCTTTCTTGGACACACGGGACTTTTTCTCCTGCTTTTTCGCTATATGTCCCTCTTCTTTAGACTTACGGGACTTTTTCCTCTGCTTTTTCTTTATATGTCCCTCTTCCTTGGACTCGCGGGACTTTTTCCTCTGCTTTTTTCTATATGTCCCTCTTCTTTAGATTCGCGGGACTTTCTCCCCTGCTTTTTTACATATGTCCCATCTAGGTTCTGCAATAGCATGAAATGAAGGTGATATACTTTTATATGCCCCAAAATTATATAGCTAAATACAGTTCGCACTCCAAGATTTCACACAGGCAAAAATGGCATTTTATATAATTATATCTCTGCACATACTTTGCCAAGTTTTTTTGCATATTCATAAAGCTGCCTATTTTTTTCATTATAAGGACCAAATTCTGTCAATGCGCAAATGCAGGCATCACAGTCATCGAGCATCTGTTTTGCCCGCAAAAAGGTTTCTTCCGAAACCGGAAAGAATGCTTTTTCCGAAAAAACACAAGCGGCAAGTGCAGATGCCGCTGCGTACTCCACATCATTTTCCTGCAGAATGCCTGCTGCAAACGGAATATTCTGCCGCTGCAGGCGGTTGTAAACCGCAAGCCCTGTTCCACCACCGCCAAACACACAAACCACCGGACTCCCTTCCGGCCGTACCATAAAAACCAGCCCGGGCTGCGGATCAAACTGCCGGGACTTGACGCCGTACAACTGCTGCACGTAGTCCCCGGAAAAAATTTCCTCCGGTGTCCCGACCCGGTCAATACGGTCCCCTTTTACACACGCAATGGTGTCCGAAATTTTCTGTGCCAGATCCAGTTCGTGCAATGACATGATAACTGCCAGATTTTTCTTCCGTGCCAACATGCGGATGGTTGTAAGAATATCCAGTTTAAATCCCATATCCAGATAGGAAGTCGGTTCATCAAGAATCAGAACCTGTGTGTCCTGGCAGATCGCCCGCGCCAGCATAAGTCTCTGCCTCTGCCCATCACTGATTCTCCGGAAATCCTGCTGCTGCACTTCCCCGGCATGCACCAGGGCAATCGCCTCGTCCACCTTTTTCCAGTCCTGTTGTGAGAGGATACCAAGCCTCCCCGTGTACGGGTAGCGCCCGGTTGCCACCACATCCCTGCCGCTTAACAGTTCCGTGTGGATGCGCTCCGTCATGACCATCGAAAGATGTCTGGAAATCTCACTGTCCGTCAGTTCCCTCATGGATTCTTTTCCCAGAAAAACACTGCCGCCAATGGTTTTAAGCTGTTTGGTGATGGTCTTTAAAATTGTCGATTTTCCGGAGCCATTTGGTCCGATCAGTGTGAGGATTTCCCCTGGCCGGACACCCAGATTGATATTTTTAATCAGGGGAATCCGGTCGTATCCTACGGTCAGATCACGCATCGTAAGCTGCTCGTCATCGTTTGGTATATCTTGCGCAGGAAACTGCCCTGGCTCCTTTAGCATATTCTGTCCGTTATGTTGTTTTCCGTTTTCTTCTTTCATCACTTTCCAATTATTTTCCATCTGCATTTTTGTGTCTGCTCATAGTAACTTTCTTCCTACCTTTGCGTCCTTATCCGTTTTGGCTTTCTGTCTGCACGTTATTTGTCTTCCACGATTCATCACATCCGCTGCTTTCGCAACATTGCCGCAATTACCACCGGCACTAAAAATACCGCCGTCACCGAACTGATACTGATCTCCGTTGGTGCAAACACGGTTCGCGCAATCCCGTCACAGAACAGCGTAATCACTGCGCCGCCGAGAAAACATCCCGGAATTAGAATAATCGGTTTTGCCGTGTGGGTTGCCAGTTTAATCAGATGTGGCACCGCAATCCCGACAAACGAAATCGGTCCGGCAAACGCGGTCACACATGCCGACAGCAGACTTGACAGTAAAATCAGTGCAATGCGCAGTGCTTTTACATTTACGCCCATATTTCTGGCATAAGATTCTCCCATCTGATAAGCACTGATTGGTTTTGCAAGCCCGAAGGTAATCACAACCGTGATTCCAACAATTATGACCATGATGCGAATGTGCTCCCAGCTCATACCGGAAAAACTTCCCATCGACCAGTTGTGAAGATTGACAATATTGGAATCGTCCGCAAACGTCACACAAAAATCTGTAATCGCCGAACAGATATAACCAATCAAGATACCGCACACTACAAGAAGCGACATATTCGATACCCGAAACGAAATCAGAAGGACAAATCCCATGGCAAGCAGTGAACCGGCAAATGCAGCTACCACCATTCCAAGGGAACTGACCATAATCCCTTTTTCCAGAAGAAAGATCATGGTCAGTGCCACGACAAGTTTGGCTCCGGAGGAAATCCCAAGCACATACGGTCCTGCAATCGGATTCTGGAAAAAACTCTGCAACAGGAAACCGGATACGGAAAGTGCCCCTCCGAGCAGAACTGCAGAAATGATACGGGGCAGACGGATTTTCCAGACAATCTGATACAGTGTGGAATCCGGCTGATGTTTTGTCAGCACGCCCAGAAAATCAAAAAAAGACATTTCCACACTTCCGACACCGATATTCCAGAAAAACAAAACGACCAGCAATCCCATGATCACAAGAAAAGAAACCAGATAGCGGAGCGTTCTGTTTGTTTCTGTCCCGGAATTATTCTTTTTTTCTTTTATTTGTGATCTCATGTTCTGCTCCTCATGCATTACGACAATTGTTATTATTTGTACATCCGTACGCTCCGGCTCACTGCAATTTCTTCAAAAACCGGTATGTTCCATCCCCTTCTCCCGTCAGAATCTGATTCAGATCCTCGATAAAATCACAGGTTCCGGTAGACTGCTGGTAAAAATTGCTTCCCGTTGTATATACCTGTCCGCTTTTTACAGCCTGAAAATCCGCAAACAAGCTGTTTTTCTTTACCAGCTCATCGATGGACGTCAATTCCCCCTCAATGGTTCCGTTGTAGATCAGCACATCCGCATCAATCTCCGCAGAATAAAAATCTTCCATCTGCATTTTCATCGTGGAAAGTGCATTTTTTTCTTCATCCGTATAATTTCCGAGTGAATAGGTACCGCCTGCAAGTCCGATCATCGCAGAGACATAGTCGTTTGGCTTGCGCACAGTGATCGTCCCGTCCGAGGAAACTGCAAAAAATGCCACCTTTTTCCCGGTACTCTTTTTTTCCATAATCGGTTTCACACGTTTTACCTGTTTATTAAAATAGTCATCTGCCTGCTGTTGTTTTCCAAACAGAATACCGAACAGTTTGATCCATTCCAGCCGTCCCAGCGGATGCTTTTCATAACTGGAACGCTCAACCATCACCCGGATGCCAAGTTCTTCTAATTTTTCTTTCACTTCCGGATTGTGTGTAATCATCGTATTTTCGATTGCAAATGTACAGCCGCCCTGTAACAGCTGTTCGTAGTCCGGGGCACTGTATTTCCCCGCATAAACCAATGTTCCATCTTCCATGGCTTCTTTTGCTTTCTGGACATACCAGTCATTTGCTTTCAATGCCGTGTATGTGACGTGGGAAAGCCCATCCACCTGACAGACCAGATCCATAACGGCACTCGATACCAGATATACATGATTTAAGGGCTGCTGCAATGCAATTACATCCGCCGGCAGATCTTTCGGTACAGGCACACCCTTTGGAATAAGTAAAAAACGACCGTTATCCACGATCGTTATCAATTTATAATTTCCATATATATCGACCTGAAACTGATCCGCATAGACCAGTTCCAGACGTCCGGTTTGTTTCAAATCCCCAAAACTGACATCTTCCGGAAAGGAAAATGTCAATATATAGTCAATTTCATGTGGGACACTCATGGCCGTGGTATCTCCCACGACATCCATCTGGCACGGCACTCCCGCAATCGGGAAGGTAAACGTGGAATTGCCCCCTTCGTTTTCATTTTCATATTTCTGTCCGTCCACCAGCATATAATCATAGTGGGAACTGCTCCAGACAATCGTTGCATATGCCTGTCCGTCTGTCACTTTTATTTTTGCCTCGGAATCTACAGAAGCTCTGCCGCTTCCGCCTTCGAGCTTTACATTTGCGGTATACTCCCCGTCCTCCAGCGACGTATCCTGTTCTGTTTCCGCCATCTGTGTTTCAGTGGCTTTCTGCTGTGTCTGATCGTTTTTTGGGGAAGAACCGCAGCCGGTCAGAATCGACAGACATATACAAAAGGATAACATAATTGTGGTTAATTTCTTACTTTTCATACTTTCTATCCACTAATTTTTCTGTGCGTCCGATACACTTACTTTATGGTCATACCAGGTTCCCTTTGTTCCGAGAATTGCCAGATCAAACTCTTTGTCGAGTGCTTCTACTGGTACATCAAATCCATAGACTTCTTCTGTGGTTCCATCACTGTACTTTACGGTATCGTTGGTTGGCTGTAACAGTTTAGCACCATCTTTTGCTGCATCAGCTGCTGTTCCAACAAACAGATTGATGATTTTCTTAGACACCAGACGGATGTGAATGGTCATTTTTCCATTTTTCACCGTAAGTGTTCCACATCCGTTATCTGCCTCGTTGACATGAAACATGCCACTGTCGGTATTAAACTTTGCGGTATAAGTGCCGTCCTCCAGCGCGGATACCGCGCTGGAAGAAGCAGACTTGGGAACTTTTCCAAGTGACTCAATTGCTTTTTTTGTATGCTCTACATAAAGTTTCTGGACAGCTTCAATCTCACCAAGTCCTGCAATCTGTGTGTCAACACTGTCGAAATTGCCGCTTGCAGTGAACTGGCTCTTCCAGGAATCGTCATCGTCTCCTGCCATATCATTGTTTGCATGATCTCCGGCTACCACCATGAGCGGACGAAGAATTACTTTCTTGTATCCGGCATCTTTCACTGCCTGAATCACATTCTCACAGGAAGTATCTTCCGGCTCACCCTCTACAGTTCCGATAAAGACGTTGTCATATCCGAGTTTTTCCATCTGTGTAGCCATCTGGCTATAACTTACTTTTGCAGAATGGGAAGTACCATGTCCCATAAATACAAATGCTGTACCGTCTTCTTTTGCAGCATCTAAGGAATCATAGCCTGCGGTCTTTACAGCTTCTGCTGTGATATCTTCTGCAACTGCCTTCTTGTCATCATTGATTACAGTTGCATCGTCACCAACTTCACCAAGCAGAGGTTCCGCAACAACAACTTTATCAAATTTATCCTTGTATGCATCCAGCTCTCCGACAAGTTCATCATACTCTGCCCCATGCATCAGGTGTGTCGGCTGGATCACCAGATTCTTTACCCCGTTATCAACCGCTCTCTGTAATGCCTGGTCTACGTTGTCGATCTTCTCGCCATCTCTTGCCTGTACGTGATTGATAATGATCTGTGCGGTAAATGCCCTGCGGACTGCCCAGTCCGGATTTGCTGCCTGAATGGCTTTTTCCACACCACTGATATCTGCGACACGGCTGTCATTAAAAGATGTACCAAAGCTTACGACAAGGATTTCGTTATCTCCGATATTATCCTGATTTAACGGATCATCCTTGGAAGCATCACCGGTATCTCTGCCGAAATAATCCGGATCTGCATTTTCACCGGAAACAAGTGCTTTCTGTGCATCTGTCAGCTTGTCCCATGCTTCTTTTGCAGCAGCACACTGCTCATCGGTTTTATCTGTTCTTTCCTGAACATAAATAGCATCAATTAATTCTGCTACCTCATCTGCAGCTGCCTGATCGTCTTTTGCAGACTCTGTGCCCTGCGAATTTTCTACCTGATTGTTGTCTTTGCTGTCTTTGTTTCCGCATCCGGCAAGCATGCCTGCAGCCAGTACACATGTCAGAAACAATGCAAGTGTTTTCTTTCTCATAATTCTCTCCTTTGCTTGGGTTAGCGGGTTCCTTCATCTCATAAGACCACACGCCACCCAAAGTACCAAAAGAAAAGCCCCGCCCGGAACATTCCGAAAGGAGCAATCAACCCATGCAAAAAGGAACTGTCTGCGGACGGCTGTCCCACACAGTTTTCTGTAACATGCAGTACGATCAATGACTCGTGATCTGAAAGTAAAAACTTTCTGTACCAGATCATTGGCAGGTTTCCTGGCTCATAGATCATCATAACATGCTTCACCTTCCCAATGCAGTTGCATCAGTGGCACCTGAAATGCAGCCTAAGCTGCATTTCCTACGTACACCGCATCCGCGCCAGCGGATTTCTCATGCGGTGTGCTCCTTCTTGAAATGCAGCCTAAGCTGCATTTCCTACGTACATCGCATCCGCGTCAGCAGATTTCTCATGCGATGTGCTTCTTGCAGTTACTCCCTAATCACAGTGACGAGTTCGTACAGGATTTGCACCTGTTTCCCTTTTACCCTGCGCATACAAGCCCGTGCAAAGCGGCTTTATATGGCAGGCACCAAAGATCTTTTTATGAAACTTTCTACATATTAGCATATTGCGCGTTTATTTACAATGCGAAAATTACGTCTTTTCCGTTTTGATCCGGCACACCACTTCCGCTCCAGACTCCGCGTGGTTGTAAAAACAAAGCATGCCGCCCTGCTCTTTTAAGAATTTTTTTGCGATCGCAAGACCAAGCCCCTGATGCGTCCGGTCATGCCGGCTGGCATCCCCGCTGTAAAATTCCTGATCTGCATAGATGAGATCCTGCTCCGAAAAACCCTTTCCAAAATCGCGGACGGTTGCAGTCAGATACTCCTGCCCCTCATACACTTCCATCTGCAGGCGCACCACGATCCCGCGCGCCCGGTCTGTGTGTTCCACCGCATTGCTGACCACATTTTTCCACGCTCTGCCAACCGGTCCTGGCTTGCAGCATACATTCCCACACAGGGAATCCTCCTGAAAATCAACCGGAACTTTTTCCGCTGCCGCAATCTGCATGGCTGCTTCTTTGAACTGCTCTTTCAAACGCGCACAGGTGACTACTTCTGTCTCCTCTGCGCGGTCACGTCCATACAGCAGTTGCCGCATATGCTCCAAATACTGCTCCATGCTGCCCACATTCGCCAAAATAGCATCCGTACACTCCCGGTTTTCCGCAGACAAATCCGTCTCCGCCAAAAGCTCGGCATTTCCTTTGATGACAGTAAGCGGTGTCTTGATATCGTGTGTCAGTGCCGCAAGCTGCTCTTTTTTCTGCTGCTGTGCGTCCCACTGTCTGGTCAGCGAATCTTTTAATGCTTCTTTCATGCCGGAAAGTGAGGACATCACATCGTCAATCTCCTTAATCTGCGATGGGCCGGTTTCAAACTCCAGATCATTTTGTCCAATTTTTTCCGTAACTTCGCGTAGCTGCCTAAGCTCCCGTTTTAATTTTTTTGCAAAATGGCCGGACAACAATATGGCGTGCAGGAAAAACAGCACCACGCCAAGCACCGGTGTCAGTATCTCCAGAGATGGAACAATGCCGTTTAATTTATCGTACGCATACCTCATATGCAAATCGTATTTTACAATACAGATATCGCCGCTGTTCTGCTTAATATAGCGGTAATACTTTCCCATGGATGCATACTTACTGCCGTTTTTATACCCCTGCCATGCCCTTTTCTGCGCGTCTGCCGAAAAAGTTCCGGTCTTAAACCGCCCCGTCGCAGCGTAAATCCCGTATCTGCATCCATCCGGAATCAGGACTTCCACATCTGTCCCCGCAGCCTTAATTTCTTCCGTATGGTCCGTCAGTTGCAGCTCCGCATAATTGGCAGGCAGCGTAAATCCTGTCATGGGACTTAGTACCAGAAGCACCAGACAGAACATTCCGATTCCGAACGTATCCAGACAGAATAACGCCGCAAATTTCAAAAACAGCCCGGTCAGTGTTTTTTGTCTTCTTTTTTTCATTTCCATCGATAGCCGATCCCCCAAACCGTTTCAATCGGGTTGATCCCGAATTTCTGGAATTTTGCACGGATATTTTTTACATGCTCCGTAATTGCGGAACCGTTGCTGTCCCCGTCAAATCCGAATACATGCTCTAAAATCCGTTCTTTCGAAAATACCTGTCCGTGGTTTAATGCCAGGAATTCGCAGAGCGTATATTCCGCCTTTGTAAAAACAAGTTCATGTTCCTGCACATAGATTTTTCTCTCCCGCATGGAAAAACGCACCTCCCCGATACAGATCGTATGCGTTTTTTCCCTGTTTTCCCGCCGGATATGTGCAGCAACTCTCGCCCGCAGTTCCCCGATCCCGAACGGTTTTGTGATATAGTCATCACCACCCGCGCCAAGCCCGGTCATTACGTCTTTCTCTTCGGTTTTTGCCGTGAGAAACAGAATCGGACAATCCACTTTTTCACGGATTCTGCGGCACAGATCAAACCCGTCTATGCCCGGCATCATCACGTCTAAAAGAATGAGCTGGTATCTGCCTAGTTTGTCTTCCTCCAGTTGCAGCGGATCTTCAAGTGCCGTCACCTGATACCCTTCCCGCAAAAGTGCTTTTTTGATCACAGCTAAAATTTCCCGGTCATCATCAATTGCCAATATCTCAGTCATTGCACTGCCTTCCTTCATATTTATGAAACCATACTCCGATTATGACACACATCAGAAACAGAAGCAACAGACAAAACAACACACGTTTCCCGTTTACGGGATCATTGCAGTACCGAATGCCCCTTGCACTCCACGTAGCCGGAAAAAACTGCCATCTGCCCTCCCCAAGCCCGGTGAGAAACAGGGCGGACACCACCGACTGCGCCACGCCCACGCACTGGGATACGGTCTTTGGAAAGATCAGATTCAGGAACAAATGCTCCAGATACAACGGCACACTTCCGAAAATCAGTGTCCCCGTCAGCCGCACATACCGCATGCCAATCCCCTCTTTTCCCAGTAAAAAATGATACCCGGCAGCAAAAAGAACTGCTGCCCCGAAAATTGCAAGAACCCCCATGCCAAAAAGAACCACGCCCTTTACAACAAACCCTTTGCCCTTTACTTTGTAGTTCCCGAGAAATACCTGAAAATGATTCTGCTCCTCAAGTCCGATATTTCCCGCACACACAATGCTCACCACAAACGGAAGCCCGATACCGATCAGTTCAAAATATGCCATGGTCTGTCCCATGGGATTTCCTATGGTCCCGCGATAATAAAACAGCATGAAACCAGCGATGATAACCGGCACCGCCACATGAAACGGAATTAAAAAAGTATGCTTCATTTTCAAAAGTTCCGCCCGGACACTTCCCATCACACGTTTTGTCATTCTGCCACCTGCTTTCGAAACCATGTTCTGCCTGCCAGCCAGAATACCAGAAACCACAGAAGTGCGGCAGGAATTCCAATCAACAGACCACTCACTCTGCCGAGTTCCGGAGAATAGGTCACCTGCCCCGGCTCAAACGGCAGTCCGTTTGGCATCACTTTGATCACGACACACATCAGCCGCGATGTGATCGCTCCCGGAAACAACGCAAACCACGGTTTTAACGATACCGACGTAGACAAAATACTATAGATTCCAACATGGATCACAAGCATCAGAAATGTGCTTATTTTCTGTGCAAGAAGCAGGCAGAACGGAATCTCCCAGAGTGTGGTAAGCCACAACACAATTCCTGCCAGTATCTGTGCCGAAATCGGGATTGCCTGCCTCATCTTCAGATTCCCCACAGATTCCAGCAGCATCTGCCCCATCATAGAAAACAGCGTAAGTCCAGCAACTGCAACCGCCGACATCTTTATTCCGACAAGGATTTTTGCGTCCCAGATCTGTTCCATGCCGCAGGGCAGTGACCATATCGTGTAATTCTTTTTCTGTTTGTCCTTTTTCCCGATGATGCTGCACAAAATGCCCAGAAACCCCGGATACAGCCCGATGTACCACCAGTTGTACACATCAACGGAAAAATAGGAAGAGGTCAGCCAGAATGCCAGCAACGCCGTAAACATCGGCATGCCGAGCGTAATTGCTGCCACGGAGGTATGACGGTATTTTAACTGTTCCGCCTGAAAATAATGTTTCATGATTCATTCCCTCCTTTTGCGACAACCTTCATAAACAATGCTTCCAGATCCTGCTGTTCCTGCAGTTTTCCTTCAAATCCCACCGTTCCCTTTGCAATGATCCCGATGTAATCGGCGGTCTGCTGGATTTCACTTAAAATATGGCTTGAAATGATCACCGTAATGCCTTTTTCTGGAAAACTCCGGATCAGTGCGCGCAGCTCCTGAATTCCAAGTGGATCTAACCCGTTGACCGGTTCGTCAAGTACCAGCAGTTTCGGATCATTCAAAAGTGCCAGACCTATGCCAAGCCGCTGCTTCATTCCAAGTGAAAAAGCCCCTGCTTTTTTCTTTCCCGTATCCGTCAGGTCGACGGTTTTGAGTACTTTCTGAATTTTTTCATCCGGAATTCCGAGAAGAAGCGCGCGCACTTTCATGTTCTCCCACGCCGTCAGGTTTTCATAAATGGGCGGTGTCTCGATCAGCGCGCCAATATCCGCCAGATCTGCCCGTGTCCACTTATGCCCCTCAAAATAAATTTCACCGGACGTAGGGTTTAACAGTCCGGTTATTGTTTTCAACAGCGTGGATTTTCCCGCGCCGTTTGCCCCCAAAAGTCCGTATACACAGTTTTTGGGGATTTCCATTGTAATGTTTTTCAGAACGTTTTGTCCTTTAAATTCTTTTGACAGATTTCTGATTGTGATCATATTCTGTTCCATGTTTCATCCTCCTCTTGATTTGTAATATCAGTATAAAGGAGAATTCTAAGGAATTTATAAGGATCTTTTTATTTTATCTGCAGCTTTAAAAATGCCTGTTTCACTGCAATCTCTGTATCTGCAATTTCCGGTGCAAGGGCCTGTTTTAAGATCTGATCCAGTCGTTCATCCGTCATATCCGATAGCCTACAATTGTTCTTTTAACAATGAATTTTATTTGCTCATCCGGGTTTTTACTGTACTTAACGGTATATTTAAGCATACCGTAATCTCCTGCATGGTCATTCCGCGGAAAAATTCAGGTAAACCGGCATCCGGTACTTCTCCGGAAGTGCCGCCACAACTGCCTGAACTTCCTCGATTTCCGCCTGATTTAACATCTGCTGCTCGGGCGTTTTTTCGTCCTCACACGCGCCGGACAAACCGCCCTGTTCCATGTATTCTTCAAGACTGCTCTCCGGAAGAATGCGGTTTCGCACGGCGTATTTTTTCTTTTTGTTTTTCCACAGCAGGATTGCTGTCTGCATGGCATAACTTTTTATATTCTGCGCCGCATCAAGCTTTTTTTGCTTTTCCAACAGCTTTACCATGGTGTCCTGATACAGTTCGTTTCCACGCTCTGTACTCCCGGCATTCATCCTGCAGAACCGCAGAATGTCTTTTCCATGTTCGGTGACAAACTGCTCAAATTCGTGCTTATCCATCCCTGATCCTTTTTCTCTCTTAAATCGATTTAAGGGGTTTGCCCTTACACTTTTATATTGTCCTGAACTGGCAAAAAGGTTTTATTTATACTATAATAATATCCTGAATCATCAAAAATGTCTCCGTTTTATTTTTCAAACATACTTAA
>ENA-UOJD01003247-UOJD01003247.1-human-gut-metagenome-genome-assembly--contig:-P48-NODE-3247-length-12057-cov-48.534828_pt1 | contig 12057 bp, 5 predicted proteins | sample MGYA00242342_ERZ723889 | MGnify/ENA metagenome assembly ERZ723889
CCAGCTGCTATATCACCGATAACGCCGACATCGTTCTCTACCGGGACGGCCTGAAGTACCTCCGGGGAGAGCTGCTGAAGGTCATCGCCAACCTTTCCCGTTTTGCGGAAACGTACAAGGCGACCCCCACGCTGGGCTACACCCATTATCAGCCCGCCCAGCTTGTTACGATTGGCAAGCGGGCGACGCTGTGGATGCAGGACTTCGTCAGCGATCTGGTAGAGCTGGATTTTGTCGTGGAAACCATGAAATTCCTGGGCTGCCGGGGAACCACCGGCACGGAAGCCAGCTTCCTCGAGCTGTTTGACGGGGATACGGCAAAAATCGACGAGATGAACCGCTGCATCAGCGCGGACTTTGGCTTTAGTCAGTGCTTCGACGTCTGCGGCCAGACCTACCCCAGAAAGCTTGACAGCCGCATCCTGAACTGCCTGTCTTCCATCGCCCAGAGCTGCTACCGCATGGCAAACGACATTCGACTTTTGCAGCACGACCGTCAGGTGGAAGAACCCTTTGAAAAGAACCAGATCGGTTCCTCCGCCATGGCCTATAAGCGCAACCCCATGCGCTCCGAGCGCATCTGCTCCCTGTCCCGCTACCTGATGGCGGACGCGCTGAACGCTCCCATGACCGCTTCCACCCAGTGGCTGGAACGCACGTTGGACGATTCCGCTAACCGGCGTATCTCCATGCCGGAGGGCTTCCTCTGCGCCGACGCCATTCTCAGGCTGGCACAGAACGTCACCGACGGCCTGCACGTGAACGAAAAGATCGTAGAGAAGACCGTGCGGGAGTATCTGCCCTTCATTGCCACGGAAAATCTGATGATGGAGGGCGTCAAGAACGGCGGCGACCGTCAGCAGCTCCATGAGATCATCCGCACCTGCTCCATGGACGCCACGGCCAAGATGAAAAACGGCGAACGCTGGGATCTTCTGGCCGATCTGGCCGGCCATCCGGAATTCGGCATGACGAAGCAGGAGATGGAAGCCGTTCTCGACCCCATGCTGTACACCGGCCGGTGTGCGGAGCAAGTGGAAAGCTACGTGAAAAAGGTAGCCCCTCTGATCGCCGGTATTGACCGCGAACAGGCGGAGATCAATATTTAACCGGCGGGCAGGGAAGGAGAGAGCGCTGTATGCAAGAAAAAATCCTGATTCTGGACTTTGGCGGACAGTACAATCAGCTGATCGCGCGGCGGGTGCGGGAGCAGAACGTCTACTGCGAGATCAAGCCCTACACCACGACCCTGGACGAGATCCGCGCCTTTGCGCCCATGGGCATCATTTTCACCGGCGGCCCCAACAGCGTGTATCTGGAGGAATCTCCCCACGTTGACCCGGAAGTGTTCCGGCTGGGGGTTCCCATCCTCGGTATTTGCTACGGCTGCCAGCTGATGGCGCATACGCTGGGCGGTCAGGTCACGGCCGCGCAGGAGGATACCGCCCGGGAGTACGGCAAGACCGTCACCTATTACGATACCAGCTGCAAGCTGTTCAAGGGCATCCCCAAGCAGGCCATTTCGTGGATGAGCCACGGCGACTACATGGCGAAGGTGCCGGATGGCTTTTCGCTGGTCGCCCACACCGACGCCTGCCCCAACGCCGCCATTGCCGACGAAAGCCGGGGCTTCTACGGCGTTCAGTTCCATCCGGAGGTGAACCACACCCAGTTCGGTTCCCTGATGCTGCGCAATTTCCTCTATGAGGTCTGCGGCGCCAAGGGCACCTGGACAATGGGTGATTTCTGCAAAAATACCGTGGCGCAGCTTCGGGACACCATCGGCCCCAAGGGTCGTGTCCTGCTGGCACTGTCCGGCGGCGTGGATTCCTCCGTTCTGGCGGCGCTGCTGGCCGAGGCGGTAGGGGATCGGCTGACCGCCGTATTCGTGGATCACGGCTGTATGCGCAAAAATGAGGGCGACGAGGTAGAAGCCGCCTTTGCCAAGTGGAACATCCACTTTGTCCGGGTGGACGCGGAGAAGCGCTTCCTGGACAAGCTCAAGGGCGTGGAAGACCCCCAGCGCAAGCGTCAGATCATTGGCGCGGAGTTCGGGTATGTATTTCTGGATGAAGCCGTGAAATTCGGCATCACCAAAGAGGACTTTTTCGCTCAGGGCACCATCTATCCCGACGTCATCGAGTCCGGCGCGGGGGATGCCGACGTCATCAAGAGCCACCACAACAAGCTCCTGCCCAGAGAGGTCATTGAGCAGTTCAAGGCCGTTCTGGAGCCGCTGGATCATCTTTTCAAGGACGAAATTCGGCTGCTGGGCAAAGAATTGGGGCTTCCTGATTATCTTGTCCACCGTCAGCCCTTCCCGGGCCCCGGCCTTGCCATTCGTATCCTCGGCGACGTGACGAAAGAAAAGCTGGACATTCTCCGGGAGGCGGACTTCATCTTCCGGGAGGAAATTGCCAAGGCCGACCTGGGAGACATTTGCAGCCAGTATTTTGCGGTTCTCACCAACGCCAGAAGCGTCGGCGTCATGGGCGACGGCCGCACCTATGAAAACGTTCTTGCCCTTCGCAGCGTCACGACCAGCGATTTCATGACGGCGGAGTGGACGCGGATTCCCTATGAGGTGCTTGACCGCGCCTCGGTACGAATTGTCAACGAAGTACCCCATATCAACCGCATTGTCTACGACATCACAAGTAAGCCCCCGGCGACGGTGGAATGGGAGTAATCGCTGCTGTAGGAAGATACAACAAGGAGGTCTATTATGTGTGGGATCGTAGGATTTACAGGCACGCAGAACGCCGCGCCGGTACTGCTTGACGGACTTTCAAAGCTGGAATACCGGGGCTATGATTCCGCCGGAATTGCTGTGATGCAGGGGAACCAAATCGCCATCAGCAAGGTCACGGGACGCATTCAGAACCTCCGGGAAAAGACGGACGACGGGCGGCTGGTTCCCGGTACCACCGGGATCGGCCACACCCGCTGGGCAACTCACGGCGCGCCCAACGACATAAACGCCCATCCCCATGCCAGCAATGACGGAAAATTCGCCGTCGTTCACAACGGCATTATCGAAAACTACATGGAGCTTCGGGAAGAACTGCTCCGGAAGGGCTATCGTTTCGAGAGCGAGACGGACACCGAGGTTATCGTCCATCTGATTGAAATGTACTATGCCGGCGATTTCCGGAAAGCCGTCATGAAAGCTTCTTCCCGGCTGGTTGGCTCCTACGCTCTGGGAATTGTCTGCACGGACGCGCCGGACACCGTTCTCGCCGTCCGGGAGGCAAGCCCTTTGATTCTCGGCGTGGGCATCGGAGAGAATTTCTTTGCCTCCGACGTCACCGCGCTGGTGGCGCACACCCGGAACGTCATCTATCTGGAGGACGGCGAGCTTGCAGAGCTGACGCCCGACTCCATTCAGGTCTATGATTGCTCAGGCCACCCCATCACCAAGAAGGCCAGCCGCATCACCTGGGACATTCAGGCGGCGGAAAAGGGCGGCTATGACCACTTCATGCTCAAGGAGATCATGGAGCAGCCCCGGGCGGTGGAAGCGACCATCACCCCCAGAATCCGGAATGGGGAGATCGTTCTGGACGACCTGAACATCGATCTTTCCCAAATCCATAAAATCGTCATTACGGCCTGCGGCTCGGCCTATTATGCCGGGTGCGCGGGGAAATATACCATCGAGAAGCTGTGCCGTATCCCCGTGACTACGGAGCTGGCAAGTGAGCTTCGCTACGCAGACCCCCTGATTGACGGGCATACGCTGCTCATCGTCCTGTCCCAGTCCGGCGAGACGGCGGATACCATTGCCGCCATGAAGGAATGCCAGCGCCGGGGCGCAAAGGCGCTGGCCATTGTGAACGTGGTGGGCAGTACCATTGCGAAAATCGCCGACTACACCCTGTACACATGGGCAGGCCCGGAGATTGCCGTGGCCACCACCAAGGGCTACACCACCCAGCTGACGGTGCTGTATCTGTTTGCCCTGTACGCGGCCAAATCTCTGGGGACTGTCGAGGGGAAGGAGTACAAGCGGCTGCTCACGGCGCTGCGCTGCCTGCCCAAGCAGATGCAGACGGCGCTGGACATGAACCCTGCCATTCCTGCTCTGGCAAAGAAATACCACGGCAGCCCCTCCATGTTCTTCATCGGAAGAAACACAGACTACGCCGTCGCTCTGGAAGGGGCGTTGAAGATGAAGGAGATCTCCTACATCCACGCGGAATCCTACGCGGCGGGCGAGTTGAAACACGGCACCATCGCCCTGATTTACGAGGGGCAGCCGGTGATCGCCCTGTGCTGCAACGACGCGGTCATGGAGAAGACCATGAGCAACATCGTGGAGGTCAAGGCGCGGGGCGCGGAGGTGCTCGCGGTGGCCTTCAAGGGGAACGGGAAGATCGTTTCTCTGGCCGACGACATGATCTTTGTGCCGAAAATCGACCCGCTGCTGTGCGCGGTGGCCGAAATCGTCCCGTTACAGCTGCTGGCCTATTACGTGGCCAAGGAAAACGGCTGTGATATCGACAAACCGAAAAATCTGGCAAAATCCGTTACAGTAGAGTAAAGGAGAGATCACCAATGACGAAATACATCTTTGTGACCGGCGGCGTGGTTTCCGGTCTGGGCAAGGGCATCACCGCGGCGTCTCTTGGCCGTCTTCTCAAGGCGCGGGGACTGAAGGTCGCCGCCCAGAAGCTGGACCCCTACATCAACGTTGACCCCGGCACCATGAGCCCCTACCAGCACGGCGAGGTCTACGTCACCGAGGACGGCGCGGAGACCGATCTGGACTTGGGTCACTACGAGCGCTTCATCGACGAAGACCTGAACAAGTTCTCCAACCTGACCACCGGAAAGGTGTACTGGAACGTGCTGAACAAGGAACGCCGGGGCGAGTATCTGGGTTCCACGGTTCAGGTCATTCCCCACGTGACAAACGAGATCAAAGAGTTCGTCTACAGCGTCGGCCGGAAGACCGACGCGGATGTGGTCATCACCGAAATCGGCGGCACCATCGGCGATATCGAGTCCCAGCCCTTCCTGGAGGCGGTGCGCCAGATCGCGCTGGAGGTAGGGAAGGAGAACAGCCTGTTCATCCACGTGACGCTGGTGCCGTTCCTCCGTGGCTCCGACGAGCATAAGTCCAAGCCCACCCAGCACTCTGTCAAGGAATTGCAGGGCATGGGTGTCAAGCCGGATATCATCGTTCTGCGCTGCGATGAGCCGCTGGAATCCTCCATTTTCCAGAAGATCAGTATGTTCTGCAACGTCAAGCCGGACTGCGTCATTGAAAATATCACCCTGCCCGTGCTGTACGAAGCCCCGCTGATGCTGGAAAAGTCCAATCTGTCCGGCATTGTCTGCCGGGAACTGGGTCTGGAGACCCCCAAGCCTGAGCTGACGGAATGGATTCAGATGGTGGAGAAAATCAGAAACAGCAGCAAGCACGTCACCATCGGCCTCGTGGGCAAGTACGTCCAGCTTCACGACGCCTATCTCTCCGTGGCGGAAGCTCTGCGCCATGCGGGCTACGCGCTGGACGCCGTGGTGGACATCCAGTGGATCGATTCGGAGACACTGACGGAGGATACCGTGGGCGAAAAGCTGTCCCATCTGGACGGCATCATCGTTCCCGGCGGCTTCGGCGGCCGGGGCATTGAGGGCATGATTCTTGCGGCGAAGTACGCCCGGGAAAAGAAGGTGCCTTATTTCGGCATCTGCCTTGGTATGCAGATCGCCGTCATTGAGTACGCCCGGAATGTTGCCGGTCTGGCGGACGCCAATTCCGGCGAATTTGACCCGGTGAGCGAGCATAAGGTCATCGACTTCATGCCCGGACAGAGCGACGAGGTGGACAAGGGCGGCACGCTGCGCCTTGGCGCTTACCCCTGCGTCATCACCCCGGATACGACCATGGCGCGGTGCTACGGCGCGGGTCTTATCCACGAGCGTCACCGCCACCGCTACGAATTCAACAACGATTTCCGGGACGTCCTGCAAAAGGCCGGACTTACCTTAAGCGGCACCTCCCCGGATGGTCGTCTGGTGGAGACCGTGGAGCTGACCGACCGGCCTTTCCACGTGGGCGTGCAGTACCATCCGGAATTCAAGAGCCGTCCCAACAAGCCCCATCCGCTGTTCCTGGGCTTTGTCAAGGCCAGTCTGGGAGAATAACCATGAGTATCCACGAAGAATGCGGCGTGTTCGGCGTTTACAGCCAGCGTCAGGAGGATGTAGCGAGCCTTGCCTACTACGGGCTGTATTCCCTACAGCACCGTGGGCAGGAGGGCTGCGGCATTGTCGTCAATGACGACGGTGTTTTTGACGGCCACAAGGGTCTGGGGCTGGTCAGTGAGGTGTTCACGGGCAGCGTCATGAAGCAGTTCCCCACGGGGAAAATGGCCGTTGCCCACGCCCGCTACGGCACCACCGGCGGCTCCAATCTGGCAAACTGCCAGCCTATTCAGGTCAATCATTTAAAAGGCAAGCTGGCGCTTGCCCATAACGGCAATTTGAGCAACGCGCTTCAGCTCCGCCGGGAGCTGGAGCTTTCCGGCGCCATTTTCCATACTACCTCCGACACGGAGACCATCGCCTATGTGATCACACGGGAGCGGATCACCGCTCCCTCCATTCAGGCGGCGGTCAGCCGCGCGGTGGACAGGCTGGAGGGCGCTTTTTCTCTGGTCATGATGTCCTCTACCAAGCTCATTGCGGTGCGCGACCCCCACGGATTCCGCCCGCTGTGCTATGGAAAAATGAAGGACGGGACGTATATCGTCGCATCGGAGAGCTGCGCCCTTCACGCTGTCGGCGCGGAATTCCAGCGGGATATTTTGCCCGGAGAAATCCTGACCTTTGACTGCGACGGCATCCACTCCGACACCAGCCACTGCGGCACCGCGCCCAAAAAGATGTGCATTTTTGAATACATCTACTTTGCCCGGCCGGATTCCGTCATCGACGGTGTCAGCGTTCATGATGCCCGGGTCAGGGCAGGGGAGATCCTCGCGAAGACCCATCCGGTGGACGCGGACATTGTCATCGGCGTGCCGGATTCCGGTCTGGACGCCGCCATGGGCTATGCCCGGGAATCGGGGATTCCCTACGGCATCGGCCTGATCAAAAACAAATATATCGGCAGGACCTTCATCGCCCCCGGGCAGGATCACCGGGTAGATCAGGTCAAGATCAAGCTCAGCCCCGTGGAAAGCGAAGTCCGGGGCAAGCGGGTGGTGATGGTGGACGATTCCATCGTCCGGGGCACAACTTCCGGGCGCATTGTGCAGCTTCTGCGGGACGCGGGGGCGAAGGAAATCCATATGCGCATCTCCGCGCCGCCCTTCCTGCACCCCTGCTACTATGGCACGGACATCGACTCCCGGGAGCACCTGATCGCCTGCCACCATACTGTGGAGGAAATCGGGGAGATCATCGGCGTTGACAGCCTGGGCTATCTGCCGTTGGGGAATCTGCGTGACCTGTGCGGCAGCGAAGAATATTGCAGCGCCTGCTTTGACGGCGACTATCCCACGGCGATCCCCGAGGACACCCGGAAAGACCAGTTTGAGCAGAAGCTTTCCCAGAGAAAGGCCGGTGAAAAGCCATGAATCGGATTTTTGACAGAAAAATCATTCTGGAGGACGGCACCGAGTTTTACGGTTACGGCTTCGGCGCCAAACGGGACGCGCTGGTGGAGCTGGTGTTCAACACCTCCATGGTGGGCTATCAGGAAATTCTCTCGGACCCTTCCTACACCGCGCAGGCTGTGGTCATGACCTACCCCCTGATCGGCAATTACGGCATGTGCAATGAAGACTACGAGACGGACAGACCCACCATCAGCGGTCTGGTCGTCCGGGAATTCAACAGCGAGCCTTCCAATTTCCGCGCCGCGCGGACACTGGAAGACGTGATGATCCAGTATGACATTGTGGGCATCGCCGGGGTGGACACCCGCCGCCTTGCCCGCCACATCCGGGATGAGGGCACTTGCAAGGCGCTGATCGTGGATGCCCAGACCCCCAGCATCGCCTGCCTTGCGGAAATGCGCTCCACTGCTCTGCCCACCAATCAGGTTTCCGTGGTGAGTACGAAATCCCCGTGGATATCCGCCTGTGCAAATCCAAAGCACCGCGTTGTGGCCGTTGACTGCGGCATCAAGCACAACATCATCCGCAGTCTGAACGCCCGGGGGTGTGAAGTGACCATCGTTCCGTGGACGGTTACCGTCGAGGAAGTGATGGCCATGCACCCGGATGGCCTGTTCATCTCCAACGGCCCCGGCAACCCGGAGGACGCAAAGCCGGTGATCGACCTCGTCCGCGCCCTCCGAGGCAAGCTGCCGATTTTCGGCATTTGTCTTGGACATCAGATCATCGCCCTTGCCTACGGCGCGTCCACTTACAAGCTGAAATTCGGCCACCGGGGCGGAAATCACCCTGTCAAAAATCTCCAGACGGGGAAGGTGGAGATCACCTCCCAGAACCATTCCTACGCGGTAAAGGCGGATTCTCTGGCGGGAACCGGCCTGACCGTGACCCATGTCAACCTGCTGGACGGTACGGTGGAGGGGCAGAAGTGCGCCGCCGACCGGATATTCAGCGTCCAGTACCATCCGGAAAGTGCCCCCGGCCCGCAGGACAGCGCCTACCTGTTCGATGAATTCATCGCCATGATGGAGGAAAAGTAACATGCCGAAACGTACCGATCTGAAGAAAATTCTGGTCATTGGCTCCGGCCCCATCGTCATCGGTCAGGCGGCGGAATTTGACTATGCCGGCACGCAGGCATGCCTCGCCCTGAAAGAAGAGGGCTATGAGGTCATTCTGTGCAACAGCAACCCCGCGACCATCATGACCGACCCCGCCATCGCGGACAAGGTTTACATGGAGCCGCTGACGCTGGAATATATCGCCCGTATCGTCCGCTTTGAGCGGCCGGACGCCATCATCCCCGGCATCGGCGGCCAGACGGGACTGAACCTTGCCATGCAGCTGGAAAAGAAGGGCATTCTGAAGGAATGCCACGTGCAGCTGCTGGGAACGCCCAGCGAATCTATTGAGCAGGCGGAGGATCGGGAACTGTTCAAGGAGCTTTGCGAGCGCCTTGGCGAGCCGGTGCTTCCTTCTCAGATCGCCAATACCATGGAGGAGGGGATCGCCGCTGCTGAGGCCATCGGCTATCCCGTGGTGCTTCGCCCCGCCTTTACTCTGGGCGGTACCGGCGGCGGATTTGCCGATAACGAGGACGAATTCCGGGAGATCATGAAAAACGCTCTGGTGCTGTCGCCCGTCCATCAGGTTCTGGTGGAGAAGAGCATCAAGGGCTTCAAGGAAATCGAATACGAGGTCATGCGGGACGCCAACGACACCGCCATTGCCATCTGCAACATGGAGAACATTGACCCCGTGGGCATCCACACCGGCGACTCCATCGTGGTCTGTCCCTCCCAGACGCTGACCAACAAGGAGTATCACATGCTCCGGGATTCCGCCCTGCGCCTGATCCGCGCGCTGAAAATTCAGGGCGGCTGCAACGTCCAGTTCGCACTGGACCCCAAATCCTTCCAGTATTACCTCATCGAGGTCAACCCCAGAGTGTCCCGTTCCTCCGCACTTGCCTCCAAAGCTTCCGGCTATCCAATCGCCCGGGTCTCCGCGAAGATCTGCGTTGGCATGACGCTGGATGAAATTCGTCTTGCCAACACCTGCGCGGCCTTCGAGCCGGCGCTGGACTATGTGGTCACCAAAATGCCCCGGTTTCCCTTCGACAAATTCTCCGACGCCAACAACCGTCTCGGCACTCAGATGAAGGCCACGGGCGAAACCATGAGCGTCGGCCGCTCCTTTGAAGAGAGCCTGCTCAAGGGCATCCGCTCTCTGGAGATCGGCGTGTACCACCTGCACATGCCAAAATTCGACAGCTGGGGCAGGGAAGACCTGCTGGACTATATCAAAATCGGCACCGACGACCGCATCTACGCCATCGCCCAGCTGCTGCGCATGGGCGTGAGCGTGGAAGAAATTGTAGAGAAAAGCACCATCGACGTCTTCTTCATCCGCAAGCTTCGGAACATCATCTCCATGGAGCGGGAGCTTTCCGGCGCGGTCATGGACAGCAGCGTGTATTATCAGGCGAAGAAGATGGGCTTCTCCGACCGGGCGGTGGCGCAGATTTGGAACGTCCCGGAACGGAAGGTGTTTGCCCTGCGTCAGAGCAGCAATATTCGCCCGGTGTACAAGATGATCGACTCCTGCGCAGGAGAATTCGACAGCTATATCCCGTATTTTTACTCCACCTACGAGACGGAAAACGAGTCCGTCGTCTCCGACAAGAAGAAGGTCATCGTCCTCGGCTCCGGCCCCATCCGCATCGGTCAGGGTGTGGAATTCGACTATTCCACCGTCCACGCCATCCAGACCATCAAAAACGCAGGCTACGAGGCCATCATCATCAACAATAACCCCGAAACCGTTTCCACGGATTACACCACCTCCGACAAGCTGTACTTTGAGCCGCTGACGGTGGAAGACGTAATGAACGTGGTGGAGCAGGAGAAGCCCGAGGGCGTCATTGCCTCTCTGGGCGGCCAGACCGCCATCAATCTGGCGCAGCCCCTGACGGACTTAGGCGTGAACATCATCGGCACCGACTGCGCCGCCATCGAAAAGGCGGAAAACCGGGACGCCTTTGAAAAGCTTCTCATTTCTCTGAACATCCCCCAGCCGAAGGGGAAGGCCGTCACCCGCATTGAGGACGGCGTCGCCGCCGCCCGGGAGATCGGCTATCCCGTTCTGGTGCGTCCCAGCTTCGTGCTGGGCGGACGGGCAATGCAGATCGTCGCCAACGAGGAGCAGCTGCGGCATTACCTCCACACCGCCGTGGAGATCGACGCGGACAAGCCTGTGCTGGTGGATAAGTATATCCGTGGCAAAGAGGTGGAGATCGACGCCATCTGCGACGGGACGGACGTGTTCGTCCCCGGCATCATGGAGCTGGTGGAGCGCACCGGCGTTCACTCCGGCGACTCCATCTCCGTGTACCCGTCCTTCTCCATTTCCAATAAGGTCAAGGGCATTATTTTGCAGTACGCGAAGAAGCTGGGGCCTGCCATCGGCATCAAGGGACTGTACAACATCCAGTTCATCGTCGATCCGGAGGATCATGTGTATATCATCGAGGTCAATCCCCGTTCCTCCCGTACCGTGCCGTTCCTGAGCAAGGCCACCGGCTATCCTCTGGCGGACATTGCCACGCTGGTGGCGCTGGGTCAGAGCCTGAAGGAGCAGGGCATCGACATGCTGTACCCCGACGAGCAGAAGCGGTACTATGCCAAAGCTCCGGCCTTCTCCTTCTCCAAGCTGCGGGGGCTGGATGCCTACCTGTCTCCGGAGATGAAATCCACCGGCGAGGCCATCGGCTACGACAACAACCTGACCCACGCGCTTTACAAGGCGATGCAGGCGTCGGGCATGAAGCTGGAAAATTACGGCACTGTATTCGTGACCATCTCCGACGAGGACAAGGAGGAAGCGCTGCCCCTGATCCGCCGGTTTTACCAGCTGGGCTTCAACATTGAGGCCACCGTGGGCACCGCGGTTTTCCTGCGCCAGCACGGCATCAAGACCCGCGTCCGGGCGAAGGTGGACGATGGCTCCGACGAAATTCTCAAATCCATCCGTCAGGGCTACGTCACCTATGTCATCAACACCATGGATGTCCGGTGTGAGGACGTGCATTCCGGCTCCAGCCAGATCCGCCGCTGCGCGGTGGAAAACGGCGTCACCATGCTGACGGCGCTGGACACGGTGCGGGTGCTGCTGGACGTGCTGGAGGAGATCACCCTCGGCATTTCCACCATTGACGCCTGATTCTTTTCCATTTGGAGCCGCCCGACAAGGGCGGCTCCTTTTGTATGTGAAAAATGTCAAGGAAAATATTTCACAAAAGTTTACATAATTCTTGTCCATTTTTCCAAATTGCGGCGGGCGGCGGGGTAGGGTATAATAGCGGCACAAGAAAAGGACGGAGGGAACGCATGAAACGGTGGATACCCATTGGGGTGGTTTTGGTGCT
>ENA-UOJD01003251-UOJD01003251.1-human-gut-metagenome-genome-assembly--contig:-P48-NODE-3251-length-12030-cov-9.464718_pt1 | contig 12030 bp, 14 predicted proteins | sample MGYA00242342_ERZ723889 | MGnify/ENA metagenome assembly ERZ723889
CATCCAAATGGCTCATATTTAATTTTAAGTCTCGTTTCATTGTGTGAAATTTTCCTTGTATTTAAAAATAATTTTTTAAATATTTACACTCCCAATATAGCTATATTTATAAACTAAAATTAGCATAACACACAACAGTCACACAGTTGTCACACCACTTTAATTTCCCTGCGAACAGTTGGCTGCATCAATTGCAACGGCAAGCATAAGGGCCGGAATTTCATCCTGTGGATTCATGATATCCAATACATAAGTATCTCCCCAGTGGAACAATTCTTTTGAGATATGGATGACCACACTACATGCCGCATAGACATCATAATTCCAATTCATAAAATCACCTTCACACCGCCATCCGTTATAATCGATTTCATACCGTGGTTTGAAAAAAGTAAATTCCTTCTGGATGCTTCCCATCTCCCTGCCACCAATCTCAATATCAAAGCAAGGCAAAAGAGTAAACACTCTCTGCTTGATCATTCCGATTTCATTTCCTGCTGCATCGTACACATGAATCTGATGTCCCATACGAAACATTTCGGTTTTTACAAAATACTTTCGATTTTCATTTTCATCATATACATCATATGTGTCCGTCCATGAAAACACTCTCTGCTTAATCAATAATCTCATCGCTATCTCCTCATATATTTAGTTTTTATTAAATAATTATAATATCTGCACCAGATGAAAACAAGAGTATGAACTTTTTGTGTACTGCGAAAAATTTTCTATGGGAAAAAAAGAAATTAACAAACCGGAAATCACAGTGGAAACTTTCAACCGTGCAATACGTACTTACCAACGTGAAGATGTGTCTTACCTTCTTGCACATGGTATATTAAAACAGGTTCCAGAAGATGAAAAACTTCACCCTGTCATTTCCAGAAAAACATCCAAAAAAAATGTGTACATTGGCAGTGCCATTGCCTGCGCACTTGTTCTGCCTATTATTGTAGGATTTGCTTTTTCTTCTGGTTCGGGAAAGAATGATAACGCTACAGTTTCTTCTACAGAATCCGTTGAGAACACCCAAAAATAATTTCCGACATTTACATTTTATTTTACATACAAGTCTGATGATTTTTCATGCAACAAAATTCTCCGCAAATGACACTATAAAAATGACAGAAAAATCATATAGGGAGGATTTGCTTATGAAAAAATTATATGTTGCAGCTTTATTAACCATCAGCCTTCTATTGACCGCCTGTGGTGCATCCAATACACCGGAAACAGAAAATGATCTGATAGACCCACCGATAGAAAAGACTTTGGATTCCACAGAAAGCCAAAATGATCCATTGGAGAAAATCACTCAATCCGGTCCTTGTGGAACCATCTGCCTGTCTCTTCCAAAAGGCTGGAGTTATATCATGCGAAATGTAGACGATGAGAAACTAACCACATGCGACTATGGTATTCAGATTCGTCCTGACGATGCGAAAAGCGGCTATGTGGAAATTGGCTATTCTTCTACCTTTGGTCTGTGCGGAACAGGGCTTGAAACAAAATATGTTACCCTTTCCGGAAAAAGCGCAGAAGTATGTTACTATGATAAATCCCCGATCTGGAGTTTCGTGATTTTCGGTGACACGAATCATACACTGATTGCCTCGACAATTGACACGGAAAGCTGGTGGGATACTTATGAAAATGAATTGATGTCAATTTTGGATTCGGTTCGTCTGGACAATACCAGTTGTTCCTGAGCTATTGGCATTTAATCGTTAAAAAATCCCGCTTTTTTTCAAAAGCGGGATCTCTTTATTTCATCTTTTTCTTATAATCCTAATACTCTTTTCTTTGCTGCAGCAAACTCATCTTCCGTGAGAATGCCATCATCCAGCATTTGTTTCAGTTTCATAATCTCGCCGGATGTGGAACTGTATTCTTCTTCCGGTCGTTCCATGCTTTCCTCACTTTTGACGTAGCTGGCCTGAAATTCTGCGTTGATCTGGGAAATTTCTTTCTCACCTTTGATGTATGCATCATACATATCAAACAGATCAATCCCGCTTCCTTCCACACAGTCATCCGGTTCCTGCCAGGAACGTATGAGTGCAATGCGTTCCTCTTTGGTTGTATCTTTAATCAAATATCCACTCATAAGTTATCCTTCCTAGTAACCTTATCTCATATTACATATAATCTTCATACTCGCTTGTATACTCATCCATGTACTCTTCGTAATATTTGTACAATGGTGAAGACGGATCCTCTAATTGTCCTGCAAGCGAAAATCCAAATAACCACATAAGTGTTGCAATCACAATAGAAATTCCTGCTGTCACAATACCTCCGATTGCGAGTCCCTTTCTCTTATTGGTAACAATCTGCACAATACCAAAGATAATTGCAAGAATCGCAAGAATATAGTTTACGCAACATGCAAACAAAAAAATGGAGGCAATACCAAGAATCAGAGAAGCAATACCAAATCCGATGGAATCTCCCTTCTGTTTCTGTGTTGCCTGCCCGTATACCGGCTGCTGATAAGCATTTCCATTATTGTACTGCTGGTTATTATACCCGTTGGTATTATTGTATCCGTTCTGACCACTGTAGGTATTCGTGTTGTTATATGTCTGATTTCCATATCGCTGCTGACTGTTATACATATCCTGTCCGTACATATTGGCATCGCCATATCTCTGCTGGCTATTGTACATGTCAGAACTTCCATAATTCTGATTGACAGTTTCTTCCTGCGATGCAGCTTTCTGATTAACAGTATCCTGCTGTACGCTTTCTGTCTCTGGCTGCACATCCGGCTCCGGTGCATTGTACGCCTGTGCTTCCGGTGCATTATACGCACCTGTATCTGATGTCTGATCCGTCACATTTCCGGTTCCATCCTGATTAAAAAATTCATCACTCATGATGTATCCCCCCTTTTTCTCGATTCCTTCCGTTTTTAAAGCGAATGTCATTTTCACAACGAGAAAAGTATATCATTTCTATATAATGTGTGTCAAATTTATGCCTGCTCCTGCTTCCAGAAATCTACCGGCTCATAATCCTGCAGTTTTGCAAGAAATCCTGCTTTTTGTAGTTCCTCCTGAATGATATCCAGTATTTCCTTACTCTCTGCCCGGATCGTATGATAATGATATCCTGAAGTTACATTCTTAAGAAGGCTCGACTTTCCTGTCGCAATTTCTTCCATGTAACGCCGGATGTCCATGCGGGATTTGATATTCATATCTGCCCGAAGCACGCCATATACTTTATGATATACAAATACATCCACAATAGTTCCGCCTAAGTCTACAATGGTGGTAAGTTCCTTCTCCACATCTTCATCCGCATGATACACTTTAAATACACGGGTTGTCTCCGTCTGCCCCTGCATCAGATAGCCTCGATTTGTGGAGAAAATATCAAAACCGTTTGCCCTCAGTAACGCAATATCCTGCACAATCACCTGACGGCTCACATCAAAATGTTTTGCCAGTGTCACCCCGGCAAGCGGGCTGCTGCTCTCTGTCAGCATCCGCACAATTTCATCTCTTCTTGCTTCTCCATTCATATCCTGTAACCTCTACACCTGTACCGGATGCAGATTTTTCAATGAAATATCCAGAATCGGTGCAGAGTGGGTCAATGCTCCACTGGATACAAAATCCACACCCAGATTGATCAATCTGGTAATGTTCTCTTTTGTTACATTGCCGGACACCTCAATCTCCGCTCTGCCATCAATATATGCAATGGCTTCTTTTAAGGTATCGGTATCCATATTATCCAGCATGATAATATCTGCGCCTGCCTCAACAGCCTCCTTTACCATATCCAGTGTTTCTACTTCCACTTCAATTTTACGTACAAATGGCGCATACTCTTTCGCTGCCTGGATGGCTTCCTTTACACCACCTGCTGCTCCGATATGGTTGTCCTTCAAAAGCACTCCGTCTGACAAATTATAACGATGGTTATTTCCTCCACCGATACGTACTGCATATTTTTCAAAAATACGATTGTTTGGTGTGGTCTTTCTTGTATCAAGAAGCTTTGTCCTGCTGCCTTTCAGCAAAGCTGCTACTTGGTGTGTGTACGTTGCAATACCGCTCATACGCTGTAAGTAATTGAGTGCGGTGCGCTCCCCGCACAGAAGGGTACGGATGTCTCCATGTACCTTTGCCATCAGCTGCCCTTTTTTCACTTCTTCACCATCTTTTACAAAAAACTCGACCTCTGTCTTCTCGTCAAGCAATGTAAATACTCGCTCAAATACCTGCAATCCGCAGATAATTCCATCCTCTTTACAGATGAGATCAACCTCTCCTGCCTGTGGATGCGGCATCACACTGTTTGTGGATACATCCTCGCTTGTAATATCTTCTTTTAATGCACTTAAAATAAGTGGATCTACGTTTAATTTTAATGTTACCTGATCGTACATATCATTCCTCACTTTTATTTCTTTCACTCAATATTCAGGCGGTCTTTGACTCTTCCATCCTGCGGTCCGCCTCCGCAATTGCTTCCCGGACTTCTTTATGATACATCTTTGCCAGCTTCTCGTCATCTTCATATGCAGCCATATCAACCGCCGCAAAAAGCTCCGGTTTCTGCTTTGCCTTCTGCGTAAGTTCACCGCTCATCTGCTTTGCGGCACGCTTTGCAAATACAAGGCTTTCGAGAAGGGAATTACTTGCCAGACGATTTCTTCCGTGAACACCATTACATGCCGTCTCGCCAACTGCATACAGCCGGTCCATGGACGTCTTGCTCATATAGTCAACCCACACACCTCCCATAAAGTAGTGTTGTGCCGGAACCACCGGAATACATTCCTTAGTCACATCATACCCCATTTGCCGGCAATGCTCAACGATATTTGGGAAATGCGTGCGAAGTTCTTCCTCCGGAATCGTCCGCAAATCTTCCCACACATGCTCCGTGTGATCCTTTTCCATCTGTTCATAGATTGCTTCTGTGAGCAGGTCTCTCGGAAGAAGTTCGTTAACAAAGCGATTCATATTCTTATCATACAACTTTGCTCCTTCTCCTCGTACAGATTCAGAAATCAGGAAACTGCGTTCCTGCTCATCCCTTAAGAAAAAAGTTGTGGGATGAATTTGTACATAATTGATATTTTTCAACCGAACCTTGTGATGCAGCGCAAGCGCAAGTGCATCTCCGGTCAGATGGCGGAAATTCGTGGAATGACGATAAAGACCACCGATGCCTCCACATGCCCAGACGGTCTCATTCGCCTCTACGGTTTCTAATGTTCCATCTTCTCTTCGGATAACCGCACCATAACAAATGTTGTCCTCTTCTACGATATCCACCATCGTTGTATGTTCAAAAATTGTGACATTCGGCAATTTTTTTACCGCTTCATACAGTTTACTTGTAATTGCTTCCCCTGTAATATCTTCATGAAACAGGATACGCTTGTCCGAGTGTGCTCCCTCTCTGGTAAAAGCCAAAGCACCATTCTCGTCTCTTGCAAAATCCACACCATATCCAAGCAAATCATGAATTACGTCTTGTGAGGAACGAATCATGATATCCACCGACTCACGGTCATTCTCATAATGACCAGCCTTCATCGTATCTTCAAAATAGCTGTCATAATCCGCATCATTTTTCAGCATACAGATTCCACCCTGCGCAAGATAGGAATCGCTGCTCTCCACATCAGATTTTGTAATGATTGTAATTTTCTTATCTTCTGGAAGCTGTAAAGCACAATACAGACCGGAACATCCGCTTCCAACGATTAATACATCTGTCTTCATACTCTCCACATTCTTTCTGTATAACTTATATACGCGTTATTGTCTCGTAGTATAGCACATATCTTTACATGTGACAAGACAGATGTTAATTCAGTGTCTGTAACAAAAGCCATCAAAGAAAAATACTGTAGGTTTTCAAAACCTACAGCATTTTTTCAGACTTTTGCTTGTTGTATTAGCCTCTGATTTGACCTCAATTGGAAAAATATCATTTTCTCTCTGAATCAGAAAATCAACCTCATAAGGTGGGTTTGTCTGTGTCCAGTATCGAGGAACCACTTCAATTATAGATTTCACATCTGTACTGAAAAGTGTCGAAAATAAAATCACCTTTCATCTTCTGCCCAGAGCCGTGCGCACCGCACGGCTCTCTGCCATCCCCTGAGCAGCTTTTTGCGCTCCCCAGAGTCCATTACCGGTTCAAACCTTCGTCCCAGCTGCCAGTTTTCCCGGATTTCATCCCTGTCTTTCCAGTAACCTGCTGCAAGTCCTGCCAGATATGCCGCTCCGAGTGCTGTTGTCTCGATACATTCCGGTCGAAGCACTGCCGCATCAATGATATCTGCCTGAAACTGTACAAGCATGTTATTTGCACTGGCTCCTCCGTCCACGCGCAGACCATTCAGCGTCACGCCGGCATCCTCTTCCATGGCGTGAATGACATCTTTTGCCTGATAGGCAATAGACTCTAATGTTGCACGGATAAAATGTTCCTTTTTACATCCCCGTGTCAGCCCCACAATCGTTCCGCGCGCATACGGATTCCAATACGGTGCCCCCATGCCGGCAAACGCAGGAACAATATAAACACCATTGGAATCCGGGACTCTCTTTGCATATTCCTCGGACTGTCCAGCGGTACGGATCATACGCATTCCGTCCCTCAGCCACTGGATGGCCGCCCCTGCCACAAAAACACTTCCCTCAAGTGCATATTCCACTTCCCCTGCAGTACTCGCAGCAATGGTTGTAAGCAGTCCATGTCTGGAAATGATTGGTTCCTTTCCGGTATGCATCAAAAGAAAACAACCGGTTCCATAGGTATTTTTTACATCCCCTTTTTCAAAACAGCACTGTCCGAACAATGCCGCCTGCTGGTCTCCTGCCACACCCTTCACAGGAATTTTACCGCCAAAAATCTGCTCCTGTGTCTCTCCGAAGAGACCACTCGACGGCCGCACTTCCGGCAGCATTTCTTTTGGAATGCGAAACAGCTCTAATATCTCTTCATCCCAGCAGCATCTGTGTATGTCAAACAACATGGTTCTTGCCGCATTCGTATAATCCGTGACATGCACCGCTCCTTTGGTCAGATTCCAGATCAGCCATGTATCCACCGTACCAAACAAAAGTTCCCCTTTTTCTGCCGCCTCACGCGCGCCTTTCACATGATCAAGAATCCATGCGATCTTGCTTGCGGAAAAATAAGCATCCGGCACCAGACCTGTCCGCTTCTGCAGCATCGGTCCATATCCTTTTTCTTTCAGTTCGTCAATCTGTTCTGCCGTGCGCCGGCACTGCCAGACGATCGCATTGTATACGGGTTCCCCGGTCTTTTTATCCCAGACGATTGTGGTTTCGCGCTGGTTTGTGATGCCAATGGCACGGATATTTTTGGATGATGCCCCGATATTCGCCATTGCCTCTATGGCAACCGACATCTGGGAGGACCAGATTTCCCTCGGATTCTGCTCTACCCAGCCCGGCTGCGGGTAAATCTGTGTAAATTCTTTCTGTGCCATCGTGACGATTTTTCCTGCATGATCAAACAGGATACAGCGGGAACTTGTCGTTCCCTGATCCAGTGCCATAATATATTCTTTCATCATCTGTAATCCCCCCATATAATTTTCCTGTAGCTTTTCTTTTTCCTATTTTACTGCATATTCCCATTTATCACCAGTTCATTTTTTTCATTTTTCAATTGTGGTACTGTTTTCCTTTGACAAACGGTATTTATTAGAGGTATGATTATTATACAATTTAACGGTTTTGCATATTTTGCAGAAGGAGAACATTACATGAACGAAAAACAGTATTTACGAGCCAACAAGCGGGTATTTCTCGCTGTCACCATTATCTTTGCCTATATCACGCTGACCATGCTTGCTGCACTGGCGGCCAACCACGGTGACCACTTTGTCCGGATTGTGATCCAGTGTCTGGTTTCGGTCGGCGTGATTATCATTTCCGTATTGGGCTATCTGACCCGAAAGGAGACGCACACCTGTGCCATCATCCTGACAACCGCCATGATAGTCGGTTATGCAGCTGTCGCTTTACTAAATACCACGGAAGGGACATGGGCTTACGCGTTTCCCCTCGTTATTGCCGCCATGGTTTATCTGGATGAACGGCTTATGAAAATAATAAACAGCGTATTTCTGCTTGTAAATATCGTCCGTCTGATGCTCGATTTTGACTCTCATGCATCTGCTGCACTGACCAACAAGGTGCTGGCACTGTTTGTCCTGCTCCTTGTTGCATACGCTTCTATCAGTATTACACGGATGCTTGTACTTTTCTTTAATGAAAACATGACTGAGATTACAGAAGCTGCGGATAAGCAGAAGAAAAACCATGATCAGATGCTTCTCGTTGCCGAAAATATTTCCAAGCATTTTGGCGAAGCAATGACTGTTCTTGACAGTTTGGAAAACAATATTGATGTCAGCCACAGTTCTATTCAGGAAATTGCAGACAGCACCGAAAGCACCGCCGAAGCCATCCAGAAACAGGCGGTTATGTGTTCCAATATCCAAGGCAACACCGATGCGGCAGAAGCCGGCATCCACCAGATGATTAAAGCCGCACATGAAACAGATGCTACCGTAAAATCCGGTGCACAGGTCGTCCTGGAATTAAAGGAACAGGCACAGAACGTTGAAGAAGCCAGCAATATTACGGTACAGGTCATCCAGAGCCTGACTGCAAAAGTCGAAGATGTGCAGAGCTTTGTCGGATCCATTATTGAAATTTCCAACCAGACAAATCTGCTTGCCTTAAATGCTTCCATTGAGGCTGCGCGTGCCGGGGAAGCCGGAAAAGGGTTTGCTGTGGTGGCCGATGAAATCCGCCAGCTTTCCGAACAGACAAAAAATGCCTCTGCCAACATTACAGAAATTATCGACAAATTAAATGATGACACAAAACGTGCCAACGAAAGTATCGAAAACTCAGTTGCTTCCGTAGAAAAGCAGAACAAACTGATTGAAAATACACAGGAGAAATTCGGCGATGTCGGTGAAACCGTTGAACACCTGATGGAAGATATCCATACGGCAGAAGAAAATATCCAGAAAATCCTTGATGCCACCAATGTTATTTCCGATAATATTACCCACCTCTCCGCCACCGGTGAGGAAGTGGCTGCCTCTTCCACCGAAGGGCTGCGTATGGCAGATTCCACGGTGGACAATATGAAGGGCTGTAAAAAAGTTCTGGAGAATATTTACATGCTTGCAGAAGATATGAAAGATTCCGTAGAGCACAAAGAACTCGGATAACTCTGTCTGCCAAAAAGCCGGACGCTGTTTACACAACGTCCGGCTTTTTATTGTTTACAGAAAATACAAAAGTGACAGGCAAACGGCCATGCCAAGGCTTCCCGCACAGGCACTCTCGGTCTGCGCAGAATTCGGGCTGGCATGTTTCCGGCTGTCACTTCTCCAGATCTTCCATGCACCGGACGCTGTATGATAATTTTCTTCCGTCAGACGTTCCATACTTTCATAGGCATAACACGTTTCCATGACTTTCAATGGTGTCTTAGCATCCATCCGGATCTGTTCTGTTTTTTGAGATCCGGCAGCCATTCGCATCATAAGCATATGTGCCACGGAACAGCGGATTTGCCATTCCCGGAAGGACGGACTCCATCCCCGTCAGCTGGCTTCTCTCATCATATGTATACGAAGTCCGCAGACCATTGCCATAAAGCACTTCCGTCTGCATATCGTTTTTATCATACCGGTACTGTGCACGGATGCCATTTGAGGCACATACTTCTGCAAGTTTTCCTGCTTTATCGTAGCTATATGACGTTTTCTATTCACCCGTAATAAGTTCCCTCAGGCGGCCGCATGCATCATAATGGTTTTCATAAAGTATATTTCCCCATGCCCGTTTGCTAAGGACTCTTCCCTCTGTATCATGGGTATAGTGATAATCCGTGCCGTTTTCCGATGCTTCCACAAGATTTCCCTGTCATACCAAAAGTAGATCTCTAAATTGATCTTCATGTATCTTTCTCTACTTCTGATCTATTTCAATCAATTTAACAACCTTAAGTGATGTCCTTAAGTGATGTCCTTAAGTGAAGACATAATTAAACATACTATAAGCCAAAATATGTCATCAAAAAATCTTCAAAGCTATGCCATTCAGCTTGCAGTACACCATTCAGCAATTTTTCATCTCCACCTTCAAAATCTACCCTATACACTTTATCGTCTATAGTATTTAACACAATCACCTCATTTGCCACCATTTCTGTCAATACAAGATAATGCTCTGGAAATGAATGTTCCATTCTGCATTCCATTGTTACACTCTCAACATTTACCTCATCTTCAACTATATCAAGAAATTCCATCCCCAAGGTTTCTTCCCAAAATGGTCCTTCAAAATTCATAAAAAAATCCTCGACAGCTTTAGAAGCTTTCACACTTAAACGCTGAAAAGTTTTTATTACCTCCTCGGGACTTTCTCTTGTATATGTGTCACTATCCAAAATTGCTTTTAACTCACTTACAATATTCATAATTTATTGTCCACCTTTCATAGCCTCTCGTCCTCTTGCTTTCCAATATTCAATAGAATCTACTTTCTGAAATAACCCTCTCGTAGTACTAACCATCGGATTAAACGGATTGAGTTGACCCTTATATGGATGGAGAGGTCCTTTTTTCGCATTGGAAATATTATGATAACGTGTAGAAGCTTCAAACAATGGTCCAACACTTCTCTGTCGTGAATGATGCAATGTGGCAACATAACCATCATTAAGAATAGGTCCTAACCCATACTTTTCAGCAGCTTGTGCATTAGTCAAACCTCTTCCTTTCTTTGCTCCAGTTGTTCTAACCATATTCCAATTAATATCATTTTTTTGAGTTTCCGAGGTTGTCCCGTTCTTCCCGTTTTACATTTCCTTCCGGGTCTTTGATGCTGCTGACATAATGCAGTCCATTGTAGCGGTACTCCGTAATTTTCTGTATGGCTTCGGTGCGGATTCTTCGGCCGAGCTTATCATAGTAATTTCTTATATCCTTATAGTCATCACATTAGTCTTCTAATATTCTTCGTTTGTAACTATTCAGAACCACCCTTATTCAAAGATGAAATTAGGGTGACCTGAGATCGCATTTTTGATTGCTTCGTAAGCATTGTACCCCTGCTTATGTGCCGTACCAACGTAGGGCATGATTTTTAGATAATCTCTGGCACCTTCCTCAGTTCGGAAGCATCCGGATACTTTTGTTTTCATCTTTATCATCCGCAGGTCTCGTTCCGCCTGATTGTTATCAAACGGGACATTGAAGTTATGGATAAAAAGGCAGACTGAGGCCTTGTAATTTGCAAGGCGTTCTACCAGGGCAAGGATTTTTCCTTTTTTCTTCCGACCACGTTTTTTCTCTGTGGTTTCGGGAAGTGGATTTTCCTTCCGAGCCTGTCCGATAAGTTCATCATACTTTTTATCGAACTTATGATAGTGATAATAGCTCAGAAAGTCCTTACCTTTCTCTACAGCTTTGTCTTTGACCTTTTTCATTTCCAGTAAAAGGTCTATAAATGCAGATGCCCACTTCTGTTCAGGATGATTTTCATCAATCCCCGTTAATTCACGGAGAAGATGAGCACAGCAGACTGCATGCTGAATATCCGGATAATTCCAGTAGGAAGCCCAGCAGTCATGCATGGCAATCCCTTTGAATTCCGGGAGAACACCGCATTGTTCCATGCCCGCATTTCCACGTTTGGGACTGATATCAAGATAGGTGTATTCACAGTTTGAGGCATCATGAACCCACCAGAGTTTTTTATCCACTCTGGTTCCTGTTTCATCGAAATGGCCAAGTGCGGAATCGATCATTTTATTCTTGATCTTACCTATTGTTTCACTCAGACTGTCAGCGCATCTTTTTACCATGCTGCTGATTGTTCCTGTTGCAATCGGAATGTTAAATACTCCGGAAAGGATCTCATGGGTGCGTTTGATGCTGACTGCACCTACGGTATTCAACGCAACAGCTAATGACTGAAGGTTTTCGCCATA
>ENA-UOJD01003253-UOJD01003253.1-human-gut-metagenome-genome-assembly--contig:-P48-NODE-3253-length-12028-cov-4.941702_pt1 | contig 12028 bp, 10 predicted proteins | sample MGYA00242342_ERZ723889 | MGnify/ENA metagenome assembly ERZ723889
TCCATTTTGATATGCACTTGATATCACATAGGATTGTTCATAAAATGCACTACAATTATAATTATCATATTTCCTGTTCCAGTGCATAGTCTTTTATCCAGTCATCTTCTACTTTTAGCGGATTTTCACAAAATCTGGTAATACTGTAGCATTTTTCAAACAGAAAATCAATCGTTTTCCTCACCTTGGTTGTTTTTGGACGGTAACTATAAATTTTCATGTTCTACTATGAATAGTACCCACAATTTCACGTAAAATCAATGTAAATGATTTATAATGTTGAACTCAAACGTACATTCCGGGTCACTACAGTGGTATTTTGGCTTAAAATGGGCAATCTTAAGAAATTACGAGAAAAGAAAAAACTTTCACAAGGTCAATTATCAATCAGATCCGGTGTAAACCTTCAAACGATAAAGGCGTACGAACAGCGTACTCGCAACATCAATCATGCACAGGGAGATATTTTGAACCGACTGGCAAATGCTTTGGATTGTGCAATTGAGGATCTGTTAGAAGATGATCCTGCTTCGAGGGCATAAGAAAAGGACCACCTCATCACTGAGATGGTCCTTAAATAGGCAATTATACATTTACGTGTTTAGAAGAAACAAAACGTTTCTTTCCAGCTTCAAACTGTTCTGGGTACATTCGCTGTACCACGGATTCATCCACATTTGCAACAAGCATGTTATACACTGCTTCAATATTGCTTTCATTCCTGCTTTCATTCCTGATCCGTTTTGCTTCATAATCAAGTATTTCTCCACCCATAACAGAATCAACTCCTTCCTTCACGTTATCGTATTTATTGGTTAATGATTGTGCTACCTTGTCACACATTGCTTTGATTGCAGATTTTTCAAATTCCGATATTTTGCCTTGTTGAACCAACGATTCCAACTGATCCCACAACTTAAGATATGTATTTTTCATATCTTCAATCAACGCATGATCTTTTTCCATTTTTTCAAGTGAGTAATTGAAAAAATAAAACGGAATTAAGAAAAACAACTTCTTACTAAGCATATCATCCAAACTGTAATCTTTGATCTTTACAATTGGAATTTTATAGCTTACAGTTCCTCCAGGTGTATTTACCACAATTTCATGGGAATCTGGTGTACTATCATTGCATCTTAAATATAAAATTCCAGATGCAGGCATTGTGAATACCGTTTTTGAAACATCTGATTCTGCAGTAGTAATTGCAATGTGCGTCGAATACTCAAAAATCCGTACCGTCATTGTGCCGTCTACGCTACTTTGACATTCAATGTGATACCGTCTTGAGTTACCGATTGTAAAATTTGAATCTGTGATTCGCTTTTCATCGGCTCCTGTTGTGATAAACACTTCATTCTGATACAGTTCCACATTCTCTGTTTCCTGCCAATTTTCTCCAAACATTTCGTTTACCAATGGGACAATCAATCGTTTACAGTCCGTCAGTAATGTGCGAAATGAGTCATCATAAGGTGTTCCATAATTGCTCATATCTTAGATATCCTCTCTTTCCCTACTTAAGTAGAATTATAATTTTATCTATATAAACAGGGAAAGTTTGGGCATCCCTGATTGTTTTCAGGGAATATCCCTTATTCATTTAGTCTTTATCAGACTTTGTTGTATATGCAGCCACGAGCATCTGCCGAGACTACATTTCTTGTACTATAATACTTTTACTTTACACATATATTATAGCATATGCCGTGAAATCTGCAATATACATTCACCGGCATTCAGACTTCAAGACCGTATCGGTATCTACAGACTCTTTTTCCTCGACTCAAACTTAATACATATTCATTATAAGGCAGAACGCGTGTTCTTGCAAGAAAAATCCTTTTCAACTTCTCCATTCGTTTACTCTATTGATAATAGTATGAACTGGTTTTTTGTCGCATTTCGACTTCTCAAGGTAAATGCAAATTTTTAATCCTTTTTGCATTTACTTTGAGAATAAGTCCTAACATCATTAGATGCCATGAGCTTTGCCCTTGATTTAAGCGGCAATTTTGAATTTTGTTCATAATAAAACAGGCACAAAGTAGAGCCAAAAAACCTATTTTATGCCTGTCATACTAAATGCAAACCTATTTTGCATTAGGTTTGCAAATTAACCTTTTTTTCATAAACATTACCTCTTTTATGTGCAATTATTTAACATTAATTCCGCAGTGTCGTAAATCTACAACCGACACGTTCTTAACTTTAAACGTATATTTATGAATACCTTTTTTAATTACTTTATTTGCCGGGGATCTGTACTGATAAATCAGTTTACCCGGACAGGAAGCATAGGTATAAAACGGATAAGCCAGATCTGCTCCCATCGTATTTACAGTATATCCCTTTACAATAATGGTATTTCCACTGTAGGAAAGAGATTGGGTTACAAACTTGATTTCATCTTCTTCATAGTCGCTCAGCTTGGTGCTGACCTTCAAGGAATATGTATTTGCCTTTGGAGACACTGCCTTACTCGTCTTTGCATCATTTTTGTTTTCGATCATTTCGACTTTCGCCTTATATTTTGCCGAACCTGCTCCTTTTGCCTTATAAGTAAATGTGTATTTACTTGTGGCAGCACTTGTAAAAGTCTTGATCTTTTTTGAGCCTTTATAAACATAAATTTTGGAAACACCACGGACTCCTGCACCGCCATTATTGACATCCACCTGAATGCCAGCCTGATCCGCAGACATCTTCGTCACTTCAATCTTCGGCTCTTTTTTTACGACTGTTTTATACACCGGTTCATCCGTAACGGTGATTTTTGCTCTAACCTTAAGGCGTGGCAGCGTTTTCACATTCTTGTTTTCTTCTTTTATATAGCCATACTGTACGGATACCTCTTCGCCAGGCTTTGCGGTCTGTCCTGTAATAACGGCTGATTCACTCCGATTGATCGTCTGACTCATTAGTGCCGGTCCAAAATCAGCAAACCAGGTTAGTGTAACCGGGCTTTCCGTAGTCACATACATACCTACCCGGATAACTTTATCCGTGTCATTTTTTACAACAAATGTATCCGGTTTCTGTCCGATATAAATGTATCCGGTAGTATTTGCTTCACCAAATATTACACTGCCACTTTTTGCTTCTGTAAGTGTATAAGTTACCTTATTTGCATCCAGATCCATTTCGAAGTTCTTTGCAAAAACAGGCTCTGCATGACAGATTACCATGACCAGCAAAAGCATACATGCTGCTATCCCCAAATACAGCAGCCTTCTTCCTTCCATTTGTGTTTCCTTAAATTGTTTCATCATAACCAGTCCTCCTTTGTCGTCCATTTACTGTAAAAATATGATACCTCATTTACGGCAATTTGCGACATTTTGTGCACGAATTACAGTTATTTCGACATGAACGATATGTTGTCATCTGTCTTCTTATGCCTCTTTGTTATTCTTTAAGACCAGTCTCTTATGCTTGCCGGAATATGTCCAATACTTTGAAGATAACTTCGGACAATTGGCAAACGTAATGGAAGAAACTTTCTTTGCTTTCGACTGATATGGTACCCAGGAAGTACACTCGCCACCGCTCTTCTTTCCGGAACCAGTATAGTAATTATTATCTACTGAACTTTCCATCGTTACGTATCCGGCAATCTCACCGGCATAGGCATTCTTACCTTTTGCCGTCACTTTTCCTACATTGTAGTTACAGCTTCCGGCACTAAGCTTTCCGGCTACACCGCCCGCGTAACCTTTTCCGGTAAGGCTGACAGTTCCGGCATTGTAGCAGTTCTTAAGCTTTGTTCCATATTGCGTTACACCGCCAACATAAGAAACTCCGTCTTTCGTATTAACGATGATTTTACCCGTATTATAACATTCGGTCATCGACCAACCCGCTCCTACGCCTGAAATATAACCTGGTGAACTTTCCGAGCAGATACCCGTAAAGGATACCGTACCCTTGTTGTAACACTGCTTAACCGAACAACTACTCCTATATTCTGCGATCACACCACTCACTGTGATGGAAGCACGCGTCATCTTGCCATCCTTGTTCGTCACAGAGATTTTTCCTGTATTACCGCATCCCTTTACCTGTCCGTAACTGTCTTCGACAAGTCCACAGGCTTTCATTTCAAAATCCGATCCTGCATATCCATCATCTACCGTATTCTTGATCGTAATATCTCCGGAATTGACACAGTTTTCTATTTTCTTTACAGTTCCTGCAATACCGAAAACCATGAACAAAGCTTCCGCATTCGCTTTTCCCGTCAAAGTGATATTCCCTTTGTTTTTACAACTCTTGAACGTGGATTTGTTATCTCCCCTGGCGATTCCTGCAAAAGAATTTATTGAGATATCCTTCCGTTCTTTTATATTCGCATCGACCTTGCTGATACACTTTGTAAAATTGCAGGCTTCTGTAGCATATACAATTCCTGCACCACTGTTCTTAGCCTTGCCGGATACCGTAATATTTGAAAAACTACACTTCTGTGCATACAGTACCAAAGCGGCACAACCTTCCGCCATCCTCATCTCCGGCGTCTCGAGATCCACATTTGTCATAACAATGTTTTTAAACGTTGCATTCTTTGCATTGTCGAACAGCCCGATTCCTGTATAATTTTTAATCTTATGTCCCCTGCCATCCAACGAACCCGTAAAGCACTCCTCGTGCTGCACCTTTGTATCATAATCATAATAATTCGGAAACAGATTCAGATTCCCATTAATCGTGATATCTTTCGCCAGATAATAATTTCCATCCGGATTCTCCTGCATTGCAACCAGATCTTCCTCGGAACTGATTGCGACTGCCTGCGCTGCATAAACGGTTTCGGTTGCTGCGCCCGTATGCAGATCCGCCGGGCTACTGGTACATACCAAAGTAAACGCCATCAGAAAAGCTGCCATTTTTTTCATAAACATTACCTCCGTTTTTCACACGGTTTTACACATCTGGCCGGACAGTGTGAAAAAACAGGGAACACATCTGCTTTATGCAGGGTGCTCCCTGTTTTATCATAATAACTTAAACTCCTCCAAAAATTCCGGCAGATATTTTCGTGTCATCCCACCGTAATTATGCAAAATTGATTCCACAGTGCCGTAAATCTACAACCGGCACATTCTTAACCTTGAATGTATACTTGTGAATACCCTTCTTAATCACTTTATTTTCCGGTGTTTCATATTCAAAAAGCATTTTTCCTGGATAAGAAGCCCGTGTATAGATTGGAAAAGCCAGATCTACCCCCATCGTATTTACCGTATATCCCTTTACAATAAGAGTATTTCCACTATAAGAAAGAGATTTTGTTACAAACAGCATATCATTTTGTTCATAGTCGCTCAGCTTGGTACTGACCTTCACAGAATATACATTTGCCTTTGGAGAAACCAGCTTACTGGTCTTGGCATCTGTTTTGTTTTTCGTCATTTCGACTTTTACCTTATATTTTGCTGAACCTGCCCCTTTTTCCTTATAAGTAAATGTATATATATCTGTCGCCTTACTTGTAATTGTCTTGATCTTTTTTGATCCCTTATAAACATAAATCTTTGAAGCACCTTTGGTATCTGCTCCACCATTATTGACATCTACCTGAATTCCAACCTGATCTGCAGACATTTTCGTCACATCAATCTTTGGTGCCTTATTGATAACTGTCTCATACACCGGGTCATCCGTAACGGTGATTCTTGCTATAACCTGAAGCCGTGGCAGCGTTTTCACATTCTTGTTTTCCGCCTCCATATAAGCATACTGTATAGCTACCTCTTCTCCCGGTTTTGCAGTCTGTCCTGTAATAACTGCTGTTGCACTCCGGCCGATCGTCTGGCTCGTCAGCGCCGGTCCGAAATCCGCATACCATGACATTGTAACCGGACTTTCTGCAGCCACCCACATACCAACGCGGATAACTTTATCTGTGCTGTTTTTTACAACAAATGTGTCCGGCTTTTTTCCGACATAAATGTACCCGGTAGTGTTTGCCGCACCAAACGTTATTTCACCGCTTTTTGCTTCTGTAAGTGTATAAGTTACCTTATTTGCATCCAGATCCATTTCGAAGTTCTTTGCAAAAACAGGCTCTGCATGACAGATTACCATGACCAGCATAAGCATACATGCTGCTATTCCAAGATGCAGCAGCCTTTTTCCTTCTATTGATGTTTCTTTAAATTGTCTCACCATAACCAGTCCTCCTTTTTCGTGCATTTACTGTAAGAAAATGATACCTCATTTACGGCAATTTGTGACATTATGCACACAAATTACAGTTATTTCGACATGAACGATTTTTATCAGTTTTTTATTTGTATGCATAATAAATAAATTTTGCAAGTTCCACGCGCGTAACGGCATCGTCCGGTCTGAATTTATGATCACCATTGTCTTTGATGATGCCCTTGGACTCAGCCCATGCTACCGCATCCGCATAAAATACCCAGTCCTTGTAGTCCGTAAATGTTGATTTCTGGGATGCTTTCGGTGCACCGATGCTCTGCCATACATAATACAGTGCATAGCCACGCTGGTAAGCATATTTTCCTTCAAAGATTCCATACTCAATCAGCCCCTTATCCACTGCCCACAATGCAGCTTTATAGTAACTGTCCGTACTCTTGACATCCGGGAAATGATTTAATGCTTTCGGTGTCGGAGATCCGTTTGCCTTGTACAAAGCGTTAAATACATCACCCTTGGTGCAGATTGCCTTGGAATAAAATTCGTTCTTGCTGGTAGGCTCCATGATCTTGTTTTTTACCACCCATGCAACTGCCTTGGCATCGGCAGCATCCACATCGGTGTACGAGGAGGTGGAAGATGCATTTTTAATCTTGATCTTCACGGTCTTTGTCGCATTCAGATTGATCGTATAGCCGACCTTTACTTTTTTCATATAGTTTGTATCAAGTGGCAGATACGATTTCACACCTGCCTGATCCGTACAGATCAGATATTCGCCAGCCATTGCCTCCTCATCTGCAAAAGTGGTCTTTCCGGTGCTTGTTGTGTAGGACTTGATCTTCTTACTGGAAGATGCAAAGATCTGCACTGCCTCTGTCTCATAAGTTCCAACGCCCAGATACTGATAATTTTCCCGTAAAATGTTTGCCTTATGACTGGCACTGTTCATCCATCCACGCATCGCAAGCTGTGCCGTAACCGTTTTTGTACATTTGTACATATTCTCACCGAGTCCGGTATTCTTAAAAGAAGACGGAACGGCAGTCTTGTAGCTGGTTCCATTTGGTCTGGTATGTGCTGGCTGTGTATTGTTGACATTTTCCTTTGCACGGACTGCGGTTGCTTTTTGCAATGCTGCCGGCATGGTAAGAAGTTTTTTCCCTTCCTTTGCACGCTCAATATTGGTCAGCCGCAAAATGTTCCATTCATCCTCAGAAACGGCAATTCCTTTTTCCGGCCGGTTGTTTCCCAATGTCGGAATCACTTCATTGATATAAAGTTCCCTTGTCTTTCCATCCAGTGACAGATTCAGATAGGCTGTAACGCCTCCCTTACTTTCATAAGTTGCATCTACTTTGCGGAACGATTTCCACTCTGCTTTGGTTCCGTTTTTTGCTGCAGCAGTAATTACTTTCATGACCTGTGCTTTGGTTGTTGTATTGGTCATATTCATTTTGCCGGCTGCTGAACTCATTGCCCCCCAGTCTTCCTCGAGTTTTTCCTCTGTCGTACCCACATTGTCTGCTTTTACGGTCATCTGCGGTAGGATGCAGATCATCATAATAAGTACCAGTGCCAGACTGCACAAATTTTTTCCTATTTGCAGGATTATTTTTTTCTTTGCTTTCATATACATTCCTCCTATGCTTCTTTGTTGTTCTTTAAGATCAGCCTTTTATGTTTGTTTGAGTATGTCCAGTATTTGGAAGAAAGCTTCGAGCAGTTTCCGAATGTGATCGAAGATACTTTTTTGGCTTTGGACTGATATGGTTTCCAGGATGTGCTCTCCGATCCGCTTTTTTTGCCGGAACCGGTATAATAATTATCATAGACCGTCACACCGTCCAAGTAGCTGTATCCGGCATTTCCGGCAATCTCACCTTTGTAAAGCGTTTTGCCTTTTCCTGAAATTTTACCGGTATTATAATTGCTGTAACCATCATAGAACTCTGCCGCGATACCACCGACCAGACCATTTCCGGTCAGGCTTACCGCTCCGGTATTATAACAATTTTTAAGTTTTCTTCCGGCATAGCTTACACCACCCACACAAGCCGTTCCGCTTGTCAGCTTAACTGTAATTTTTCCAGTATTATAGCATTCACTTGTTCCATATCCGGTGCCAACGCCCTGAACCCAGATCGCTTTATCAAGCGAGTAATCCGTACAGGCACCTTTATAGGAAATATTTCCCGTGTTATAGCAGCGGCTGGCTGCTTTCGCTGACGAACTGAACACACCGGCTATCGTTGCCCTTGTCGTTGATTTTTTACCGCCTTTATTTGTCACTGAGATATTTCCGGTATTGCTGCATCCTGTAATCTTTTTTCTACACTCCCCTATAACACCACAAGCGGTTAAAGCCGGTCCATATTCCGGATCATTTTTTTCTGTGTTTACAATCGTAATATTGCCGGAATTGGAACAGTTTTCCATGCTTTTTGCATAACTTGTAATACCATATAACTTATAGCTTAGATCATCAACAGACTCACTGGTCACTTTCAAATTTCCTTTGTTCTTACAATTCTTGAAAGTACTGCCAGCACTTCCCTGGCTGATTCCTGCAAAACTGATCCAAATTTCCTTATCTTCTGCTTCAATATTGGCATCGACCTTGCTGGTACAATCGGTAAAATTACAGCTCTCATCATTAAGTACAATTCCTGCGCCGGCTGTCTTTGTACTGCCGGATACTGTAATATTGGTAAATGTACATTTTGTCGCACTATATACCAAAGCTGCGGCACTCTCAGTTCCTTCTATCGTAACATTTGTCATGATAATGTTTTTAAAGGTTGCATTTTTTGCATTATCAAACAACCCGATTCCCGCATAATTTTTGATCTTATGCCCCTTACCGTCCAGCGTTCCCATAAAACTGTCCACACGGTAATCACCATTATCGTCTTTGTAATCCGGGAACATATTCAGTTTTTTCGTAATTGTAATATCCTTTGCCAGATAATATTTTCCCTTCGGGTTATTCTGCATGGCGATCAGATCCTGCTCTGAATTGATCGCGGTCTCCTGTGCCGCGTATACGGTCTCTGTTCCTGTCTGTACATGCAGATTAGCCGGAACATTGGTACATACCAATGCCAGTGCCATCACAAAAGCTGTCATTTTTTTCATAAGCATTTCCTCCGTTGTGTCCATTTTTCAGACTTCTGGCACATCTGGTCTGATGTGCATTCACTTTTGGAATATAGTACCACATTTCAAAAAAGTTCTGCTGTTAATTGCGCGAATTACAGTTATTTCGACATGAACGATTTTAAAATGCCGTCATTTAGGGTTTATTGTTATGAAAAAAACAGGGAACACCTCTGCTTTGTGCAAGGTGTTCCCCGTTTTTCTCTATAACAGCCACTTCATCTCTGCAAAAAATTCCCGCAGCATATTGTTCGGCAGATATTTTGGTGTGGAATCCGCCGCAATTCCACATACATCGGAAAGTCCGTACTTTTTGGCAATCTGTAAGGCACGGAATACATGAAAATTGTTGGTCACAATGCCAACGGATGCGCCTTCTTTCATCAGCTTTTTACTGTTCGTGATATTCTGCTCGGTTGTCTGCGATTGATCCTCTGTCAAAATCCGCGCAGTATCAATGCCTTTTTCCTGCAGATACTGTGCCATTCCCTCTGCTTCAGACCACGGCTCGTTGCTTCCCTGTCCTCCGGAAACAATGCAGACCGTGTCCGGGTTTTCATTCAGATATTCCACAGCCTTATCCAGACGATATTTAAGAACCGGACTCGGACCATCCTTTCTCACCTGTGCGCCAAGTACGATAATATAATCGAGCCCCTCGCGTCCATCCTCGTGCATCTGGCTGATCACACAGCCCTCTACGATACAAAACACAAGCAGTCCGATACAGACAATCATTCCTGCAAAGATTTTTATCGGATGCGGCACCTTTTTCCACACTTCCATGTACACGGAAATTCCAAACAGAAACACCACGATCCCGATACCAATCCATATAAGGAAAAAAGCTGTGCCGGAACCGGTCGCATGAACCATTACCGCATAAATCACACTCAGGATTCCAAGCAGTAAACATATCCAAAATACCATCATATTCTTTTTCATTTCTCCATCCCTTTTCACTCCGCTAATACCGGATATGAAAACCATTTTCCTGTTCATCCGGTGGTATGTTTTGCCGATCCATCCCGGTAATATCAATATATCTGTCCTGTTTCAGCTGCTGGATTATCTGATCAATCTCTCCGGCAAGCCCCTGTAATTCGGCACTGACCGATCCATCATATTCATTTCTTACCCATCCGGTCACACCATAGTACTGGGTCAGATGCGACAGACGGTAGCGAAACCCTACCCCCTGCACATATCCGGTGAAACAGATGTGTTCTCTTCGTTTACTGTCTGACATAATTTCCCCTAACGATAACTCTGATACAATTTTTCAAATGCAGAAAACGACCGCTCAATCATATCGTAATCGACACAGTAGGACACACGCGCATACCCCGGACAGCCGAATCCTGTCGCGGATACGATCAGAAGATCCTGATCCCTGGCACGCTCGCAGAATGCATCTGCATCCGGCTCCAATGCTTTCACAAACATGTAAAAAGCGCCCTGTGGCTTAAAACATTCATAGCCGATCCTTGTCAGGCCATCGTAAAGCAGATCGCGGTTTTTCTTATACAATTCGATATCCCCGGTGTTGCCGACACAGGATGCAATCACTTTCTGGAACATGCTCGGTGCACAGACATAACCCAGCGCACGCCCGGCTCCTGCAATTGCCGCATAGACCGTCTTACTCTCGGTCACTTCATCCGGAACGATCACGTAGCCGATACGCTCGCCCGGCAGTGACAGAGATTTGCTGTAGGAATAGCATACCAGTGTGTTTGCATAATATTTTGTCACATACGGTACTTCCACGCCATCGTATGCGATCTCGCGATACGGTTCGTCCGCAAGAATAAAGATCGGTGTGCCGTTTTCTTCGGATTTCTTTGTCAGAAGTGCGGCAAGTTTCTGGATTGTCTCTTTCGAATAAACAGCTCCGGACGGGTTATTCGGGGAGTTGATGATCACTCCTTTGGTGTGTGCGCTGATGGCTTTTTCTAAGGCTTCAAAATCAATCTGGAAATCGCTGGTGTGAGGCGGTACCACAACAAGTTTCGCTCCGTTGGCTTCCACAAACACACGGTACTCCGGGAAAAACGGTGCAATCGTGATAAACTCATCTTCCGGTGAAGTGGTAAGTGCGCGGAAACATACGGACAAAGATGCGGCAGCTCCCATGGTCAGGTAAAAATTGTCTGCCGAAAACGCAGTCTCATATGTCTTGTTCAGGTAATCTGCGATCGCCTGTCTCGTCTCGATATCTCCCTGTGCAGAAGTATATCCGTGCAAGGAAATAGAATCAAGTTTCTGTGTCAGGTCACGTATGGTCTCATTGACGCAGTCCGGCGCCGGTACGGTCGGATTTCCGAGGGAAAAATCATAGACATTTTCCGCTCCCACAACTGCCGCGCGCTGCTTACCATACTCAAATAATTCACGGATTGCCGAACGCTGGCTTCCTAATTGATACATATCTTCTGCTACGAACATTTTATTTTCCTCCTCATATAATCAGGTGTCTTTATTAAAATTCAAGGCTTTTCAACCTTTTATATCTCCTGTTTTTCAAGTTATCGCTTCTGACTTGCCAGATAATTTTCATACTCCAGCCGGCTCAGCCGCTCGATCTCCTCCCGGAGATTGTCCGCCGACATGCGAAGCGCCCCCTGACTCATGACCGTAAGCTGCTCCAGCCCGTCATTTGTCGCAACCGTGACACGGTACTTGTGCCCGATCTCATGCA
>ENA-UOJD01003257-UOJD01003257.1-human-gut-metagenome-genome-assembly--contig:-P48-NODE-3257-length-12009-cov-3.169985_pt1 | contig 12009 bp, 20 predicted proteins | sample MGYA00242342_ERZ723889 | MGnify/ENA metagenome assembly ERZ723889
GCCAGAAAAGATGTGGTGCTCCTCCATCAAGCCATATCTTCCGCACAGCCAGCACCGTCCGTATTTCACTGGATCACCTGCTTCCAATCCCAATCAAGTCTCTGTCCGCAGATACAGCGGGCCATATCCGGTTCAACAGTTCTGAGGCAAAGCGGACACCAATATACCCAGCGATGTGTTCCGCACGTATAGTCTCGGACAATTTCTGCCTCTGGTATTTTCTCCCGAACAACAAACCTTCCGAGCCTGAATGTCCGAACCGTTTCAATGGAAAAGCGGTAAATCTCAAATCTGATCTTTGCGAGAAATGATCTTGCCAACCTTCTGACTTTATCCATATATTCCTCACATATTCGTTATCTTGTTTGTATCGTCCATCTGACGGTCAGATGGATGTCCTGCTGACTGTCAGCAGGATGTCCGTCTGACATAGTTATGTTTCATTCCTTTTCCAGAGAGATCCAGAGCAATGTGCAAACCACGGTGTAGTTCCTTTATCGTATGTGAGCCACATTCCCATTGCAGATCGGGTCAGCTTGCAGACATACTTCTCGCAACAAACCATGACAGCGTTTCCGCAGTTCCGACAATCTCTCATTTCGCATTTATCATTCATCGCTCTTAAAAATTATCAAATACGTAATTTCAGAAGAAAAATTTGCGCTTCTTCCCCTTCTTCTTGGCTTTCCTTCCCCTCTTGGCAACGGGTTTCAATGCGGTTTCCGCAACCGCAAGCGGGAGACAGGTTAGACCCGCCAATCCAAATACAATAGCTTTTGCCGTTTTCATGCTGTCCTCCATTATTTACTTCACGCTGTAATCTCCATCATATACAGTGAACACAGGGGCTTCTCTGCGGCGATAAACCCGCCCATCCTCATCACGACGAGCACCATCATTTGCGCCTTTGTTATACGCTTCTCTGAGACAAAGCCGGTTGACTTCCTCCGCGCTGGCAGAAAGATTCCTTTTCGCCTCATTCCTGCTCTTGATAGCCTCATTCCGTTCTTTCTTGAGATACGAGTTAGATACCAAAGCTCCAGTAGCGATGCAAAGAGCGACTGTACAAACCCCGTAAAGAACCATCATAGTATTCCTCTCCCTCGGCTTTTCCTTCGATGATGACCCGAACACAAGGCTGTTCCGAATAAATCTTCATGGCGCACTGGAAGCAGACCTGCTTATCGTCTTTCCATGCAACACCGTTCAGAGAATCCAGAATTAGCTTTGTGGCATTGTCAATATCAGGTTTCTTGGTCGGATGAATGAAACCATCGAGCATCATCTGCCTTCTCCGCTTACTCGCACTCGCAGGGATGCTGAGGCTGAACAAAAGCATGACGGAAACTGCCCCTTCAGGAAAATAGGCATTACCGCACTGGCGCTCATATTCTCCCCTAACGATTGCCTCTTTCACTGCCGTCTTTTGCGGAGTATAAGCCATCGAAAAGCCATTCACAGTTGAAAGCCTCGGACGCTGCTTGCCGAAAGGCTCTCCTTGGACAGTGAAATCAACAATCAATTTCCTCAAGCCCCCTTCCGTTTTCACAGGGTCGGGCAAGTACAAGATACTTTTTTGCCTTTCCGCCGGGGTTCTTCAGGCGGGACACCATGCAAGTGGCATACCCATTTTTGTTGAGGATGCCAACGACGGCAACCCGATCTTCTTCCTTGTAGATTTCCAGCTCATAAACCCCCTCGGTCTTCTTTTCCTCCTCTTTGCCAAATAGCAAGTAGTCCGCAGAAACCTCAAATATCTCGCACAGTTTGGCAAGAGTTCGAGTATCAGGGATTGTCGTTCCGCTTTCCCATCCGCGATAACCGCTGGGCGACACAGGAACAAGATCGGCAACATCCGTCTGCTTATAGCCTTTCTTTTCTCGCAATTCTTTGAGTTTTTCACCAAGCATGATTTCCATTAGTCTTCCTCCAATAACTTCAGCATTTCATTGTATCGAGTTCCTGCTTCCTTTCTCCTCCAAGACGGGCCAGTAAACTCGACAGGGTAGCATATCTCAAGGATCCTATCGTAGACCCTTCGATATTGAATATTGTCGCTGTTTTTCAGCTCATCAACGCCGAGGTTGGTAGTTAGCAGCATCGGCTTATTTGCCCTGTATCGGCTGTCTATGACATTGTAGACACACTCTAATGCGTAGGATGTTTCGCGTTCTGCTCCAAGATCATCAATAATGAGCAAATCTGCCTGATTCAAAGAATCGACCAGCGATTCCGACTCCGCTGTTTTATCGAGTATCTTGACGAACGATGTCATGATGATGGACTTTTGCATTTCCATAAGCTCATTGGCGATTGCTGCGGCAAGGTAGCTTTTTCCTGTCCCCGGAGGCCCATAAAACAGCATTCCTTGGCACTTCTGATACATTAGATCGAATCGCTCAACATACCTACGCGCAATTTTAAGTGGGCGCTCATTAAATTTGGTCTGTTGGAGAGAGGAAAAATAGAGATTTTCAAACTTCTTATCCATAAGGCTCATGCTTCGCAAGAGTTTGAGTTTCTCAGCTCTTTCAATGCTTTCTTTCCTTTTGACAGCCTCATCACTAACTTTCTGTCGGCAGTCGCATGGAACAGGCGGTGTTCTGATGAGCTTTTTGCCTTGAAGCACAATTTCAACCCTGCATTGCTTTTTCTTGCCGCAAATGCCACAATGAATCAGTCCATCTTCTCCGACATAATCACCTTCGCTAGCAGGGTACGATGCTTTTTGCACGAGCATATCAAATACATTCTGGAATACACTTACTCCCATTCCTGCATGTCGGTGGCATAGGGATTTCCGCCACCTTTACCCTCCTTCTCTTGCTGATGTTTCGCATACAGACTCGGATTCCGCTTCATAGCTTCCCTTATCGGCCATCCAATCAACGTCATGTAATGGCTCTTGTACTTTTTCCCAGTAGATCCAATGTACTGATTCAATATCTGAATAGCAGCAGCGGCAAGCTCCTCGCCGTACTTATCGACAATCTTTTCGTAATCTTCAGCAGTAAGAAGAACGAAATCGGCATAATGCTTCTTGACAGGTTTTTTCGGTGCAGACTCGGCTTGAGTCCCTGTTGAGATCATCGGCAGCTCTTGTACTACTTTTTCCTGACTGTTCTTCTGCGCAGCTCTTACTTCACGCTTTCTTTCCGTGTTCCGTTTTCGGTTTGCTTCTTCGCGGTAATGCCAGCCTTGCTGTTCTTCCCAATCTGCCAGAACAATACCATTCTCGGTTTCTGAAACAAATCGTGCGGCAAACAGTGCTTCAGATACTTCTTTTGCCTTTCCAGATACAGTCGAGAGACACTGCACAATCTCTGTCCGATCACAACGCTCAACAAGCCCACTTGAATCCGCATTTTCCAAGCCCCACAGCCAGAGCGCAATCAGACAGCCGAGTACCTCAGCTTTTGAGACATTCGCCTCAACAGCAGCCCTTCTGAGCTGCCTATCATTCACTCCATCGTAGACCTTGATCGCTCCCATGCTATCACCAAAAAGTCGAGGAGAGAGGCCCTGCCCCTCTCCATGTAATCTTACGCAATAACGACAACATTGCAGTCGCGCAGCTTTTCTTTGAGATACGCTCCGATGAGGCCGATTGCTTCACGTTTCCAAGCCCCGCCATCTGCTTCAAAAAGCGCGGCTTTCCTGCCCTCCTTGAAGCGGACAACAAACGGAGACTGAGGCTGCGTAACTTCGGTAAACGTGCGCATAGGACGCAGGAAAGCAGGATTCCTGAAGATCGTTTTGTCTACTTCCTGAACACCAGCCTTGAGAATGACTCGCTGGCTGATGCCGTCATCCGCAGTCTGAACAGACTGTTCCTCAGTCATGTTATTGACCACTTTACAGACCAGATCGCGGTTCTCGTCCGCAACAAAGCACGATTGGATATTGATGAACAAAGATTCTGCATCAATATACTGGCCAATCGCGATTTCAGGTGCTTCATACTCACAACTCGCAAGCAGAGGGCGCTCCTTCTTTTCTCCGACGATCACTCCATAAACATTGACACGAACGGGGCTTTCAACAACGACGAGAGGTGCAGGCTGACCCGTGACAAACTGCTCATCAGAATCAGCCTGAATGTAATCGCACAGTCCCTCAAGGGTCGAAGCGTAGAAGGTTTCAGGATGGTAAATTTCCGCAGGCTCAATCTGCGTGAGCTTCCCATTGAAGTACAGGTACGCCGCACCGTCATGCTCGATGATATTAGGTCTATTTTGGGCTTCATACTGAGCCGTAGCCGCTTTGTCACCAAGGTCAAACGCTCTCTGCAATGCAGACGAAAAATCAGTCATTTCGCTCATGTTGTCCTCCATTAGTTTTCTTTCTGTTTTCTGAACTCGACTACGGCAGGGATCTGAGAACCATCATTAAACTGAGCAATTGTCGGTTCAGACTGCTCATTTCCATCCATATCCATCTGACCGGGGATTTGATCGGTATGCTCAGTGACGACGACCGTGCCATCGTCCCGTTGACGCATCATAACCATCTGCTTCATAGCCTCCGGTGCTGCCAGCTTTGTCGTAACCTCATAGGTCATGTCAGCAGCATCGCGATTCACATTTGGTGTAAAAACGAATTTGAGCGTAATGGCTCTCGGCTTCGTAGGGCTGGTGCGATGGTCAAAGATGTTCGCCCAAATCTTTTTAAGCTCAGCGTTGAAACGCTCCGCGACAGCTCCATCCATCAGATTATCAAGCTGCTTAATCTCTCTGGATGCCATGCTTTATCACCTCCTCTCAATGCACCTCATAGTCATCAGGCTGTTCAGCGTTCTGCATAGAAACTTCTTGCTGGTCAACAGCTTCGTTGATGATTGCCATGATCTCCGCATACTGGGCATGGTTCATCTCCTTGGTGTTGGCGATATCCCGCTCCTGACAAAGAGTTTTGATTGCATCGACAGACTCCGATCCCCACGCAATTTTCGCCATGTCGTACATAGCTCGCCGCTCCTGCTGCGTTACAACATCGGATGCAGGTTCGGAGACATCATTCGCATGTGCTTCAGGCTTTTTCTCAAAATCAGAGCCATCAATCTCCTGCGCAGAGGGCATTTCATCCTCGGTGTAGAGGCCAGCAAAGTTTTTGGGGAAAGCATTTCTCAAGCATTGAGACACCGCTACCTTTTCGATCATAGTGGCCGGCTTTGTTTTCCAATTTGCCATATTCCGGTCGTACTCTGCGAGGCTGACTTCCCGATATTCCTCTACCTCTTTGCCATTGATCTCGCGCACTACGCTGCACCAGCCGCCAATAAGGCTCTCGCCGGGGTATACGCAGCATCCGCGTTTTTTGATGTACTCACTCCCGCGTTTGACCACAATGCCGCTGGATTTTCCACGATAATCGGGGTTTTCTTCGGCTCGACGCTTATATGTGTCGTAGCCGACAATCATCTGAAAATCGTCATTGAACTTAACGGCATACGCTTCACCGACAAAGGGGTTCAACTGCTGATACTTGCAGAGCTGCACGAAAAGCACAGCCTCCTGCTCTGTCAGTTTGGTTTTTCCTTTTGCGAGATAATTGATAACGGTATCAGCGGACAATTTAACATGTCCATAAGCGGACTCATACTGAACCAACCCGACAGCTTCTTCTTCCATACGCACTCCTCCTTACGCCCTGAGAACCGTTTTCTTGGTTTTGATAACGCGGATGCCGGGGATGAGAATGTCGCCTTTGGTCGCTTTGACCAGACGCTTTACAGCAGCAAGGTCAACAGGACGAATAACAGCTCCGAGAATGGAGATCGGAACCTTTTCGGGATCCTCAACGATAACCTCGTAGTCCTCCCGCTTCGATACGCCTTTCACAGAAAGTGTCGAAACAGAAACGGAAATAGCGTCAGACGACTCGTTGAGAATCTGCGCTTCCTGCAAAGCTGAAGCCGCGAGGTCACTTTCTCCGATCTGCTCAAACTCTGCCGCCTGTTGAAGCAACTCATCACTCTTTTTCTGTGCCTCAGCCTTGGATGCTTCCTCTGCGGCAATCCTCGCTATTTCAAGCCGCTCAGTATACCGGCTCATCTCACAGGTGACGGCCTGTTCTGCTTTTTTGAGAGGATCAAGCAGAGCCTTTTCCTGTTCACAAGCACGCTTATGGGCCAAGTTGGCTGCTTCTTTGATCGGTTTGAACAAAGCCTGCACGGTTTTAATCCTTGCTCGGATCCCTTTGCCGATCTCGGCAGCATCATTGTAATCTGCCTCAGATTGATTATTCAGCACCGCGGCCTGTTTGCTGATGGTTTTCACATCCTCAACCATCGCATTGGTTTTCTGCTCCGCTATTTCTTCGTCGCTCGGAGCGCAAGCGACAACTTCTTCAAACTGTCTCGCTTCCATGTGCTTCCTCCTAGTTCTTTTCGATATATGCTCTAATCTTCAGCAGGGAAGTAAATACATCCCATGCCTCAAGATCGTGCGCAGGGTATTCTTTATAGCAGTAAGTACCATTTTTCCGAAGCTGGAGAATTGCTTTCCCATCTGCGCCTTTCCCCTGTGATTCCAAGGCACGAAGATACGCTTCAAGCTGAACAGCGGTCAGCATATCGTTGATTCTATATGTGGTCTTGTAATCCACAAGCGTCAGAACGCCATCAACAAGTGCAATCAAATCAAGAGTTCCGGCATATAGCAGTTGCTTATGCCAGATCGCTTGCTCTGTCTCGATATACTCGATCTCGTGTTCCCTGTTCCACGCAAGAAACGCATCAAAGTACGGCTGATACTCAGGCTCAATTTCTTCCGCCCCGTACAGACCGAAGAACTCACATGCGCTGTGTACGGCTGTACCCCGCTTTGCTGCTGCATCAAGCACTTCTTGGTCAACATCCTTGTATTTTTCATCAGACAGCGGTTTCATGACTTGCGTTACGGACGGGATGATGAACCCGTCAAGTCTATAAATGTGTTTTTCGGGATCGAACGTCAATTCAGCCATCAAGATGCCTCCGCAATCTGCCATTCAGATCCGACAATATCAAGCCATTCGCTTGCGCTGATATTATCAGTGCAGCTCTCGCAAAGCGTTTCACCGCAAATTTCAGCATATCTATCGCCACTGAAAATTGGCTCGCCGCATCGGGTACAGCAATGAACAGGTTCTTCCTCCTTCTCGTTCGGGCAGCCTTTCATGCAAGGGAACATTCCGCAAATATCACACACAGCTCATTCCTCCAATCTCAGAGAGGCAACGACCGAACTCATTGGAAACGCTGTTGATGCTCTCTCTGAAAACATGATTCTTGATTTCATCAATCAGGAGAAGCGGAACATACGAAACATCATGTCCAGTCAGCCTCGCCTTTCTCTTGGTATAACACAGAACAAAGCGGAACTCTCTATCCGTCAGTTTTCTCCCCGCTTCTCCCTCTGCGATGTTTCGTGCTTCCTGAATCGTCATATACACCACCCTTTGTTGCAAAACCTAAATCAATCGGTTCGAGCCGACGTATAGCTTCCGCAAGCTCTTTAATGTCTTTTATTCCATACCGAGCAAGCATCTGCCAAATCACCTTTTCGTCGGCCATAACGCTACCCGTTTTTCTTTACAAAAAGTCCTAGTCTGGCAATAGCAAGCCTTGCCGAATCGAGACTCTGAACGATTTTTTCAAGTTCAATCTGTTCGTCGTCATCAACCTCGCCATCACATGCAATTTCAATGATCTTCTGTCTGATGGTTGCAAGATCGTCAAGCGACAAACCATTCAGCAAAGCAATTGCAACTTGTTCAATGCCACCAACTTCTTCAGGCTTCTTTGCTGCCGCACAGCCAATTGGGCATTCATGGTTGCAATACCACGACATCAGTTCAGGCGCTTTATATACATCAGCCATCAACACAGCCTTATCGGGCGGGATGCACTTCGTAATGCCAAGCTCGTACTCTGCAAGGGTTGACGGCGCAATCCCTATTGCTTCTGAAGCCCCCTCTCGGCTGTTTAGCTTATCGTTGTATGATGCAGCCTTTTTTCTTGCGCGAAACCATACATTCTCGCAGTCAGTTATACGACCCATCCCCATTTCACCTCCTCGCAATTTTTGATATACTGTCAGTAACAAGTTACGAATGCGATACTCATCCAGAAGGTTTGAAATTACGCTTTCGTAAGTATGTTGTCAAAAAAAACGGCGTTTGCTTCGCTTTCAGACATGTGAAGATAGTTCGCAAGCATCAGTGCTTCATTGATGGTAAACTCGTACTTTCCCTGTTCTTTGAGTGCATACTGGGAAATGCTGAGTCCTGTTGCATTTGCACAGTCTTTTTGAATCTTTCCTCGCATGACACGAACGCCCCTCAAGGTCTGGCTATTCATCGGCTTCCCTCCTTTTGCAATTACGCATTTGTAATTATTACGGTACGATTATATCTTACCATTTCGTAATTGTCAATATGATGTTTTGATATTTCCGTAATTTTTGTTTACATGTTCGTGATTTTGAGTTATGATGAAAATGAGGTGATTTTATGAGCCAATTTAACGAAAACCTTCGCGCAATTATGAAGGATCGCGGAATCTCGCAGAAGTGGCTAGCGGAACATTCTGGGCTTACAGAAGCAACAATCAGCCGGTACATGAACCATGTGAATGTTCCAAGTGCTGACAACGTGAAGAAAATCGCCGATGCGCTGGGCGTTAGAGCTGATGATCTGCTCGGTAAAAGTGCTGCTGGAGAAGATCAAGAATCCACTCTGCTCATCAAATGCTTCAGGCGAGCATCAAGCCGCGACAAAGATTTGATCTGGGCTGTTCTCAAAGAATATATGTCTCCAGAGGAAGAAGCTATTTTCTTGCGTCTTGCCTCCGAAAGCAAGCGCAAAAGCATGTGACAAACAACTTTAAGCTACTCAAGTAGTCTATCATACCTTACCGTAACTCATCGTTACTCTTATACGTTCCCCTTATATTTAATATATATAATATATAAGACAGTTAGAGAGAATAAGAGGGGTCTGGGGAGAGAAGGAGAAAAGAACGCTGTCCGTCGGACTGTCAGAAGGATGTCCGTCGGAAATTGGTATATTGTAATATTTAGTTTTATAGTTATTTTTGCATTTCCGTTTGTTTGATTATACTTTAATATATTTGTCCGTCGGACTGTCAGAAGGACATCCGCAGGACAGTCAGAAGGATGTCCCACGGACAGCATCGGAGGGAATAGCATGGAGTCGAGTAAGGCAAAGAAAGCAGTCCTTTACGTCAGAGTATCAACGCAGCACCAAGTAGACAAAGACTCATTGCCAATGCAGAAGCAGGATCTTACAAGCTACTGCAAGTACGTTCTGGGAATCAACGATTTCGTCATTCTCGAAGATGCTGGCTATTCAGCAAAAAATACGGATCGCCCTGCTTTTCAAGAGATGATGTCCAGAATCCGAACGGGAGAATTTACGCATATCCTTGTTTGGAAAATAGACCGTATATCACGAAATCTCCTCGACTTTGCAAGCATGTATGCGGAGCTAAAGGAATTAGGCATCACATTTATCTCAAAAAACGAGCAATTTGACACTTCAAGCGCAATCGGAGAGGCAATGCTAAAAATAATCTTAGTATTTGCAGAGCTTGAGCGCAACATGGTGTCAGAACGAGTCTCAGCCGTAATGTTGGACAGGGCAAAAAACGGGGCTTGGAATGGCGGTAGATCTCCAACCGGTTACAGGATTGAGAACGGAAAATATGTGATTCACGAGGAAGAAGCTGCCATTGTCAGGATGCTGTTTGATGAATGCGAACATGGGAAGAGCCTTATTCAACTGGCAAAGGTAATCAACGGCATGGGTGTAAAGCCAAGATACGGAAAAGTCTGGCACGAATCCGCTATAAGAAAAATCCTAACAAACAAAACATACTACGGAGCTTTGGAGTACAGCACGAAAAAGGGCGGCGAGGTGTTGATAGAAAACCACCACCAGCCTTTGATCACTTACGAACAATACGAAAAATGCAGAAGCATCATGAGCAGCAGATCAAGAAAAAAGGGCTTTGCAGCAAAATCTTACACAAGAAAACACACGCACATTTTCGCTGGCCTAGTTACCTGCGGTTATTGCGGCGGCCATTTGGTAGCGCAACTTGACAAAGCGAGGAGAGAAGGCGATTACAGGCCATCGTATTACATCTGCACAGGAAGACGAAATCTAAAGATTTGCAAAAACAAACTAGTGCCAGATATGATAATCGGCCAATTCGTATTGCGCTATCTATCGAACTTGCTAAGAGCATATAGGCATTTCAACGAAAATACCACCTTGGAAGACGTTAGACAAACGATCCTGAGTGGATTAGAGGCGTTCGGTGTCATAGGAATCAGCGAGAACGGGCTGTCGGAGACCTTCAACGCATACCTGAACTCAGACGGTACTCAAAACGCTTTCACATATAGACCGAAGTTGGAGCTTGGCGGCGATCAGAACAGCGAAGCATCTGCGCTAGTTAACACGATTTCAAAAGAATCAAGAGCGCTTGAACGGCTGACTCAGCTATACTTGTACTCAGAATCTCCGATATCCGAATCAGAATACTCAAAGGAGCGCAAGGAGCTTGAGAAAAGAATCTATGATGCAAAAGTAAGGCTGGAACGCATTCAAGTAGCCGAGGTTCAGTGCAACAAACTCAAGGACGAATGGCGGACTCAGGCATCGTACCTGATTTTGACAAAAGAACTGATGGACGAACAGCAAACTGATTTCTCGTTGTTGCTGCGGGCATTGGATAAGCAGGTTTTGAAAGATTTTGTTCAGGCGACAATTCAAAACATCGTAATCAAAGATCGGCGAATAGAGCAAATCACGCTGATGAGTGGGATCACGCACGAGTTCGTATACGGCAATGAAACAAAAAAAGAGGGCTAGAAATCAAGCGATTTCTAGCCTTTCTGTGTATGTGAAAATCCTGCCTCCAAAGCACTTTGCTTTTGTGAAATGTGTCAGCTCGTCGAAATACAGCCAGTGGATTTCCGCGCCCTGATACTTGAGCAGCCCTTCGCCCTCGTTGCTCAGGTGGCAGAAGTGGATGACGCTCCCGTTGCTCAGCCGCAGCTCATGCGCGCTGGCGACGTATTAGCCCAGCTCCTTCGGCGCAATGCGCATCATCGTGCGCACCAGCGTCATTTCCAGCTCCGGGTATGTCCGCCTGAATAAATAAGCGTGTGTCTGCGGATATTTCAGGCATCGCATCAGCGCATCCCAGCAGATGGCGTAGCTCTTTCCGCCGCCCGCCGCCCCGCCGTAGAGCACCTCGTCCGCCGTGCTCGCGTGAAACGCCAGCTGCTTGCCCGTCGGTCGGTAGGCCAGCTCAAGCTCCATGCCTTTCCTCCTTTCCCTTTTCCGCGCTTTCCGGCATCCCCAGCGGCGGCGCGCCCTGCGCGAATCGAATCACCACGTCGCTCCGGCTCTCCTTGGGCACGCGAACGCCCGCCCGGTCGAGGATGTCCTTCGCCGCCCTCTGGCTGATCGTTTCGTTCACCTCGCCGTCCAGCAGCAGCGCCGCCTGCCGCCGCGCCGCCTCCTCCGCGCTCTTGTTCACGCAGATTTGCGCCCGCAGCTTGGCCGCCTCGCTCCGCTTTTTGTAGGTTTCCAGCCGCGCCAGATCGCCCAGCACCGTCTTGGCCTGCCGCATGCTGATGTTCAGCGCCTCCGCGATCTCGCTTTCCTCCCGGTTTTCCTCAAAGTAAAGCCGAACCGCTTCGCTCTTGAGGCTCTCCGTCATCCTGCCCATCTTCGTCCCTCCCTTCTTTTTCGGGCACATAAAAAGCCGTCCCCTTTCGGAAACGGCCGTGCCCATTTTCTTTCAGTCAAAGAATCTTCCGTTCTCCTCGTTTTCTGCCCTCTCTCCTCTGAGAAACGTGTTTTCTACCGCCGCCAGCGGCAGATTCAGGCGAAAATGGAACTTTAGACCATCTCTTGCCTTCCTCTTCGAGGGACGTTCCTGCATCGTCGCCGCCTGTGGCGGATTCAGACGATGTAGAACGCCGAAGGTTG
>ENA-UOJD01003258-UOJD01003258.1-human-gut-metagenome-genome-assembly--contig:-P48-NODE-3258-length-12004-cov-12.464725_pt1 | contig 12004 bp, 7 predicted proteins | sample MGYA00242342_ERZ723889 | MGnify/ENA metagenome assembly ERZ723889
ACAGATGCTCCGTCCGGATACAGTAAAATACTTCCTTTTTACGATCGCACGCAATATTGTAATCGACTATATCCGTCGTTATTATAAGAAGCAGGAGATAGACGGCTATCTCTATGATACGATGTCTGCTTCGACCAATGAAACAGAAGAAAAAATTATCGGTGACGATTTGATGGCGATGGAGCGGATGCGTCTGGCTACTATGCCCAAACAACGTCGGTTGATATACACGCTGAACCGCTTTGAAGGCAAAGCTTCGCCCGAAATAGCCGGCGAACTGAACTTGAGCTGCCGGACGGTGGAGAACCACCTGCTCATCGGTCGTCGTGATATGCGCGAATTCTTCCGAAATTGTATATAATCTTATTCATTAATAAATACCCTTTGTGCTTATGGAAAAGGAATCAGAATCTATGGAGAGACATGCTTATGCCCCATTTAATTTTCAAAAACGAAAAATTAATACTATTTTTAAACCTCAAATTTAATTGTATGAATAATATCTTAAAAGGTACATCGAAAAGAATCTTGTTCTCTACGATGATTGCTTCTGCCTTGTTGACGGGAGTTCCACAGAGTGGACGTGCGGAAACGGGTGAAGTGCAGACAGCGATGCAGGCTGCCACGGTGAAAGGCTTGGTGGTGGATGCCAATGGCGAGCCGATAATTGGTGCCAGTGTGTTGCTGAAAGGGACTACGAACGGTACGATAACGGACATAGACGGCAACTTCACGCTACAGGGCGTGAAGGCGGGCACTCTGGTGATTTCTTACATCGGATATAAGACGCAGGAAGTGGTGGTGAGCGGTAATGCTTCGCTGAAAGTGGTGCTGACGGAAGACTCGGAGGTGCTGGATGAAGTGGTCGTTGTGGGCTACGGTACGCAGAAAAAGGCGACTATGACAGGTTCTGTGACGGTGGTCAGTGACAAGATGCTGGAAAGTAAAGGTACGATATCTAGTCCTGTGCAGGCATTGCAGGGACAGGTGCCGGGTGTCATCATTACCCGCAGTTCTTCGGCTCCGGGCGATGAGAGCTGGGGGATGAGCCTGCGCGGTGCAGTTTCTAAAAACACGACGAGCCCGTTGGTGATTATCGACGGTGTGGAGTATGAGAGCGTGAATGAACTTCGGCTGCTGAATCCTTCGGACATTGAGAGCATTAACTTCTTGAAGGATGCTGCCGCTTCCATTTATGGTAGCAAGGCTGCCGGTGGTGTCGTATTGGTGACAACCAAGAAAGCAAAAGAAGGCAAGACGAGAGTAGAATATAACGGCTCGGTGACAGCGAAGTTTATCGGTTTGTCTCCTGAATTGATGAGCCTCGACCAATGGGCCACCTCGTTGATAGAGACCCGTACCAATGATGGTTTTAACGATGATGATACTTGGATGCGATATGCTAAATTGGCTTTAGCGTATAAAAACCAGTATATCAACTTGAATAATACCACCAATCCTTTTAGCGGGGCATTTACCGATGTTGCTGATTTTGTATTCTTTGATACCGACTGGCAGGATATCATGTGGGGGACAGCTGCTTCCACCCAACATGAGCTGGCTATCTCCGGTGGTACGGAGGCTTCCAAGTATCGTCTGTCTTTAGGTTATATGTTTGATGACAGTAACTTGAAGTGGGGTAACAATAATAATAACCGTTATAATCTGCGTCTGACCAATAGCTTTAAGCTGTCGGAGAGGGCATCTATCGAATCGGTGATTGCTTATAACCGTCAGGATCAGGTAGCTCCGACTCAAATCGGTTCCGCTCTGACCACCGGTGTGCAGCAACCGGGATTCCCTTCGGCAACAGCGGACGGAAAACCGTATGCCTGGGGTACGTGGGGCGGTCCTAACTGGTATTGTGAATTGGGCGGTGATAATAAACTCAAGGTGTCGGCTATCAATATCAGCGAAACGTTTAACTATTCGATATTGAAGGGCTTGAAATTCTCCGCCACTGCGGGTTACAATACATCTACCGCCACTCGCGATACCCAACAGAAATCGATTGAATGGTATAATTATGCCGGTGATCAGTTAGTCCGTACTTCTCCTACCGATGCGGAAAGCTCTTATACGAAGACGAATGCGCGGACGGATTTTTATTCTGTTTCCGGACATTTGGAGTGGTCGCATCTGTTTGCAGACGTACATGATGTAAAAGTGATGGTCGGTTCTCAATATAATATGAAAGAGTATGAATACACTTATATTCGCGCCATGGGAATTCTTCCTTCGCTGGAGATTCCTAGCAGTAAGGACGGATTGATTTATCTGACGAGTGACGATAAAAAAACAAACTCTTCCAAATGGCAGGAAGCGGTGTTGTCTTATTTCGGTCGTGCCAATTATAACTATCGCTCCAAGTATATGTTGGAAGGTCAGTTCCGTTACGATGGTTCATCCAAGTTCCAGCCTGAGAACCGTTGGGCTTTCTATTGGGGTGTTTCCGGTGGATGGCGTCTTTCGGAAGAAGCCTTCATCAAGAAATTGAATTTCATCGATGAATTGAAGTTGAGAGCTTCCTACGGTAGTGTCGGTAACCAGTCGGGAATAGACCGTTACGACGGTGCGCAATTGTACAACTTCAAGGCGACTCAGGGAGCTTTGCTAGGCAATGGAAGAGTGTCTTATGTCGATACGAATGGCAAGTTGCCAAGCTTCGACCGTACTTGGGAGCGTATTCATAATTATAATATAGGACTTGATTTCGGTTTTTTCCGTAATCGTCTGACGGGTACTGCCGAGATGTTCTGGAAGAAGAGTGACAATATGCTGATTGACGTGATTTATCCGGGCATATTGGGTGACAAGGCTCCTACGGCAAACAAAGGAAAGTTCAAGGCTCACGGTTGGGAAGGTATGATTAACTGGGCGGATAAGATTGGTGACGTGAACTATCATATAGGCGGTACGTTTACCTACACAACCAATGAACTGGTGGACAATGGCGGTAGCGGTGTGATTCAGGCCGGAAAACGTTCCGACCGTGAGGGGTATCCGTTGAACTCCATATTCGGGCTTCGTTATTGCGGCAAGATTCAGACTGAAGAACAATTGCAGAAATATGTGAATAAATACAAGAATAACAGTTCTATCGGTACGCTGAATAACTTGCGCTTAGGTGACAATATGTTTGAGGACGTCAACAAGGATGGAAAACTGGATGCGGAAGACCTTGTGTACTTGGGTACGGATGATCCGAAGATGCAGTTCTCTATCAATGCAGGAGTAGAGTGGAAAGGACTTGATTTCTCCATTGTTTTTCAGGGAGCGGGAAAACGCACTGTATGGCGTGAGAAGAGTACATGGAGAATTCCGATGCGCACAACTTACCAAAACGGAAGTAACCAGTTTATCGGAAATACTTGGACCCCGGAGAATACCGGCGCTTACTATCCCGCGTTGACTAATAAGTCAGAACTCAATAACTACAACTATCAATGTTCTTCTTGGTCGGTAGAAGACGGCTCTTATCTGCGTTTGAAGAATGTGACATTGGGATATACCTTACCTTCCTCCTTGCTGGCCAAGACGAAAGTTCTTTCAAAAGTTCGCTTCTATGTGTCGGGCTCCGACCTTTGGGAACACAGCAACATTAGCGACGGTTGGGATCCGGAAGCCAGCAGCGAGGTGGACAATGCAAAGCGTTATCCGTTCTTGCGTACCGTGACCTTTGGATTAAACTTAACTTTTTAATTGGAACGAATTATGAAATATACATTAAAAGCTATTTTGGTAATGGCACTAGGATGCTTGACTTATTCGTGTCTTGACTTAGACCCGAAAGACCAGATTGCCGATGGTAACTACTGGCAAGAGGCATCCGATTTCAAATTGTTTGCCAATCAGTTTTATGGTTGGACGCGCGATTTCTCGAACAGCGTGTACGATGCGCCTCATTCGGACAAGCGTTCGGACTTGATTCTGGATAAATCCGGCACGAATGTGTACAGCAACGGAACAAACTCCATTCCGACAGGGGATAATAACTATACGGACAATTACAATCGTATTCGCCGTACTAATATTCTTTTGCAGAAAGCGGAAAGCTATGGAAATCAGAGTGACATCGAACAATACATAGGCGAAGCGAAGTTCTTCCGCGCTTACTGTTACTTCGAATTGTTGCAGCTTTACGGGGATGTCATTATCACGAAGAAGCCGTTGGATGTGACCGATCCGGAGATGAAGGTAGCCCGTAATGACCGTAGCGAGGTGGTTGATTTTATGATTCAGGATTTGAAAGACGCTGCCGGACAGTTGCCGCTTACTTCTGCGGTAGAAAATGGAAGAGTGGGAAGCGAGGGTGCTTGGGCATTCTTGTCGAGAGTAGCTCTTTATGAAGGAACCTGGCAAAAGTTTCGTGGCAATGAAGCGCGCGGTAAGGAACTGCTGGACGTGGCGGCAAAAGCGGCCAAAGAGGTTATCAACAGCAAGAATTTTTCATTGTACACACCGGCGATATTGGGTGATAGTGCGCAGAAATACATGTTTATTCTGGAAGACGTAAAATCCAATCCGGCAGGACTTTTGAAAGCTTCTAATACAGAGTATATATTTTCTCGCCGTCATGATGAGACCTTGAATCCCATCGGTAAGAACATCACGAAAGAATGCCTTGCCAATGCACAACAGATTGCGCAGAAATTCGCTGCCTTGTATCTTTGTCAGGATGGGCTTCCTATAGAAAAGTCTTCCTTATATTTGTTTAAGGTGGATGGAATCATTGCTCATGAATATCAGAACCGCGACAACCGTATGCTTTATACCTTGTGTGTGCCGGGCGGTTATTATTGGAGTAATGAAAACTCCCGTGTCAACTGGACGAGTGATGCTGCCGACAAGGCTTCGGCTTCTATCAAAGGGTATTCGCCTGCTAATGGTAGTGGCTACGCTAATCAGAAATGGGCGGCGGAACGGAAGGTGCAAACCAACAGTGAAGGCTACGATTATCCGGTGATCCGCTATGCGGAAGTATTGCTGAACTATGCGGAGGCGGTGTACGAACGTGACGATGCTATTTCGGACGATGATTTGAATATCTCTTTAAATCTGGTGCGTAACCGTATTAATAAGAGTATGCCGAAGTTGAGTAATAATCTGGTGACTGCCAACGGATTGAATATGCGTGAGGAAATCCGTCGCGAACGTACCGTGGAGTTGTTCAACGAAGGATTCCGTATCGACGACTTGAAACGATGGAAAACCGCTGAAACGGAAATGCCGAAAGACTTCCTGGGTATCAAGTGGACAGGGACGGAATACGCAACCAAATGGCCGAATGTTTCTTACGCGAAGAACAGTGACGGTTACATCATTTTGGAAACTGGACGTAAATGGGAGAGCAAACATTATCTTTACCCGTTGCCTACCGACCAGTTACAATTGAACCCGAATCTGAAACAGAACCCGGGTTGGGGAGAATAATCTTTTCATTCATAAAACTATAATCAAGTATGAAAAATAGAAACTCGATATATAAGAACCTGCAAGGAGTGTCAATGGGGATCATGGCTGCTTGCCTGGCTTTGACCGCATGCGACAAGGATAAGGAATTTACGCCTGCCATGCCCGAAGCGAAATTGATTAATTCGATTACGTTTGATGTCAGTCCGACATTGCCGCTGGCTATCGGAATGGATTCAATGATTGTATGTAAGGTGGAAGCTCCGGAAGAACTGGAAGACCGGACTATTCTTTGGAGATCGACGGATGAGGCTGTAGCGCGTGTGTCTCAAGACGGTACAATTACCGGCGTGGCGGAAGGTACGGCGGTTATCAGTGCCACTCCTCCTATCGGTTTTGGGGTTACGGCTTCGGTGACTGTCACTGTGATTCCTCAAATTATTAAGGCCGAAAGCGTAACGCTTGTCAATCCTCGCGAGGGAGAAGTGATTTTTGAAACAGACCGCCTGCAGTTTAAGGCTCAAATATTACCGGCAAATCACACTTATTCTTATTTGACGTGGGGAAGCAGCGATGAAAACGTAGCTACCGTTTCGAAAGATGGATTGGTGACTTGCGGAAAAGCCGGAACGACAACTATCAAGGCTTATACGCACGATCATAGCGAAGTGGTTGGTTCGTATGAACTGACGGTAGTGGAATATATTCCGGTAGAGAACGTGGAAGTCAAGCCTTACACGGATCCGGTCTGCATTTCTATGGGAGCAATCAATCTGGATGTAACTTATACGCCTGCTGACGCAACACTGGGTTCTGTCACCTGGACATCCAGCAATGAAGAAGTAGCTACGGTAGACTTGGGTGTGGTTACTCCGGTAGGATTCGGTATAACTGAGATTACGGCTACTTGTATAGAAACCGGTGCTACTGCTTCCACTGTCATCTCTGTTATAAACGGATGGTGGATCTGGACTCCGGAGAATAACTTCTGTGGTCCGCAGACTAAAAATTCATGGAATCTCTCTATTCTTAATCCGCAGATGGGAGATGGTTACTGCCGTATATACTTCCCTGCCACTGCTTCGGGAAAGAAATGGCGTCAGGATATAAAAATCCAGTGTGGTAATAACGCAATGTTCCGTGCCCACCGGGATTATCCTATATTCGTAGTGAAGAATACAATACCGAAGGGAGGTGACAATACGTGGGATGTACGTGATTCGGGCAATCCGCACAGTAAAGACACGTCAAACTCTTATGATCTTTCTGACGGCACGCGTCTGATTTATATGGATCTTACAAAGAAGTTTGCAGAAAGTTCTTTTGTAGATGCGGAAGGTTTCCACGACTTTAATCTGTTCCAAATCAAGGTGGCTGACATTCCTTATGAGAATGTCGATCCCAATGCAGCTTGGTATGATGTCTACTGGATTCGTACTTTCAAGACTGTGGATGAAGCTATCGCTTTTGCCGAAGCGGAGATTGCGGCAGGCAAGTAGAGTTGAATAATAACCATTAATGAAAACAACATGAAAAAGAATTTTATATTTGCTTTAGGACTTCTATTGGTAACAGGCTTCTCAGCCTGTTCCAGTGAGATAGAAGACGGAACAACCGATATAGACAGCTGGCCTATGCCTTATATTGAGGTGGAAGGGCGTTATACCTATCAGCATCCGTGCGCCATGTTTAATGAAGCCGATTTTACCCGTGTAAAGACAATGCTTGAGGATGGTACGGCTCCGCAGGCGGTGAAGGATGAATTTGAAACTCTGAAGAATAGTACTTACACTCCGACTACTTATGTGGCATCTCCTACGGAATGGATTGTCAGAGGAGATCCAACAGGTACGGGAGTGGATAAGGAAAACTATCCAAACGCCATGCGTGATGCATCCGCAGCCTATCAGATGGCTTTATTGTGGAAACTGACCGGAAACGTGGATTATGCCAACGCTTCTATCAAAGTGATGAACGATTGGGCGGACAAATGCAAAGGCATTACGTCCAATGACGCTAACCAGACGTTGGCAGCTGGCGTGCAGGGCTATACGTTTGCTAATGCGGCGGAGATTATGCAGACTTACAATAACTGGACGGATAAGGATAAGTCGGACTTTAAACAATGGATGCTGGACGTGTTTGCCAAAAAGAATCTTGATTTTCTAGAAAAACACGGAGGGCAGTGTGGTGATCACTACTGGTCTAACTGGGATTTGGTCAGCTTGTCTTCTTACTTGGCCATTGGCATTCTGACGGAGAAGGATGACATGGTGAACTATGTAGTGAACTATTTCTATAATGGAGTAGGAAACGGTTATATCGGGAAACTGATCCGGGGCACTTTCACCGATCCATTGGGTAGCGGTGAAGGGATTGCGCAGAATCAGGAGAGCGGACGTGACCAGGGACATGCGATGATGACTGTTGCCGTAGCGGCCAATCTTTGTCAGATGGCTTATACTTTTTATTTGGGCAATCCGTCTGTGCCGCAACTCGATTTCTTTGCTGCCAACGACAACGCTATCATGAAGATGGGTGAATATACCGCACTTTTCAACCTGCGTGACGGAGCCGACCAAGCGAATACAACGGGTGCATGGCTGATAACAAAGGACATGATGCCGTTCAATGAATATAAGTATTGCGTTGATTGCTCATGTTCTAATAAAAGTCACGGAGCGATCCATACGTCAGTAGCAGACGACGCTGGTCGTGGCGGTCTTCGTCCGGGATGGGAAATCCTCTACAACCATTATGCGAAAGTGAAAAACCTGAATAGCGGTTACAAGTATGCCAAGCAGGCGGCAGACAAGATGCGTCCGGAATGTGGTCCTGACGGTAGTAGTCGTTACGGAACGAACAGCGGTGCGTTCGACCAGTTGGGATGGGGCACGCTGATGATGTATCGCGAATAAAAAAGGTATTATGAATCGCAGATAACCTGTCAGCTCGATTATGACTTCTTTATAATCGGACTGACAGGTTTCTTTTAATAGTAGAGACGTATGAAACTATTTTCTATCAAAATATAGTAGCTATAGATACTACTGCCGCTGCTCCCAAAATGGGGTCTATCTTGTTGTACCCTTGTTCTTTATTTAATGAAGTAGCGATACAAAACGCTTTTATCGGAAAAGCAAGTGTGGCGGACAGGCAGGAGAGGGCAAAAAAGATAGATTGGATAGATTTATAGAGAAAAAGAGGGGGAGGATTAGGTAAACACTGAATCCCCTTCGTATATATAGGAAAACAGGTTGGTAAACGGGCTAGTTTTATATATAAGGTAGATTCGCTTTCAATAAAGGTAGAAAGAACTTGTTTTCAGGAATAACACTTGAATTTAGAAAAGAATTATTAGTAAGGTAATATGCGTAAAAAGATTCTGTTTATAGCAGGAATGATGGCTTGCTGTACTTGGGCGGGTGCACAGGAAATATCCCAGACCTGGGTGGCTGATAAAGGCAATGGTACTTATCAGAACCCTGTGCTTTATGCCGACTATTCCGATCCGGACGTATGTGCGGCAGGAGATGATTTCTATATGACGGCTTCCAGTTTTAATTGCATACCGGGACTTCCTATACTTCATTCCCGTGATCTGGTAAACTGGTCGCTGGTGAATTATGCGTTGCCGGTACAGGAACCCAAAGAGTTTTTCGATAAAGCGCAGCATGGGAAAGGTGTATGGGCTCCTGCTATCCGCTTTCATAAGGGAGAGTTTTATATTTATTGGGGCGATCCGGATTATGGAATCTACATGATAAAGACCAGAGATCCGAAAGGATCATGGAGCAAACCCGTATTGGTGAAAGCTGGAAAAGGAATGATCGACCCGACGCCACTTTGGGACGAGGACGGGAAAGTATATCTGATACATGCTTATGCCGGCAGCCGCAGCGGAGTGAACAGCATTCTGGTTATTTGCGAACTGAATGCGGAAGGAACGGAAGTGATCTCCGATCCGGTAATGGTGTTCGATGGAAATGACGGGAAGAACCATACGGTAGAAGGACCGAAGCTCTATAAACGAAATGGTTACTATTATATTTTTGCTCCGGCAGGCGGAGTAGCTACCGGTTGGCAGCTAGTGCTTCGTTCAAAGAATATCTATGGTCCCTATGAATCAAAGATCGTGATGGCGCAGGGGAAGACCACCATCAACGGTCCGCATCAGGGGGGCTGGGTAGATACAAATACAGGAGAATCGTGGTTCGTCCACTTTCAGGATCAAGGGGCTTACGGACGTGTTATTCATCTCAATCCGATGAAATGGGTGAATGAATGGCCTGTGATCGGAGTAGATAAAGACAAAGACGGTTGCGGAGAACCTGTCACCACCTATAAAAAGCCGAATGTCGGAAAGATGTATCCGGTAACTACTCCTCCGGAAAGTGACGAGTTCGATACACGGCACTTGGGATTACAGTGGCAGTGGCATGCCAACAAACAGGATACCTACGGATTTACGACCGATCTGGGATATATCCGACTCTATGCAGGCAGCCTTTCCAAAGAGTTCGTGAACTTTTGGGAAGTGCCTAATCTGTTGCTGCAAAAGTTTCCCGCTGAAGAGTTTACGGCTACTACCAAGCTGACGTTTACCGCCAAGCAGGATGGAGAGCAAGCCGGAATGATAGTAATGGGATGGGATTATAGTTATCTGTCTGTCCGTAAAGCCGGCGACAAGTTTATCCTGCAACAAGCCGTATGCAAAGATGCGGAACAGCAGCACCCCGAACAAGTGAAAGAACTGGCGAGCTTTCCGGTGGAATATCTGAAAATGCCAGGAGTGGCTGATAATGAGTGGAAGACCGTTTACTTACGGGTAAAAGTAGCCAAAGGAGCCGTTTGCACCTTTGCCTATAGTCTCGATGGAAAGAAGTACACAGCAGCGGGAGAACCTTTTACTGCCCGGCAGGGAAAGTGGATAGGAGCGAAAGTCGGTTTATTCTGCGTCACTCCTAATGACGGAAATCGCGGATGGGCGGATGTAGACTGGTTCCGGGTAACTAAATGATAAGAAAGAATAAGTGAGAATAAAAAATAAGAAACTAACACGAAGATATAGAACGAAAAAATGAAGAAGATTGTAGCAGGGTTGGTTGTAGTACTAGGCTTTTGTGCATGTGCCCATCGGACTTCCGGTACGTTGGATGTGAATAAAGCTCTGGATTATTGCGCGGAACAGACCCAACGTTCACTGGTAGAACTGAAAGGAGACTCGGGTATAGACTATACAATGATGCCACGTAATGTCATGGCAGACGAACATCATTGGAACTGTCGGAAAGCAACGAAGGAAGAATGGTGTGCCGGTTTCTGGCCGGGAGTGTTGTGGTATGATTATGAGTATACACAAGACAAGAATATACTGGAAGAAGCCGAAAAGTTTACGGCATCCTTAGAGTTCCTTTCCCGCATTCCGGCTTATGATCATGATCTGGGCTTTCTGGTTTTTTGCAGCTACGGCAACGGATATCGCCTGACCAAGAATCCCGCTTACAAACAAGTGATTCTGGACACAGCCGATTCATTGGCTACTTTGTTTAATCCGGTAGTCGGCACGATACTGTCCTGGCCGCGGGAAGTAGAACCCCGCAACTGGCCCCACAATACCATCATGGACAATATGATCAATCTTGAGATGCTTTTCTGGGCAGCAAAGAACGGTGGTAATCCTTACTTATACGACATCGCTGTATCTCATGCCGACAAGACTATGAAGTGTCAGTTCCGTCCGGACTATACCTCATATCATGTAGCAGTATATGATACTATTACAGGTAACCTGATTAAAGGAGTGACTCATCAAGGATATGCGGACAGCACAATGTGGGCACGTGGACAAGCATGGGCTATTTATGGCTATACCGTAGTCTATCGTGAAACGAAAGATCCCAAATACCTTGACTTTGTGCAGAAAGTAGCCGATGTCTATCTGGAACGCTTGCCCGAAGACAAAGTACCTTATTGGGATTTCAGTGCTCCAGGCATACCCGATGTTCCGCGTGATGCTTCGGCGGCTGCCGTAGTTGCTTCCGCACTGCTCGAACTGTCTGCCTATCTCCCCAATGGGAAGGGCAAACACTACAAGGATGCCGCTATCGAAATGCTGACAAGCCTGAGTTCCGACAATTATCAGAGCGGTAAAAGTAATCCGGCTTTCCTGCTTCATAGCACAGGCCATTGGCCGGCTCATTCGGAGATAGACGCTTCTATTATCTATGCAGACTATTATTATATAGAGGCATTGCTTCGTCTGAAACGTCTGCAGAAGGGGGAAGGAGTATTGGGACAGAAATAAAAAAGGGGATGTGTCAGACTTCCCTTTTAACGAAATCATCCTCGCCACAGATGGTCGTAGCGAGGATGATATTTAATTTATGAGGGTTTCAACACATCCTCTTTCTTTTTACTGGTTAGGGTTTAGGTTATTATTTCTTTACCTTGATGATGTCATAATTCAGATCGCTGACAGCTTCTTGCAGGCTATCGTTCACCAGACGCAGGGTAGTGTCATTTACAATCACGAAGTACATTGGAGCCTCACCATCATTCGGAGTTAACTTAACAGCTTTGGTAGGTTTTT
>ENA-UOJD01003262-UOJD01003262.1-human-gut-metagenome-genome-assembly--contig:-P48-NODE-3262-length-11996-cov-4.092622_pt1 | contig 11996 bp, 8 predicted proteins | sample MGYA00242342_ERZ723889 | MGnify/ENA metagenome assembly ERZ723889
CGCCGGATGATAAGGGGAAAAAAGAGGAAACCGGGAAAGAGTTGAACAGGTTGGACGCATTTTGCCGTGACTTTGCCTGGCATAAACAATTTATTGCAGAGAAGGCCTTTTATTTTAAGGGTTTCCTTGAATCATTGCATGGGGAATCAGAACGTGCGGCAAAGGGGAAACTTCTGACCTCCCCAAGGAAGGAGGTGTAATGACGGCCTGAGTCAATAGCCCTCTTTCAATCCATTAAATAAAAGGTATGGAACTTCCTGCCTGACTTATTAACCCAATTTGAATAGAGAGTTTTTAATCATTTTTAGTTATAAACCGAATAAAACTTCAATTATGGAAAACGAACAACACCCCGACACTTTTCAACCGACAGAGAATCGGTATTCCGACTTAGAGGAAGAAACCTTCCGGCGGGGAAACTCCGGTTTGACCGGGTCCGGTCTGCCCAAAGGATTTATTTCAACGGACAACGAATCTTTGAAACACTTTTATCTGCAAATGTCGCGGATGATGTGTCCGTCGGTTACCGCCGACTCAACGGAATGTGAAATATTACACATTCTTTATACCCGCGTAAAAAAGAGCTGCAAGCTATTAAAATTACTCGACACCCATCCGTGGAGCGATATCGATCCCTTCCTGATCAAGGCCTGCAGCTTTTATCTGTTCACGGATTTGTCGGATTCCCAGAAGGAGAAACGGCGCCTGAACAATATCCTTTACCGTCAGAGCATTTTTACGGGAAAGATTTCGGAACTGCATGACCTGATCGCTCATGACCTGATCTTCTTCTGCCGGGTAAAAACGGACCTGGAGGAAATGTTGCGTATCGATCCTTCCGATCCGGCCTGTCTGGATCCGGTTCTGTCCGGAAAGGATACAGGGACGATAAAATAAACGAAACAATGCAAACAGGGAAGGAGGTGAACCGGAAAAAAATGAAGATTCCATAAAAAAACAGCGGGGGACTGGGTGACATTGGCGTGCCCGTCCAGTCCTCCCGCCTCAATTAACATTATTACTAATATTAACACCGACAAAGTTATGCAAAAAAACGCATGCAGCGTTGGCCTGAGCTTACGAAAGCAACGGCTGACCGCCATTATTTTCTGTTTATTGTCTGCTTTTACCCTGCCCGTCCCTTTGCAGGCAGGAGTGCCGCAGCAACAATCCACTTATCCGGTCAAAGGTCTGGTGACCGATGCTAAGGGCGTTCCCCTGCCGGGCGTGACCGTCCGTTACGGAATTACGGGCGGGGTGACCGACAACGGTGGACGTTTTTCACTCCGCCTGCCCGAAGAGCGCGGCAGGCTGACCTTTTCGTGTGTGGGCTATAAGACGGTGACGGTGGGTTACCGTGCCGGAGAAACGCTCCGTGTGCGGCTGGAAGAGAGCCGTGAATCGCTGGAGGAGGTGACGGTGGTCGCCTACGGCGAGCAGCGGCGCGGACAGGTGTCGGGATCGGTGGCGACGGTGGATGCCGCCCGGCTGCAGAATAAGCCCGCTTCCAACGTGCTGACGCTGGCCAAGGGCCAGATGGCGGGGGTGTATATCGCCAGCCAGTCGGGTGATCCGGGCGGCAACGATGTGAGCATCATTGTCCGCGGTGCGAACGACCTGGCAATTGCCGGCAACCGTAACCCGCTGTTCGTGATCGATGGGGTGATCGCCTCGGACGACGCCAGCCTCAAGGTGGGCGGCAACCCGCTCACCTCGCTTAACCCGGACGACATCGAAACGTTCACCGTATTGAAAGATGCCGCAGCGGCAGCCATCTACGGCTCGCGAGCTGCCAACGGGGTGGTGATCATCACGACGAAAAAAGGCCGCTACAATCAGCATCCCCTGCTCTCGGCCAATGTCAGCCACACCTTTATCCTGCAACCCCTGCTGCCGGAGCGGATCGGCGGGACTGCCGAGCGGCGTGCCCGGCTCGAAGCGATGAGGCGCTATGCCGGGGTGTATTACGACCGGGAAACGGATTCCTACCGCTATCCGGAAGGTTACGCCCTGGGCAAGCCTTACGATTATTTCTGGAACGAGGGCAACGGCGCGGACATGACCGTGTATCAGGACAGCCTGAATCCTTTCTATAACAATTCCACGGACCTGATGGCGTATTACCTGCGCCCCGCCCATGCCACGAATGCGAATATCCAGGTCCGGGGCGGGGCTGAGGGAATCGCCTATTCCGTCGGCCTGGGCTTCTACGATGAGGCGGGAACGCTGCGGGGTACGGGCAACCGCCGCTTTTCGGCCTTTTCGAACCTGGCCTTCAAGCCTGCGCGCCACCTTTACGGCAATTTCCGCTTCTACCTGGCCTATACCGACAACAACCGCTCGCGCAAAGGGGTGGATGCCTTCAATCCGGCGCCGACGGCTTATTCCACGCTGCCGGACTTTCTTTTCACCTCGACGGTGCTGCCCGGTCCCGGAACGCCTTATTTCGGCGAGCTGACCCGCCGCTATGAGAGCACCAGGGAGAAGAACGACAGCTACAAGCTGCGCACTTCCTTCGACCTGACGTATGAGATCGCCGACGGCCTGGCACTGAAATCGGGCGTGGCGATCGATTATCTCCAGAACAACCAGAACGTTTTCCTGCCGAAGGAGGTGAACGAATACGGTAAAACCTATAGCAGCGGCACGATCGCCCGCCACCTGATGGTGCTCAACGAGAACCTGCTGACCTACCGCCGGACGTTTGGCAGCAGCCATACGGTCGACCTGCTGCTCGGTTTTTCCGTTCAGCAGGACGAGATGAACAATAACACGGGCAAGGCGCTCGGGGCTGCCTCGAACACCATCCATTACGCCCCTTGGTACTCGCAGGTGTACGATGCGGAGGCCCGGCTCGACCTGAAGGACTATTATTCGGATTATGAGAAAAAGACGATGGTGGGCCTGTTCGGCCGCCTGAACTACAATTACAGGGAACGGTATTATGCGGGCTTCACCCTGCGGCGCGATGCTTCGTCGACCTTCGGCGAGGATGTCCGCTGGGGCTGGTTCCCGTCGTATTTTGTGGGATGGACGTTTACGGAGGAGCCGTTTATGCAGGCGCTGAAGCCGTGGCTGAATTACGGTAAGCTGCGCTTTTCACAGGGGCGTACAGGCCGTATCTTCGAATATCCCTACCTGGCACAGGGCGAACTGGATCAGGGCGATCCCTATTTGGGGCATCCGACGGTGGTCCCCGAATGGTGGGCAGGTGTCTCGAACAGCGGCCTGACCTGGGAGAAGACGATGGAATACGATGCGGGGCTGGACCTCGGGCTGCTGGACAACCGCATCGGCCTCACTTTCGATTATTACCTGAAACGGACGCGTGGGTTGCTGTACAATCCCCCGACTCCCGGCACGCATACGGGTTTCCTGGCCCCGTGGCGGAATATGTACGGCATCGACAACGAGGGCGTGGAGCTGGAGGTGAAGGGTGAACTGGTGCGCGGGAGGACCTGGCAGTGGAACCTGTCGTTCAATGTAAGCAAGAACCGGAACCGGCTGGCCCGGAGCCTGAACGGGCGCGATTTCCAGAATACGGCGGCCCGCTTTGCGAACAACATTTCGGTGATCGGGCTGCCGCTTTACGGGATTTATGCCTTCGACGACCGGGGGATTTACGATAGCCAGAGCGACGTGCCTTCTTATTATGAGGACGGGGTGAAGGAATACCTCCGCGGAGAGGGGAGCGCCTACTACCGGGCGGGCGACCGGATCATCACGGACGTGGACGGCAATGGTCAGATTTATAATTACGGCACGCTGGCGGAGGACCGTATATATATCGGTTCGCCCCTGCCGCAGTTTCAGGGCGGTATTTCCACGGACCTGAGGTGGAAGGGGCTGGATGTGACCGTGCTGTTTAATTTCGTTTGCCGCAAGTGGGTGCTGGATGCTGCCCGGGGGGCTTCGCTGGGTACTTACCTTGCGCTGAATCCGGCGGATATGGCGCGTCCTTATCTGACGGGTAGTCTCGATGGGCTGTTCTGGGAGCATCCGGGCGACGGTGCGCCTTATCCGGCCAACCGGATGGAGAACGGGCTGTATAATTTCGCCACCAACCTGGCCTCGAACGCTCAGCGGATCAGCTACCTGAAACTGCAGGCGGTGACGGTGGGGTATACGCTGCCGGAGGCGGTGCGGAAAGCGACGGGTTTCGGTGCGCGGATCTTCATAAGCGGTGAGAACCTTTTTACGCTGACGGACTACCGGGGCGGCGACCCGGAGACGGTGGACCCGTATACGGGAGTGGACAATTACAACGCCTATCCGCTGTCGCGCCGCTTTACAATCGGACTAACCTTAAATTTTTAAACGATGAGAAAACAGATGATCGGATATATCGCAGGACTGGCTTTATTCCTCCTGTCGGGATGTGACAGTTTCCTGACGCAGTTGTCGGAGAATAATACGACGGTAGCGAACCATTTCCGTAGCGAAGCGGATGTGGAAGCAGCGGTTTACGGCATGCACGCCCAGTTCCGTGAGGTGATGGGGAGTTTTACGCAGGACTACCGCGACCGCGGTCTGCTGCTGGATAATTTCGGCCTTGCCCGTTGGCGGGAGGCCAATGAGCATAACCTGTCGGGCTATACGGCTACAGCCGTGGAGTTCAGCTGGATGTACGAGTACAAGGCCGTGAGTGCGGCCAATCTGGTGATCGGTAATCTTTACCGGGCCGATCTGCCGGAGGAGCGTTACCGTTTTTATATGGGTCAGGCGCTTTGTATCCGGGCCTACCTGTATTTCCAGATTATCCGGCTGTGGGGAGATGCGCCTCTGGTGCTGGAATACGAGGATATCTCGGAGAAGGGGCGCACGCCCTGGCGGGAGATCGCCGGGCATATCGAGGAGGACCTGCTGCTGGCAGCGGAATACCTGCCTCCTGAGGATCAGTGGAACGATTCGGAGGGGAAACCACTTACGGCCCGTCAGATCCCGGGGCGGGGGACGGCGTATGCCATATTGGCCGGGGTGTATGCGTGGATAGCGGGCTACGGGCAGGAACCGGAATATTATGCCCTGGGGATCGAAGCTGCCGGGAAGGTGATCGGGGACCCGAATTACCGTCTGGTGGCCAGCCCGGAGGAGGTATGTACGGAGGTGCTTCCCGGAAATTCGGAGGAAGGGATCTTCGAGGTGTGCTATGACGACAGCCGGGGGGAGTATAAGGATTTCGGGAGCTATATCGGGGGGACGGTCGAAAAATGGCCGGTGTTGAAAGGGACGACCCCTGCTTCGCGGCGTAAATTCTTTATCCGCAACGAGACGGTGGAAAGGCTTTACACGCCGGAGGATTTGCGTTTACAGGCCTATTTTGCCGATTTCTTCCGGATGAAGGAAGAGCCGGTGTCTGTGACACAAGGAGCTGCCTATGTTCGGATGTGGCGGGAGGTGGAATACTACTCGGGCGGAATTTATGACGGTACGCCGCGTACGCTGTTAGCGAACGATATCCTGATCCGCCTGCCGGACATCCTGCTGCTGAGGGCGGAGATGAAGGCGGCGACGGGTGACCGGGAAGGGGCCGTTGCCGACCTGGATGTTGTCCGCCGCCGTGCGGGCGTGGCCGGTTATTCGGAGGCGGAGGGTGATCTCCGGCGGGCGATACAGCTGGAGCGCGACAGGGAGTTGTTGTTTCAGACGGGGGTGCGGTATTTCGATTATATGCGCAATCACACTTATAACCTGCTGAAAGGGGGCTTCCGTGATCTGACGGAAGCGGATGTGGCGGCCGGGGCTTTGTTCCTGCCGGTATCTCTGGATGCGATGAATAATAACCCGAAGGTGAAACAGACGGCTTACTGGGTAGGAAAGTTTTGAGCCGTCGATTTATAAGCTGTGCTTTCTTGCGGGGGGGGGATGCCTTCCCGGTGGGAAAACAACAAAAAATATATGGAATATGAAAAATTATATGATAGGAATAATGTTTGTCATCGCTTGCGGAACAGGCGGTTGTGAAAAAGATACGTTCCACGATACAGGTCTGGCTAACGGGGTTTACGACGGCACGGCCTGGGAATATATGCAGGCGGGGCACGGTAACTGGGACTCGCTGGTGATCATGGTCCGGAAGGCCGGGTTGGCGGACCTGTTCGATGGGAAGGACCCGGGTTGTCCGCAGATGACGGTGTTCGGCCTGACGAATCTGAGCATCGTGCAGTTTCTTTTGCGAACGACGGATGAGGAGGGGGAGCTGGTTTACCGCTCGGTGGCGGATATGCCGGATGCGTTGTGCCGGGAGATCCTGTTATCGTATGTGATTGCGGGGCGGCATGTGCGGGTGGATTTCCCGTATGAGGTGCAGGGTACGCTGGAAGGGGGAACGGTTTTTGAAACCCTGAACGGTCTGGATTTGCGGGTGTACCGGGTGAAGGGCAGCTGGCAGGGGATGCCGGACATCGGAGCGGACGGCATCGGTTTCCACTTCCTGGAATCGGGTCATTCGGGGCCCGAGGCCTCGGGGGCTATCATGAACGATAATGCCGTGGTGCATTCGTTGTCGACCACCTTTCAGATGGTCGACCCGGTGGTAGACGGTGGTGAGGATAGGCGGAGAGGACGTTGAAGGGAGATTGGGTTAAAATTCAAATGACAATAAAAGGATGTATTATGAAAATAGGAATATTTGGAATGCTGATCCTGGCAGGGATCGGGTTTTACAGTTGCGATGATATCACCAAGGGATATCTGGAAACGGGCGAAGCCGGGTATGTCACCGATACGCTCCGGATTGCCGCCGATCCGGGTAGCAGGGATACGATACCCTATCAATCGGAGAAGATACAGGGGGTGATCGGTACTTTTCCCATATATTACGAACTGGCAGCCTTGCGGGATGACTCGGGCCGGGAAGTGGAGGCCGTGATCGCCTCGCAGGTAGAGGTGGTATTGACCGGGGTGTTCCGGATCGCGAAGGATCATACGATCCCAGTGGGCACATACAGGGCCGACCTCCGGGTGTGGAACCTGGGACGTAGCTTTGTGTTGCCGGGGATATACACGATAGTGGTGGAGCCTGCTGCCGAAACGGCTGCTTCCGGAAGTAGGGAAGAAGGGTAGCAACAGAGAAAACCTTGCCGCGATGGCCGCTGATAGCCATCGCGGTTTTTCTTTTTGTCAGTTTCTGTGTTTTATTGGATTTTGATTATTGCTTTACAATAATTGTCTTTGTATCAATTAATTTTGTGAAGTGTGACCATTCTGATAAATCTTTTCGTAACTAGCGGGCATGTTTCTTCCGAATATTTTTGTGACCGGTAGATGGAAAAGTTGATCCGGGAGATCAGTAATGGTAATAATCTGGCTTTGATTTCCACCCGCAGAATGGGTAAAAGCGGACTGATAGAACATTGATTCAGAAATGAGTCTATAGTCCGTCCATACTATACTTTTTTGTGTGGATATTTATGCGATAGCTTCGTTGCGGGATTTCGTTTTTCTACTGAGTAAGGTGATTCTCGAAGGTTTAAAGCCAAGGGTAAAAGAGCCTGTTTTATTTTGCGGGCAGTCGGCGGCATGTCATGGGAAATATGTTCCTGAGTGCCTCCCGTCCTTTTTATCAGCGTGTTTCGATGATGTATCTGGAAAGCATTGCTTTGTCTGAATACACGGCTTTTGCCATCCGGCATTTCGAACAGGGAGGAAAAACAATTGTGCCGGAAGTGGTGGAATCGATCTATCGGCAATTCGAAGGAATCACCTGGTATCTGCAAAAGATGCTGAATGTTTTGTACAGTTTAACTCCTCCGGGAGGGAATTATACGCGGGATATGATTTTTCCGGCCCTCGACAGTGTAATGGATTTTTTTAATATACCTATCTGGAAATGTTGTACCGGATGCCTGGAAAATAGAAGGAATTGCTGATTGCTCTGACTAAGGAAGGCAAGGCTCGTGTCGTCACTTCCGGCGAATTTGTTCAGAACTACCGTCTATCCTCCCCAAGTTCCGTACAGTCTGCCCTGCGTGGCTTGCTCGAAAAGGATTTTATCACGCAGGAACAGGGCGTATATCAGGTATACGACCACTTTTTCGGAATCTGGCTGAGGGGAGAGTTTTTTTAATATATCATATTGGTAAAATATGAATCAAAGTAATAATTTTGAAAATTATATTCTCTATCTTTGAAAAATGGAATCAAAACAGAGTTGATTATTATGAAAGAATTTAGTACGATCACTCGTGAGCATATTTTACAAGCTATTCAAAAAATTCGGAAAGAAGGAGTACCTAATCATGCACAGTCGTCGACTTACGACGTTTTATACGAAGGTGAACGATTTCCTCTGAAATTGGTGGTTTCTTATGCTAATGTTTTTGCTAATGGGGAGGAATTGGATCGGAATAATTTTTCTGGAGGGAAGGAATCTAAATGTTTTAAGTTATTGGAAAATAGAGGTTTTCAAATTGTAGATAAGAAAAAGAGAGTAGTTGTGGATCAGGAGGAAAGTTTTTCGAGCGATTTGAAGAAATTTTTGGCGCAGGCACAAGCAGGGGAATTGAGTACAAAAGGATATAGGAAAAGTTTCCAGGGTTTGAAGGTTAAGGTAAGTTTTGGACAGGGAGGACTTGCTCGGATTCCTTGGATTTCTTTTTTATATGAAGGACAGACTACTAGTCAAGGAATTTATCCGGTTTATTTATATTACAAAAAATATCAAAAGTTGGTATTGGCTTATGGAGTGAGTGAGACTTATCTGGCTCACCAACAATGGGCTGTACCCAAAGAGGCGGTGACTATAAACACTTATTTTGAAAAATTTGATATTGTTCCTGAGAGATATGGAGAATCTTATGTTTTTAAAGTATATGATACTTCTCAAAAGTTAGATTATGAGAGTATGGAAGACGATTTATTGCAAATTATTGGAGAATACAAACAGCTGATGGAGGGTGGGGCAATGAAAAAAATTGAAAATAAGGAGTTTAAAATAGAATTGTTAAAAACAGCTTTGCAGCAAACGGGTTTGCTCTTTGAAGATAAACTACTTAACCGTTTTGTGACGGCGCTGTTGGCTAAGCCGTTTGTGATTCTGACGGGATTGGCAGGGTCGGGAAAAACGAAGTTAGCTCAGGTATTTGCCCAATGGATTTGTGGAGAGAAGGAGCAAATGTGTATGGTGCCGGTGGGCGCGGATTGGACCAACCGGGAACCTTTGCTGGGATATCCGAATGCTTTGAGTGATGGGGAATATGTAATGCCTGAAAACGGAGCTTTGGAACTTTTGATTCAGGCCGATAGGAATCGAAATAAGCCTTATTTCCTGATTCTGGACGAAATGAATTTAAGCCATGTGGAACGTTATTTTGCTGATTTCCTCAGTGTGATGGAATCGCAGGAGGCTATTCCTTTGCATCCGGAGACGGAAATTTGGAAAAAATGCAGGGTTCCTGCTAAAATCAGCTTGCCGTCGAATTTGTTTATCATCGGTACGGTGAACATTGACGAAACGACTTATATGTTTAGTCCGAAAGTACTGGACCGGGCCAATGTGATTGAGTTTCGGGTAACCGCTGGAGAGATGGAGCAATTCTTAAAACATAAAGTCCCGGTTGATTTAAGAACGATCCAGGGAGAAGGAGCTGTAATGGATGCGTCTTTTTTGGAGATGGCTGTCCATAAGGGATTGCAACCCAAAGAGAGTGAAAAATTGAATGAAACATTGCTTCATTTTTTCAGTCGGTTGAAAAATGCAGGGGCGGAGTTTGGATTCCGGAGTGCCAGGGAAATTTGTGCTTTTGTGGCTATTGCTGACCGGCTTGTTCCGGAGTGGACGGAAGATGAAGTGGTCGATGCGGCGATTATGCAGAAATTGTTGCCTAAATTACACGGCTCCCAGCGAAAATTGGAAGGTATTTTGCGTACTCTGGGGGAATTGTGCCTGAATGAGGGGCAGAATGTGGAAGATTTTGTAAAGGATAAGCCGATAGCTGGGGTAAAATATCCTTTATCTTTGGATAAATTGGCCAGAATGTACAAAGGGGTAGTGAATAATGGATTTGTCAGTTATGCAGAGGCTTAGGGGATGAACAGGCTGGATATATCCGTAACGTTGAATGATGGTCGGACAGTTTCCCTGGTACTGTTTGGACAAGAGGGGACCTTATTTGAAATATCGCAGGAGGAAGCGCAGGCCTATGGGGAATCGTGTTGTCAATTGGTGGAAGGCAAGAGCTATGAGTATGGGATAGAGGCTGGTTATCACCTGGAAGGAGAGGTCGTTTATCCTTCTAGGTTGAACGAATCCTCGGGGATTTTACAGACGGGGAACCAGGTGGGGATGTTGTCTTTGGCAGTTTGCCGGGGAGAGAAATGGTGTGGAGAAGTTCAGTTGGAAGTTCGCTCTGTAAAAGAGACTTACCGGGAAGATTATCGCCAGATGTTGGAGGAGATCACGGAACATTCCACAGAACTTTTGATGCATTGTAATTCTCCGGTTTATCAGTATTTTGAACCGAGTCCATCGGATAATACACAAATCTTATATCAACGGTTTGCTTTTGTCAAATCACTCATTGATTCCACAGAATTTGCTAATGCGATTCATCAGATTTTCTCTTCTCCCGTGACTTGCTGGGATGAAAACAAAGAATTGAGAAGCGTATGTGGAGTAAGAAGATGGGATCGTCAGGCTCTGAAGCAAATAACGTGTTCTGCCCAGCGTATAGGAATTCCCGAACGGCATCCGCTTTACGGAAGGTTCAGTGCATTACCTGAGAAGATTGAAACCAGAAGTTTGAGGGAAACGGTGGATACTCCTGAAAACCGTTTCGTGAAATATGCCCTTTCTACTTTCTATACCTTTTGTAATACTTTCGTTTCACATAAAGCGGCGGGTGACCGATTGAAAAAAGAGGGGAAAAGAGTGGTGGCTTTCTTGTCGCAGTATTTGAATCATGCCCTGTTGAAACAGGTTGGGATGCCCGATTTGTTACCGCTGAATAGTCCGGTGCTGCAGCGTAAAGAAGGCTACCGGGAAGTTTTACGGGTATGGCTGATGTTTGATTTGGCGGCGAAACTGGTATGGCGGGGAGGAGATGATGTGTACAAGGCCGGTAAAAAAGATGTCGCTAAATTGTACGAATATTGGTTGTTTTTCAGGTTACTGCATTTGGTAGAAGAGGTTTTTCACTTGAAGCTACAAAACATAGAAAACCTGATTGTTCCTACGGAGGACGGATTGGCTTTGCAATTGAAAGAAGGACAGCATGTTGCTCTATCCGGAGTGTATGAATATGAATCCCGGCGGTTGAATATTGAATTTAGCTATAATCGGCGTTTTAAAGGGGGAACGACCTATCCGGAAGGAGGAAGCTGGACGTTGGAGATGCGGCCTGATTATACGTTGACGATTTGGCCTGTCGGTATCATTCAAAACGAGGCGGAATGGGAAGAGCTAATTGTCCATTTGCATTTTGATGCAAAATACCGTTTGGGTAAAGCAGCCCAATTGTTTGAGGTGAAGCAGGAAGCGGGTGACGATCCTCAGTATTGCCGGGAGGAGGATATCTGGAAAATGCATGCTTATCGGGACGCTATCCGGAGGAGTGCAGGAGCCTATATTTTATATCCTGGGAGCGGTTCTTTTGAAAAAAGAGGCTTTCATGAAATCCTGCCGGGTGTCGGAGCATTTGCCATTAATCCTTCTAAATATAGTCAGGGGGTAGAAGACCTGAAAAATTTCCTGAAAGAGGTGGTGGAGCATTTCCTCAACCGGACTTCCCAGCGTGAAAAAATGGCCTGGCGTACTTACGAAATATATAAAGAAAATCAACCGGTGGTAGTAAAGGAACCGTATCCGGAGTATATTGGTGCCAACCGGGGATTATTTCCGGATGAGACGAGGGTGTTGGTGGGGTTCTACCAGAGTGAAAAGCATTTGAACTGGATTTTAAAGTATCGGTTATACAACGTCCGGATAGGAACACGGACAGGTTCTCTTCAGTTGGACACTGCATTAATTTCTGCAAGATATTTATTATTTCATACAA
>ENA-UOJD01003269-UOJD01003269.1-human-gut-metagenome-genome-assembly--contig:-P48-NODE-3269-length-11981-cov-6.361479_pt1 | contig 11981 bp, 14 predicted proteins | sample MGYA00242342_ERZ723889 | MGnify/ENA metagenome assembly ERZ723889
AGCGTATGCGGTGATTGCTTTCCTCTGTACTTACCTGGCACAAGGGGCGATGCAGGCGCTGGTGAAAGCGATGCCCGCCTGGCTGACCCACGGCTTTGAAGTGGCTGGCGGTATTCTGCCTGCCGTTGGTTTTGGCTTGCTGCTGCGCGTGATGTTCAAAGCGCAATATATCCCTTACCTGATCGCCGGTTTCCTGTTTGTTTGCTACATCCAGGTCAGCAACCTGTTGCCGGTTGCCGTGCTGGGCGCAGGCTTTGCGGTGTATGAGTTTTTCAATGCGAAATCCCGGCAGCAAGCGCAACCGCAGCCCGTTGCCAGTAAAAATGAAGAAGAGGACTACAGCAATGGGATCTGAAATCAGTAAAAAAGATATCACCCGTCTGGGCTTTCGTTCGTCACTGCTACAAGCAAGCTTTAACTACGAAAGGATGCAGGCGGGCGGTTTTACCTGGGCGATGTTGCCGATCCTGAAAAAGATTTATAAGGACGACAAACCGGGCCTAAGCGCGGCGATGAAAGATAACCTCGAATTTATTAATACCCACCCTAATCTGGTCGGATTTCTGATGGGGTTATTAATTTCGATGGAAGAAAAAGGAGAAAACCGCGACACCATTAAAGGCCTCAAAGTGGCACTGTTTGGCCCAATCGCCGGGATTGGCGATGCGATTTTCTGGTTTACTTTGTTGCCGATTATGGCGGGGATTTGCTCATCGTTTGCCAGTCAGGGGAACCTGTTAGGACCGATTTTGTTTTTCGCCGTTTACCTGCTTATCTTTTTCCTGCGCGTCGGCTGGACCCACGTCGGTTATTCAGTCGGCGTGAAGGCTATTGATAAAGTGCGAGAGAACTCGCAGATGATTGCTCGTTCGGCAACCATCCTCGGGATCACAGTAATCGGCGGGCTGATCGCTTCGTATGTGCATATTAACGTGGTGACGTCGTTTGCCATCGACAGTACCCACAGCGTCGCACTGCAACAGGATTTTTTCGATAAAGTCTTCCCGAATATTTTACCGATGGCCTACACCCTGCTGATGTATTACTTCCTGCGGGTGAAAAAAGCGCATCCGGTGCTGTTAATCGGCGTGACGTTTGTTCTTTCTATTGTTTGTTCTGCATTCGGCATTTTGTAAATGGAACGAGGCACCGCGTCTGGCGGTGCCTCTTTACTTAAGGAATTTCATCCTGTGCAAACCCTTCAACAAATTGAAAACTATACGGCGTTAAGTGAACGTGCCAGCGAATATTTATTGGCCGTGATCCGTCGCAAACCGGATGCCGTGATTTGCCTGGCGACCGGAGCCACGCCATTACTGACGTATCATTATCTGGTAGAAAAAATCCACCAGCAGCAGGTTGATGTCAGCCAGCTCACCTTCGTGAAGCTCGACGAATGGGTGGATCTGCCATTAACGATGCCTGGTACCTGCGAAACTTTCCTTCAACAGCATATCGTGCAGCCGCTGGGGCTACGTGAAGACCAGCTCATCAGTTTTCACTCCGAAGAGATAAATGAGACAGAGTGCGAACGGGTAACGAACCTGATTGCGCGCAAAGGCGGTCTGGATTTATGCGTTCTCGGATTGGGGAAAAACGGTCATCTTGGGCTGAACGAACCGGGAGAAAGCCTGCAACCGGCCTGCCATATCAGTCAACTTGATGCCAGAACACAGCAACATGAGATGTTAAAAACCGCGGACCGTCCCGTGACTCGTGGGATCACCTTAGGCCTGAAGGATATTCTCAATGCCCGCGAAATTTTGTTACTGGTGACTGGCGAAAGAAAACAGGATGCGACAGAACGTTTTCTCACGGCTAAAGTCTCCACCGCTATCCCGGCTTCATTTTTATGGCTGCATAACCATTTCACATGTGTGATTGATGAAATGTGTCGTCGTTAACTCGCCAGGTAAAGGCGTTGCAGCGCTATTCCTGCTGCAACGCCTGTAATCACTCTCCCTGCTGTTCCAGCGCATACTTATACAGCGCATTTTTCTTCACGCCGTGAATGTCTGCGGCCAGCGCCGCCGCTTTTTTCAGCGGCAGTTCTGCCTGTAGCAGCGCCAGCGTGCGCAGGGCATCAGCAGGCAGGTCATCTTCCTGCGCTTTATGGCCTTCGACAATCAGCACCATTTCGCCTTTGCGACGGTTTTCATCTTCCTTTACCCACGCCAGCAGCTCGCCAACGGGCGCGCCGTGAATGGTTTCCCAGGTTTTGGTTAGCTCACGCGCCAGAACCACGTAACGGGATTCGCCTAATACCGCAACAATATCTTCCAGGCTATCTAACAGACGGTGGGTAGATTCATAAAAAATCAGCGTGCGCGGCTCCGCTTCAATAGCTTTTAGCGCATCACGGCGGCCTTTTGATTTGGCAGGTAAAAAGCCTTCATAACAAAAACGATCGGATGGTAAACCCGCGGCGCTTAACGCAGTGATAGCAGCACACGGCCCTGGTAGCGGCACCACGCGAATCCCCGCTTCACGACAGGTACGCACCAGATGGTAGCCAGGATCGTTAATTAGCGGCGTTCCGGCATCGGAAACCAGCGCAATATTTTGCCCCTCTTGCAGCTTCGCCAGCAGCGTTTCGGCTTTTTGTTGTTCGTTATGGTCGTGCAAAGCAAACAATCGGGCGTTAATTCCAAAATGTTGCAGCAGTAAACCGGTATGACGCGTATCCTCGGCGGCAATCAGATCAACGGCCTGTAATACCTCTAATGCACGCTGGGTGATATCCGCCAGATTGCCGATTGGCGTCGGTACAATGTAAAGCTGGCCCTGAGAATTATCCGCCGATTGGTGTTGTTTCATTGTGTCGTCCGTATTGCCGATTTAATATTGAGCATTGCGTAAAAAAAATATCACTGGATACATTATGGTACCCTCAACATTTTCTCGTTTGAAAGCCGCGCGTTGTCTGCCTGTTGTTTTGGCAGCCCTGATTTTCGCCGGTTGTGGCACCCATACTCCCGATCAGTCCACTGCTTATATGCAGGGCACGGCGCAGGCTGATTCTGCCTTTTACCTGCAACAGATGCAGCAAAGTTCTGATGATACCAGGATCAACTGGCAATTACTCGCCATTCGTGCACTGGTGAAAGAAGGTAAAACCGGGCAGGCGGTTGAGTTGGTTAACCAACTACCGCAAGAACTGAATGATACTCAGCGTCGCGAGAAAACACTGCTGGCGGCAGAGATTAAACTGGCGCAGAAAGATTTTGCTGGCGCGCAAAACTTGCTGGCGAAAATCACACCTGCCGATTTAGAACAAAACCAGCAAGCGCGTTACTGGCAGGCAAAAATCGATGCCAGCCAGGGGCGTCCTTCCATTGATTTACTGCGCGCGTTAATTGCTCAGGAACCGCTGCTCGGTGCGAAAGAAAAGCAGCAGAATATTGACGCCACATGGCAGGCGCTCTCCTCCATGACTCAGGAGCAGGCGAATACGCTGGTGATCAACGCCGACGAAAATATTCTGCAAGGCTGGCTGGATTTGCAGCGCGTCTGGTTTGATAACCGTAACGATCCTGACATGATGAAAGCTGGGATCGCCGACTGGCAGAAACGTTATCCGAACAACCCGGGCGCGAAAATGCTGCCAACGCAGTTGGTTAACGTAAAAGCGTTTAAACCAGCATCGACCAACAAAATCGCCCTGCTGTTGCCGCTGAATGGCCAGGCAGCGGTATTTGGTCGCACTATTCAGCAAGGCTTTGAAGCGGCGAAAAATATCGGCACTCAGCCAGTGGCGGCCCAGGTAGCTGCCGCACCTGCCGCAGACGTAGCAGAACAACCTCAGCCGCAAACCGTGGATGGCGTTGCCAGCCCGGCACAAGCTTCGGTTAGCGATCTGACCGGTGAACAGCCTGCGGCCCAGCCGGTACCTGTAAGCGCCCCGGCGACAAGCACCGCAGCGGTAAACGCACCCGCAAATCCATCCGCAGAGCTGAAAATCTACGATACCTCATCACAACCACTTAGCCAGATCTTAAGCCAGGTTCAGCAGGATGGTGCGAGTATTGTGGTCGGTCCGTTGCTGAAAAATAACGTTGAAGAGTTGCTGAAGAGCAACACCCCGCTGAACGTGCTGGCACTGAACCAGCCGGAGAACATCGAAAACCGCGTCAATATTTGTTACTTCGCGCTTTCACCGGAAGACGAAGCGCGCGATGCAGCGCGTCATATTCGTGACCAGGGTAAACAAGCGCCGCTGGTGCTGATCCCACGCAGTTCATTGGGCGATCGCGTAGCCAATGCGTTTGCGCAAGAGTGGCAGAAACTGGGCGGCGGCACCGTTCTGCAACAAAAATTTGGTTCCACCAGCGAATTACGCGCGGGTGTTAACGGCGGTTCTGGTATTGCTTTAACGGGTAGCCCGATTACTCTCAGAGCGACAACCGACTCCGGCATGACGACCAACAATCCAACGCTGCAAACCACGCCAACCGATGATCAGTTCACCAATAATGGCGGTCGTGTCGATGCGGTGTACATTGTGGCAACGCCGGGTGAAATCGCTTTTATCAAACCAATGATCGCCATGCGTAACGGTAGCCAGAGCGGTGCAACGCTGTACGCCAGCTCCCGCAGTGCGCAAGGGACCGCTGGCCCGGATTTCCGCCTGGAGATGGAAGGCTTGCAGTACAGCGAAATCCCGATGCTGGCAGGCGGTAATCTGCCGTTAATGCAGCAGGCGCTCAGCGCGGTGAACAACGATTATTCGCTGGCTCGCATGTATGCGATGGGTGTCGATGCCTGGTCGTTGGCAAATCATTTCTCACAAATGCGCCAGATTCAGGGTTTTGAAATCAACGGTAATACCGGAAGCCTGACGGCAAGCCCGGATTGCGTGATTAACAGGAAGTTATCATGGCTACAGTACCAACAAGGTCAGGTAGTCCCCGCCAGTTAACCACCAAACAGACCGGCGATGCGTGGGAAGCACAAGCGCGTCGCTGGCTGGAAGGCAAAGGACTGCGGTTTATCGCCGCTAACGTGAACGAGCGTGGCGGCGAGATCGATCTGATAATGCGTGAAGGCCGGACCACCATTTTTGTCGAGGTACGCTATCGCCGCTCTGCGCTTTATGGCGGCGCGGCAGCCAGTGTGACCCGCAGCAAACAACACAAATTATTACAGACTGCCCGCTTGTGGCTCGCGCGTCATAATGGGAGTTTTGATACTGTGGATTGCCGGTTCGATGTGGTAGCCTTCACCGGGAATGAGGTTGAGTGGATTAAGGATGCCTTTAATGACCACTCATAATTAAGGTTTAAGGATTAGCGTGCAAGAAAGAATTAAAGCTTGCTTCACTGAAAGCATTCAAACTCAAATTGCGGCGGCAGAGGCGCTTCCGGATGCCATCTCCCGTGCAGCCATGACGCTGGTTCAGTCTCTGCTCAATGGCAACAAAATCCTCTGTTGTGGTAATGGAACTTCCGCTGCCAATGCACAGCATTTTGCTGCCAGCATGATCAACCGTTTCGAAACGGAGCGGCCCAGCTTACCTGCCATTGCACTAAATACTGATAATGTTGTCTTAACGGCGATTGCCAACGATCGCTTACATGATGAAGTGTATGCAAAACAGGTGCGGGCGCTGGGTCATGCGGGAGATGTATTGTTAGCCATTTCCACCCGTGGCAACAGCCGCGATATTGTAAAAGCGGTAGAAGCTGCCGTTACGCGTGATATGACCATTGTGGCATTAACCGGCTATGACGGCGGTGAACTTGCAGGTTTGTTAGGGCCACAGGATGTGGAGATCCGCATTCCTTCGCATCGTAGTGCTCGCATTCAGGAAATGCATATGCTGACGGTAAATTGCCTGTGCGATCTGATCGATAACACGCTTTTCCCTCACCAGGATGTTTAAGGAGAATACATGAAGGCATTATCGCCAATCGCAGTCCTTCTTTCCGCGCTGCTGTTGCAAGGTTGTGTTGCCGCTGCCGTAGTGGGTACTGCTGCTGTGGGTACCAAAGCCGCAACTGACCCACGCAGTGTCGGCACCCAGGTAGACGATGGTACCCTGGAAGTGCGCGTGAACAGCGCATTGTCGAAAGACGAACAAATTAAGAAAGAAGCGCGCATTAATGTAACGGCCTATCAGGGCAAAGTGCTGCTGGTTGGGCAGTCACCAAACGCTGAACTTTCGGCTCGCGCCAAACAGATTGCTATGGGCGTAGACGGTGCCAACGAAGTGTATAACGAGATTCGTCAGGGCCAGCCGATTGGTCTGGGCGAAGCGTCTAACGATACGTGGATCACCACCAAAGTACGTTCGCAGCTGTTAACCAGCGACCTGGTGAAATCGTCCAACGTGAAAGTGACTACCGAAAACGGTGAAGTGTTCCTGATGGGGCTGGTGACTGAACGTGAAGCGAAAGCGGCGGCAGATATTGCCAGCCGGGTAAGCGGCGTGAAGCGGGTAACTACGGCGTTTACGTTTATTAAATAGCAGCCCTTGTAATGCCTGATGCGACGCTTGCCGCGTCTTATCAGGCCTACAACGATGCAAACCGTAGGTCGGATAAGGCGTTTACGCCGCATCCGACATGTTTTCCCTCAAATCAAACCAACAGCGCCAGCCCGCCGACAATCACACCAGACACTGCCACCATCGCCCCCGTCAGCCATAAGGCTTTCGCCGGGAACGCTTTGCGCAGCATAATCAGTGACGGCAAACTCACCGCCGGGAGCGTCATCAACAATGCCAGCGCCGGAGCAGTTCCCATACCTGCCAGCATCATCGTTTGTACAATCGGAATTTCTGCTGCCGTGGGAATGACAAACAAGCATCCTGCCACCGCCATCGCCACCACCCACATCAGGCTGTTATCGACAGCACCATCGGCATGGGGGAATAACCAGACGCGAGCGGCACCCAACACCAGTACTGCAAGGATGTAAACCGGGATCGTACTCCAGAAAAGCGTCCATAGCGCCCTGCCCCAGCGGCTAAAAAATCCTCCCTGTGCTTCCGGTATGTCAATTTCGACCGGTGCCTGCGTTTGCGGTGTTTCACGCACCCATTTTTGCACCAGCGTCGCAATCAGCAACACCATCACCAGCCCCGCCACCAGACGAATCGCCGCAAAACCCCAGCCGAGGACGAACCCCATAAACACCAGCGTCGCCGGGTTTAACAACGGATTCCCCATCCAGAATGCCAGCGCACCGCCCATCGACACCTGTTGGCGACGCATTCCCGCCGCGACCGGAGCCGCACAGCAGGTACACATCATACCCGGCAGCGAAAACAGCGTTCCCAGCAGCGTGCCGCGAAAGCGCGATTGCCCAAGCGTACGCAACAACCAGTCACGCGGGATCAGCACCTGAATCAACGAACCGAGGATCACCCCCAGCACCGCCGCTTTCCATACCGCGAGGAAATAGATCATCGCGTAATCCAACGCCGCCTGCCACGGATTAGCATCCGCCTGCGCAAGGATAGATTTACCGATACTGTGGGTTTCGGCAGCAGTAAACGCTTTGCCGTAGTAAGGTTGCCATTTCACATACCAGAGACCGGCAATGACAACGAGAAAGAAAAGCGCGGGTTTCCACCACTGAATGGGCGTTGCCGCCTGAGATGAAGACTGACCAGTCATAGCATTCCCCAGGAATAAGTTATGATAATTGAGCGCGTGAATATTACGCTCACTATCAATTCTTGGGAATAATTATTCAGCTCTTTTGCGTAATTCTGAAGAGCTTAAAATCGTCACACCTTCATGCTCAGGCCGCATCGCCTCTGCCAGCATGACCCGCGCCACGTCTCTCGCATCAATGGATTTCCAGTTACCGGGTAACAAACGGAACAGCGGCGCAAAAAGCGTTTCGTTCATCCGCTGTTTGCTACGATCGCCCAGTAACATCGACGGGCGAGCAATGGTCAATTTCGGCCAGTTCTGGGCGATTAATGCTTCTTCCATCTCCCCTTTGACGCGGTTATAGAAAAACGGCGAGTGGGCATTAGCACCCATAGCACTGACCACCAGCATATGCTGCGCACCGAGCCGCCGCCCGGTTAATGCGGTATCCACCACCAGCGTGTAATCGGCATGAATAAACGCCTCTTTGCTCCCCGCTTCTCGCCGCGTGGTGCCGAGACAACAAAACACAATGTCGATGGGATCGGTGACCTGCGCCAGCGCGTCAGTCAGTTGCGGATCATGGGGATTAAACACCCCTGGCATATCGCCCAACGGACGTCGCGTCGGCGCGGCTATGGCGTTAACTTTCGGTTCGTTAATCAACATCCGCAGCAGGTGACCGCCCACCAGCCCCGTTGCGCCTGTAATCAGTACCTGACTCATCTTCGCTCCTTTACAGAATTGTCTGCCTTGCGCTCCACGGCTCATGCACCAGGCTTAATAGACCATGAGGTAATTATCCCCGATTGTGGGAAATTCGCCTCATCCAATGCAACAACGCGGAGGAAGCATGAGTAAGAAAATTGCCGTTTTAATCACTGATGAATTTGAGGATTCAGAATTTACTTCACCCGCAGACGAGTTCCGTAAAGCCGGACACGAAGTGATTACCATTGAAAAACAAGCGGGTAAAACGGTGAAAGGCAAAAAAGGAGAAGCCAGCGTGACCATCGATAAATCCATCGATGAAGTGACGCCAGCGGAGTTTGATGCCCTGCTGCTACCGGGCGGCCATTCACCGGATTATCTGCGTGGCGACAACCATTTTGTCACCTTCACCCGCGATTTTGTGAATAGCGGCAAACCTGTTTTCGCCATCTGTCACGGCCCGCAGTTGCTGATCAGTGCCGATGTGATTCGGGGGCGCAAACTGACCGCAGTTAAACCGATCATTATTGATGTTAAAAACGCGGGCGCGGAATTTTACGATCAGGAAGTGGTGGTCGATAAAGATCAGCTGGTTACCAGCCGGACACCGGACGATCTGCCAGCGTTTAACCGCGAGGCGTTACGCCTGCTCGGTGCCTGAGTTACGTAGCCAAATCATTTTTTTACCAAAGCCCAGCGTGTTGTCGGTGAATTTGATTTCATCGAGCCGGATTTCCCACACCGGGGCCGACAGCATTCTGGCAACCGGAAAGCGACGATTGTACGCCTTGCGCGCGAGGTCGCTTTCCTCACCTTCCAGCCTGCGGATCTCACCTTTAAACTGCACACCGCGAATTAACGCTACTGTTTTCGGCTGACCGTTTACCGTTCCGGCAACCGCAGCCTGCGGCCCACTCATCTGCGCGTGGCGCGTTTTTTCTTCCGTCAAAATGTAGAAGGCGACTTTCTGCGCATCAAAAAGATAAAAGGCATTGGCGCACCAGAGTTCCCCTTCCTGCTGCACACACCAAGTGACAACATGTTGTTTTGCCAGCCAACGGCTGATGGCGATGAGTGTTTCCATAGCTGTTCTCTTTTATACTGTGGGCCTGACCTTAACATGCGACGCAGACGATGACACCCTGGTTTCTTTACTTGATCCGTACCGCCGACAATAAGCTTTATACCGGGATCACTACGGATGTTGAACGCCGCTATCAGCAGCACCAAAGCGGCAAAGGGGCGAAAGCACTGCGCGGGAAGGGAGAACTAACGCTGGCGTTTTCCGCACCAGTGGGCGATCGTTCGCTGGCACTACGAGCGGAATATCGCGTTAAACAACTGACCAAACGGCAAAAAGAGCGTCTGGTAACGGAAGGCGCAGGGTTTGCAGAACTGTTGAGCAGCCTGCAAACCCCGGAGATTAAAAGCGATTGAAATGCTCGTGATACTCGACCAGACCAGTTACGCCGTTCAGCGCGTCATCCGCTAAACGATGTACCTGGAAGGCGCTTTCAGTGCCCGGCCAGCGGCAACGCAGATCGTGATGCGCCGCCAGTTCAAAGCCGAAACGGCTGTACAGCGCCGGATCGCCCAGCGTCACCACTGCGGCATAGCCGAACTCATTAAGCGAATCGAGTCCTTCATAGACCAGTTGGCGTGCCAGCCCCTGTCCACGGTATTTTTCATCAACCGCCAGCGGTGCCATGCCGACCCATTGCAGGTCTTCGCCCTGCACATCAACCGGACTAAAAGCCACATAGCCAATGACCTGACCTTCGTCATCTGTCGCCACCAGCCCCAGCGTCAGAAAGCCATCTTCACGCAGATCGTGAACCAGCTTCGCTTCCGCATCACTTTCGAATGAACGACGCAGCAGGGCATCAATACCCGGCGCATCAATGGGAATTTCTACTCGAATTAGCATGGTTCACCTACCGATGTCTGTTTGGTTTCAGGCGCGGTTTTCATTCCCGCCTCAACAAAATCCGCCAGTTGCAGCAGCATCATGCGTAAGGCTTTCGGCATTTGCTCCAGTTCAATGGCGTCCATCAGGTTTTTCACATACAGCCCCAGCTCCGTATCGCCTTCAATCACCAGCCGACGCTGGAAGAAGAGCGTATCCGGATCTTGTTTACGCGCCGCAATCATCAGCAGATCGCTGGCGTCGGCACTAAAACTCACATCAGCTTGCGCGTTCTGGCTAACGACCAGTTTGCCATTCACCACCGAGGTAAACCATTGCAGGTCAATATCACGCACATGAATACTTAACCAGCGACCTTCAAGAAACTCCAGCTCGCCATCATCCAGCGCCTGACGGAATTGCCAGCTTAAGACCTGCTCAAGAACCTGGCGTTTTAGCGCAAATGGCGTCAGTTTTACTGGTACACTCAACAGAGATGGCCCCAAATGCACAATACGGGAACGCAGTTTATCCAACACGAGTTTTACTCCCTGTTTCAACAATCATCCTATTTTGCCATATCAGAAAAATAACATAGCGGTATAAATCAACAATTCCATATGAAATTGCTGCTACCACCAATACAACTTTAACTGCCTTAAATCAAAAATTGTCGCAGCGAGGTTAACTAAAATCCCAGTTCGTTAACATTTTTGCGTTTTGATAGCGCAACCTTCAGGAAAAATTATGGAGCTGCTCTGCCCTGCCGGAAATCTCCCGGCGCTTAAGGCGGCCATCGAAAACGGCGCAGATGCTGTTTATATCGGGCTAAAAGATGATACCAATGCCCGTCACTTCGCCGGCCTTAACTTTACCGAGAAAAAATTGCAGGAAGCGGTGAGTTTTGTCCATCAACATCGCCGCAAACTTCACATCGCGATTAACACTTTTGCGCATCCGGACGGTTACGCCCGTTGGCAGCGCGCCGTGGATATGGCGGCGCAGCTGGGTGCCGACGCGCTGATCCTCGCCGACCTCGCCATGCTGGAGTACGCCGCCGAGCGTTATCCGCATATTGAGCGCCACGTATCGGTGCAGGCTTCGGCGACCAATGAAGAGGCGATTAACTTTTATCATCGCCATTTTGACGTTGCCCGCGTGGTGCTGCCGCGCGTGTTGTCGATTCATCAGGTGAAACAACTGGCACGGGTCACACCTGTACCACTGGAAGTCTTTGCTTTCGGCAGCCTGTGCATTATGTCGGAAGGTCGTTGCTATCTGTCGTCGTATCTGACGGGTGAGTCGCCCAACACCATAGGCGCGTGTTCTCCGGCCCGTTTCGTGCGCTGGCAACAAACGCCGCAGGGGCTGGAATCCCGCCTGAACGAAGTGCTGATCGACCGTTATCAGGACGGCGAAAACGCAGGTTATCCGACGCTATGTAAAGGGCGTTATCTGGTGGACGGCGAGCGCTATCACGCGCTGGAAGAACCAACCAGTCTCAATACCCTGGAACTGCTGCCGGAGTTAATGGCGGCGAATATTGCTTCGGTGAAAATTGAAGGCCGCCAGCGTAGCCCGGCGTATGTCAGCCAGGTGGCGAAAGTCTGGCGTCAGGCTATCGACCGTTGTAAGGCCGATCCGCAAAACTTCGTACCGCAAAGCGCGTGGATGGAGACGCTCGGGTCGATGTCCGATGGCACGAAAACTACCTTTGGCGGGTATCACCGTAATTGGCAGTGATAAAAGCATTGAAATATTCC
>ENA-UOJD01003281-UOJD01003281.1-human-gut-metagenome-genome-assembly--contig:-P48-NODE-3281-length-11942-cov-3.674266_pt1 | contig 11942 bp, 11 predicted proteins | sample MGYA00242342_ERZ723889 | MGnify/ENA metagenome assembly ERZ723889
GAAGAAGAGTATGGTGAGTCTGTAAAGTATTTGTTAATTATTGAAGGTCAAGCCTCCAATGATGGATTTACTGGAAATTTTGATTTGAGCTACCAAAGAGCTTTGTCTTTGTATCGCTATTTTCAAATTAACCGCCATTTGGATTTAAAGCAACAAAATTGTGAAGTTTTAGTCTGTGGTAGTGGTACAGAAGGTGCTCTTAGGGCATATCCTGATAATGCTTCTAATACTAAAAATCAAAGATTTCTAATACATATTTTACCCAAACCGGGTGTTATTAACTAGTATGAAAAAAATATCCATATTACTATTTTTTTGCTGTTGCACCACCCTCATCGGCTGTCGTAAATCTGCAAGAAATCAAAGAGAACGGTATTGTTCTACCGAAATAGTAACAGAAAGTAATAGAGAAAATTCTCCTATAAAAGAAGTTAGAGAAAGGCGAGCGTCATCAAGTCAAAAAAAAAGGAATAGCAAACGTTCTAATCAAAAGTTGGAAGGTTCTCAAGTTTTCGATAGATACGGTAATGCTGTATTTATGATTTTTACGAGTGATGGTAGTAATGGGTATCAAGGTTCAGGTTTCTTTGTAAGTAACGATGGACTTGCCGTTAGTAACTATCACGTATTTAAAGGGACTACCATTGGTAGGGAGCAAATAAAGTTGGCTGGCAGTAATAAATCGTATTCTGTAGCAAAAGTCCTTCATAAAAGTGAAAAAGAGGATTTTATCGTATTTATGGTAAACTGTCAAAATACTAATTACATTCCGATAGCAAAGTCTAAACCTAGAATTGGAGATAAGGTATATGCTATCGGTAGTCCACGAGGATTGGAAAACACTTTCTCTTCAGGAGAAGTTTCACAATGGCGTGCGGATAATTTAATGCAGATAAGCGCACTTATTGATCACGGGAGTAGTGGCGGTGCACTAATCAATGAGTATGGAGAAGTCGTTGGCATCACTTCCGGTTCTTTTGCTGATGGCTCTCAAGCTAATTTAAATTATGCTTGGAGCATAGATGTTGTTAAACCATATATAAAATAAATCTACATGAAGCCGATATTGAAATTTATAATCGCCATTATGCTGATTCTTTGCTTAGCAGATATGCCATATGGCTTCTATGAACTAGTGAGATTTGCAGCGGCAGGTGCATTTATTTATCTATCATATGACTATTTTAAAAACAAAAGAGATGGACTTGGGTTCTTATTTGCTGGATTAGCTCTTTTGTTTCAGCCATTTTTCAAAGTTGCACTCGGAAGGGTCCTTTGGAATATCATTGACATAGTAGTAGCTGTAGCTTTGATATTCCTTATCGTGAGAGCTTTTAAGAAAGAACAATAAAGCGGATGGAAGTTGAAACCATTAAATATATTAAGTAGGCAGTCAGTTTCAGTTACCTTTCAGAATCAATATATTTGCAAAAACAAACCCGATAGCTTGACGAATCAAGGGCTACCGAGAGTAAACATTGTAAAGATATGTTTTTTTCCAAAAATGCACAAATCTTTTCGAGAAAAAATCAATAGGTACAGACATGCAAAGCGGGTTTGTGCGACATTAGCACTTCTTGCTACTCCCTAAAACAGTTACGGTTACTCCTACTATGCCATCACTCAGATAGTGTTCACTCAGCTAATACGAGGGGCTGCGATTCTTCCTCTGCCAAAGGTTGTGGGAAAACGTAGTCGGTCGTTCGCTGATTAATAGAGGGTAATGCCCGGGACGTGTTGTCCGGGGCTGTAGAGCCATTCTCAACAGTTCTATCAATAGACAGGTCTGTTGACGAGGCTGTAGAACTCCCGGAAGAACTTCCTTCAATGTCGGGCATAGAATGGTCGGTTCTATTAGTGGGCGATTCATTGGTGTCTGTCGGTTGCGATGCTGCATCATAACCAACTACGGTTTCTTCCCCCTGATGGTATCAGTAATTCGCCATTATCAGAATAGACTGGTGGCTGTAAATCTAAAATAGGGAAAGAAATAGGTGAACCGCAAGGCTCGATAGGTACAGTTTCGTACGATTGGCGAGACTGTAAATTAAAGTGTGTCAAGTGAATAAATAATTAATTTTACAGACACATTTTATTTATGAGCAACACATTTGACTTTTAGGCCTTCAAGGCCAATGCAATTGATCAATTGAAATCTGGCGTTCCTCTTTCTGGAAAAGAGGGAGTATTGGCGCCTTTGTTAGAGAACCTGTTGAACAGTGCCCTTGAGGGCGAGATGGACAGTCATCTGGAGAATGGAGAACGTGATTTCGGCAACCGCCGTAATGGTCATATAAGCAAGCAGGTGCAGACTTCCATGGGCGAGGTTATCATAAGCACTCCCCGCGACCGAGACGGAACCTTTGACCCGCAAGTTGTCAGAAAGTGAGAAAAGATACTCGCAGACTCGCTGGCAGACAGGATAATAGGTCTTTATGCCATAGGCACCAGTACTCGTGAGATCAGCGACATATTGGAAGAACAGTTCGGCAACCGCATATCCGCAGAGACCATCAGCAGCATAACCGACCGTGTTCTCCCTGAGATACAGAGCTGGAAGAGCCGCCCTCTTGATCCGGTGTATCCCATCGTTTGGCTGGATGCCGTTCATTACAAGGTCATGGACGAGAAGAATCGTCCGGTGACCCGTGCCATCTACAATGTGCTTGCCCTGTCATCCGATGGCAGAAAGGAGTTGCTGGGCATGTACATATCCAAAAGCGAGGGCGCAAACTTCTGGCTGAGTATCCTGACCGATCTCCAAAGCCGTGGCGTCCGGGACATACTCATCGCCTGCGTGGACGGCCTTAAAGGTTTTCCCGATGCCATAGCGAGCGTCTTTCCGGACACGACCGTGCAATTGTGCATAGTGCATCAGATACGCAATTCAATCAAGTATGTCGCCTGCAAGAATCAGAAGGCCTTCATGAAAGACCTCAAGCTGGTCTATCAGGCAGTCAACAAAGAGGCGGCAGAAAACGCCCTGAAAGCTCTGGAAGACAAGTGGGGCGAGGACTATCCAATTGTCATCAAGAGCTGGAGGGACAATTGGGAACGCCTCAGCGCATACTTCCAATATACAGAACATATCCGCAGGATAATCTATACGACGAACACCGTGGAGGGGTATCACAGGCAACTTCGTAAAGTGACGAAAAACAAAGGGGTGTTCACTTCCGATACGTCACTGGAGAAACTTGTCTATCTGGCGTTTACAAGAATCAGAAAAAAGTGGACTCAGCCAGCACAGAACTGGGGGCAGACGGCACAACAGTTGGCTATCCTCTTCCCCGACAGGTTCAGAATTTTGGCTTAACTTGAAGATTCACAATATTAGAGGTTAGCACTATTTCTATGTTTATAATGTTGAAAATATTTTCAATTGTACTTTATTTTAGACTTATAATAGGAATTATATAGGGTATCCAGTTTAACGTTCTAGTTTTTGCATTAAAAATGAGTTGCTCGTTTACTAATAATATGGGTATTCAATAATAATGAAGATTATAATGCGTTCTCAGAGTGTTATACTAAATAAATTGTTAAATTTGTAATAAACAAGAAAACGTAAAAACGGACATCCTAGAAATTATATTATTTTTGTACATAAAGAGTTATCAATAGGTAAAGTAACGCAGACCATAGCAATTGGGACGGTTGCCAAATCATTACCCAAAAACAAGATAATTTTTTTAACTCGTTTAATCTCAAATAGCTATATTCCTTATACAGATTTACTATAACAATTTTGAGAACGACAGCTTTGACTGGTTTTCCTTCAATGAAGCCATTATCAGGGAACACCTTAAAGGTGGTCGTAAGGCGATAGTCGTTGATCCGTCTTTCATTCCAAAATTAGGCAGCAAAACGCCGTGGATTGGTTATTTCCGGTCCGGTTGTGTCGGTGAATACAGGCGTGGACTGGAAATAACCGGTATCGGAGGCATAGATGTTGACAACCATGAATGTATGACTTTGGGCTCTGTGCAGACACCTGACAACACAACGCTGGAAAGTCTGGAGAAGAATCTTGTAGACTGATGCCGTGCTGTTTTATCCTACTTTGGAAAGCAGGACCGGAAAACGTGGAAGGCCCAAATTGTATAACGGAAAGCGGACAAATGGCAGCTGTATTTCTCTACGGATGAAACACAGAACGCACAGGACATTCTAGACTTTTACAGGACACGTTTTCTGCTTGAATTCTGCTTTCGTGATGCCAGGCAACATGCCGGAATGACGAACTGTTAGTCAACCGACTTCAGGAAACCGGCATTTCACTTCAATGCATCACTTGTTGCGATAAACCTTGCCAAGGCTACCTGTAAGAAGATGGGAATAAAATATTCCATATCATCATGCAAGTCAGTCATACACAATACTTACATGCTTGAACGATTTATTTGCGTGTCTGGGATTGAACCTAACACGCAATTAATTGACAAACTTTTCAAAGAACTCATCTTATTTACGGCCAAAGCCGCTTAGGCTTGGCGAATTTTTGACGAACTATTGGGATATGAAAAAACTATCAGCATTTTTAAGAACAATTATTAGAACATTTAGTGGTTGAATACGGGATTTTTATACACTTAGAAAGCTATTTCATACATTGTCAAGAATATGATTTTGTCATGTGGATAAACCTATATACATTTGCTTAGAAAAACAATCGAATGAAGAAACAATTGGTCATATCAACCTCTATTGATTTGGTTTGTATAGCACCAGAAAGAATCGTTTATATATCATCGGATGGTAACTATTCTACGCTCATACAAACCGACAATGAGGCGCGTATGCTTTCCTATCAATTGGGGCAAATTGAAAAGATGATCTCGTCTCAACTCGGTAACGAAGGAAATATTTTCATTCGTATTGGAAAAAGTCTGATCATTAACCGCTCCTACATCTACTACCTCAACATTCCTAAACAGAAATTGATTCTTTCAGATGTGGCATCATTCAATCATACCGTTACTGCATCCAAGGAGGCACTGAAGCAGTTGAAGGAGCTATTGGAAAAGGAGGTAAAATAATGATGAAAGAGCTTAAGGAAATCCGTGATGATCAAATTCGCATTATCGGCGAAGGAGAAAGTAAGAATCCTTTGCCGCGTAATGTACGGATTATCCTCTTTTCTATTCTAGGTATTGCCGTAATCGGTGTAATCATTCTGCTATGCTCGGACCATAAGGAAGAAGAGGTTATTGAATTAAAACAACCTGAACCAGCCTTGTTTGAGCCTGTAAGATTACCTAAGCCTGTTAAACCTCAATGGATAGGAAAAGAAGTCGATTCATTGGCAACTGGATTTACAGAGATTCGTGATACTCTAATTAATGATATTCCTATAAGAATATACATTCCTCACAACGCGGAAATGTCTCTGCATATTGGGCGAATAGATAAGACAGATACAAGTATTGTATATGTAGCACAAGCAGCAGATGTGAGAGCAGATAATGGCGGAATTGTCGGAGCTTTTGTGTTGAATGGTGAACCCATAGCTTGGGGATTGTCGAAGAAAGGATTTTGTGCATCAATTAATGGTAAGGTGACTGTTGGAGTCGCCGATAACACATGCCTCTTTGAAGAGGCGACCGTCAGCGGTGGATATTTCTTTAGACAGTATCCCCTCGTAAAAGACGGTCAGGTAATTGATAACGAGCCAAAGGGAAAGTCTATCAGAAGAGCAATCTGTGACAGACAGGGCGAGATATTCATGGTAGAGACGGGTACAACTGAGTCATTCCATGATTTTGCGCAAGCATTAGCTGATTTGGGAGTAAATCAAGCTGTATATTTAGTTGGATCTTCTGCATACGGGTGGGCCGTTGATGAATATGATACAACCCACGAATTTGGAGAGGACAGTTATTACACAGGACGTAGAAGAATGCCCAAGAACACAAGTTATATTGTTTGGAGAAGGAAATAAATTATAAATGTCAGACGATTTCTTTACCAGAATTATTGATTGTATGTGGAAAACTTGCAAATGGTTTGTTTTGCAGGTGTTCTTATATTTTCTGACGCCATATTTATGGAACTATGAATATGGAGTGGAAACATTATCACTAATTCTTTTATATACCTTATTCTATGTAGCATATTTTGAGTTTATACCTAAAGAAAGGCTATTTAATTGCTTGCTATTCCCATATATATTATATTCAACGACAGCCTTACTATTATACAATTTTGCCGATAATTGGAATGCTCCTATATGGACTTGTCTCTTTTTACCATTACATGGGTTTATATGTTTTATTTGTTTCAAGCTGTTAAAAAGATATTCCAAAAGGACTATAAAAACTAGATTCAGAAGTATCGTAATATGCTCACTGTTTTTAACATTCTTATTCATCTTGAAATCTTTCAGTGTTTTATGGATGTGTCGTGAACACGACTCAATAGAACAAGAAAGAAATGACATTATAGAAAGAAGGGATTATCTGCTTGACAAATTAATTACATCGCCACAAAATGTATTGGATGAAATGCCTGCCGGAATAGGAACACAGTTTCAGGGCGAATGGGCATTGTATTCCTGTTCTATGTTATCAGCTGCATTAGTAAACATTTCTCATTTGTATCCTGAAACGAGAGAAGAGAATATATTGTACATTGATAGTCTGATAAATATTGTGATGTCTCCGGAAATTCGTTATTACGATACAATGAGATGGGATGAAGATCCACTGGAAACTTTAGATGGGAACAGCAGCCATGTGTCATACATAAGCCATTTGGCATGGATGATTTGTGGGTATAAAGATATTGGTGGTGACAATAAATACGATGAATTACTTTCAAACCTTTGCAAAACGATGAATCGCAGAATTCTTAAAAGTAAAGGTTTGAACTTACCTACATATCCTGATGAATCCATCTATGTACCAGATATGCTTGTTGCGATTGTTGCATTGAATCAGTATGCAGATATGCATAAAGGTAAATATCGTTCTACCGTAAAGAAGTGGATTAAGAGAGCGCAAAATGATTGGATAGATAATGGTACAGGTCTGTTGGTTTCATTCCTTGATGAAAATGGTAATTTATACAAAGATGTACCAATCAAAGGGTCGTATTCTGCTTTGAATTGCTATTATCTGACATTTATAGATGAAACATTTGCTCACCAACAATACAAAAAATTGAAATCGCTTTTTTGGAAAGATGGATTTATATCAGGTTTAAAAGAGTATTGGGATAGGTTCTGTCCTATAGGTATTGATATTGATGCCGGACCTATTCTATTTGAGTTGAGTCCATCTGGCACAGCATTCTTTGCTGGTAGTTCGGCTTTCTTTAATGATGCTGAGATTAGAAATGAAATCTTAACAATTGCGGAAATCGCTGGACATACAATAAAAATTGGCAATAAAAGACATTATTTACTGGCAAATGTCGCATTAGTTGGCGAGGCTATTATGTTAGCAATGCGAACGAACTTCAAATAGAGTATATGCAATATGATGAAATGATACAATAAAGGATATTTCATACACTCGGAAAATGATTTCGTACAGTTGAAAAAAAATCTTTCAATTGTACGATTTCTTTTTATGAATTTTGTACTTGAATAAATGTGTAAACGAATAAAATCAAGTGTAAAATGATGAGTGCTTTGCAAAAATTCCGGATTGCTATTTGGGCTTTGATGAGCCTTGTTGCTTGCGACTCGAAAGAGCCGATGACATCTGATGAAGCTGCCAATTGGGTGGCAAATATGAAGTGTAGCTTTGTTCTAATTATTGTCTTGGGAGTGCTCTGCGGATGCGTCAGACCAAAAAAGGCAGATTCTTCCGGCGCGGAAAGTATTGATATGCCCGAGAGTAAAATAGATACTTTGGTTAGTGTGGAAGCCGCCTCTGATTCCCTGCAAGTGGCGAAAAATGCCATCTATTACTGGAAAACTGTTTTTCGCCTGACGGAATATGACAGGCAATTTTTAAAAAAGCACCATATCCGGAAAATCTATCTGCGGATGTTTGATGTAGACCGTGTAGAAAATGCGGATTGGGATTTGGAAGTTATTCCCATTGCCACGACCTTGTTTCAAGACACGATTCCTGCCGGAATAGAAATTGTACCCACGGTTTATATCACTACAAAAGCAATCAGGCACGACTCTGATTTTGCAGAATTGATGTACAAGAGAATATATGCCATGTTAATGCGTCATCAGATTCGGAACGTACAGGAAATTCAGGTGGATTGCGACTGGACGGCAAGTACCCAGGATTCGTTTTTCGGGTTTTGCCAAAAATTACGGAACCTATTGCAGGCAGACAGTTTATCGCTTAGCGCCACCATACGGTTGCATCAGTTGAAGAAAAAGGTTCCTCCGGTGGACAAGGGAGTTTTGATGTTATACAATACGGGGTCGATTTACAATCCGGAAACAAAAAATTCCATCCTCAGCTACAAAGATGTGGAAGCCTATTTGAAATCCAACATAACATACGGATTGCCTCTCGATTTTGCATACCCGACTTATTCGTGGGGAATTTTGATGGAAGAAAGGAATTTTAGGGTAATTCTACACGAGGTGAATTTCTCGGATACACTGCGGTATAAAAAGATGACCGATGGAAATTATTTGGTTTTGCAAGAGCATTATTTGGAAAACCATCATATCCGTAAAGGGAATATCATTCGTCTGGAAAATTCCACATTCAGCGAAATTATGCGTGTCAAATGGCTCATTGCATCTAAAATGGCATCAGAATCCGGCAATACGGTTCTTTACCATCTCGATTCATTGAATCTATCAATGTTTGAAGAAAAAGAAATTAACCAAATATATACCCCAATTCCATGAGATATCTTTTTTCAATTCTTATCGTCCTGATTCCGGCATGTCGGCTTTCTTTGGCTTGTGGTCCTTATGACAGATCATATACACCGGATGAGTATCATACGTTTCGTATTTGTGGAGAAAATATGTCAGGAGATAACATAAAAGGTTGGCGCTACTCCTGGCGGGAAAATCCCCAAATGGACAATTGCCGTAGTTGGGCAAAAATCACTTCAACAGATATTCCACTGAAAGACATTCAAGAAGTCGTATACCATTGGGGATACGACCGGTTGGAGAAATTACATGCCGATGCGGTGGCTGGCAAGAAGAAAAATGACAATGCTTTTGCTAACTGGTTGATTCGGGAAAAAGATACGGAAATAACGTCGTTCCTACTTTTGGCAAAAAAATGCGAGCAGACCCGGGAAAAACAGTGTTCCCAATGGTATTACCCTGCATGGGGAGATGAGGAGAATACCCTTTTGATGGAAATTGTGGAAAAAGCTAAGGAGTACAAGGGGGAACGCCTATTCGACCGTTACACGCTTCAAATGATGCGGGCGCTTTTTTCTTTGCGTCAATATAATGGATGCCTGAGCATTTGGTTAGGCCGAAAGAATTCTTTTAATAGAGATGTAATAGAGGAAATGGCTAAAAATTATGCGGCAGGGGCATGCTATCATATCGGTGAGATAGCAAAAGCAAAAAAGATGTTTATAGAAACCGGAGATATCATTTCATACGTTTTCTGTATAAACAAAGAAGGAAAAACTTATGACAGCTATGATATGCTGCCTATCATTTACCAAAGGGACCCGAACGGTAAAAGACTGTTTCTGCAGATGCAGAATATAATACATTACGATATAGAATGGGGCAGACCCAATCTTGAAAAGAATTTAAAAACATTATATGATTTCACACTTAACGTATTGGACGAAGGGAAAGTAAAAAATCTTGCCGGCTGGTATTATACAGCTTCCTATCTGTCCGATAAACTGTGTGATACGGTACAAGCTTTGGAATATATCCAGCAAGCAAGAAGATTGCCTGCCGGACAAGATTTAAAAGACGCCATCCGTGTATTTGAAATTTATTTAAAAGCTAAATCTGCAACAAAATACGATGTCGATTTTGAGAATTACCTTTATAATGAATTGAGTTGGCTGGATCAGAAAATCGTTATGAATTTGGATTCTGTGACAAAAAAACGTATAATCCGATATGGAATAACCTACCGCAATTTTGGCCACAGCCTGTATTATTGGGATGATATGATGCGTAAAATACTCCTTTCACAGGTGGTTCCCAAATGTATCGCTTCCGGTTATCAGGTTCGGGCATTGCAATTGTTGAATATGGCAGACAATCGGTTGTTAAATCTTGTAGGGAAGGTCTATGATTATTCGACGGATTCCATTATGGAATGGGGAAATTTCCAAAGAATTTGTTGTTCATACAGAAGTCGCTGGCGATTAGATTACCTCCCTTACAACGACTATGATTATGGCAACGATTTCTTCATTAACCTTGATTCACTCGGAGTGCAGCATATCGAACGGTTGGTTGTCCGCATGCAAAAGCCGTTGTGCGATTTTGACCGTTTCTTGACTGAGCGCAGTTACGTCAATATGGAATATTTTTATGAAATCATCGGAACCCAACTGTTGGCGGCGATGAGATATGAAGAGGCCATTCATTACTTGAATCAAGTATCGAATGAGTTTATGCATACGACCAATGTATCTTTATACTACAAAACAAAACCAAAATATTACTATACAACAGAACCGAAAGATTATAAGTTGAACTTTGCCAAAAAGATGTATGCTTTAGAAGAAAACATAAGAAGGTTGAGAAATCCGGATGATCGGGCGGAGTGTATGCTTGCATACGCTAAAGAGTTGCAAAATTCAATAGGCCCTCACTGGTATCTGACAAGGTATTATAGCGGGCATTGGTATGACTACCCGTTTTATAGCCAATACCAGACCGATTTATATGACAATGTGGTGAAGGAATTTGAATACATAAAATGGAAAGCATTCAAGACATTCACCGATGCAGAAAGAGCCGCCAAAGCTTGTTATGACTGGAGCCTGTATAAAACGGCTGTAACGAAATACCCTCAGACGAAAACAGCGGAATATATCCGGGGACATTGTGACGTACTTGCCGACTATAAAGATGCTCCCAATAAAGAATTGTATAAGGAATTTAAACGCTAAGAAGACACTAATCTGTAATAGTCAAGACTTAATCTGACAGTTACAAGTATGGATGATGATTGATACTATGACCAGTTCTTATGCGAATCAGAAGTAATTTTCAACTACTGATTCGCATAAATAACTGCCAAATTTCATTTGAATAAAATGGTAGTGGTTATAGCTTACTAAATATTGATATTAACAATCTAATATAAAATTGTATGAAAACAATATTCTCTTTAATTTTTATATCGATTTTCTTGTCATCTAACATTTTTGCCCAAGACCCCTCTTTATCTTTTGAAGGTAACAAGATTTATATCAATAACTGCCAATGGGGTTATTTTCCTGTCATGGGATCTATTTATGCGAACCACATCAAAATTAATAATGCCAGTAATTTATATTATGAAATCTACAATAAATAAACCACTATTTTTTCTTTCGATAAGGGAAAAAAGGAAATTTATATGAAATATAAAAAAAGAGACCAATACGGAAACTCGAATACTTACTCGGAATACCTATGCACCATTGATGTCGATGAAATAAAAAAATACAAAACATATAAAGATTGGGATGGTAAGAATGGAATCATTGATGCTTATTACGATTATCGCTATAAAATATTCCAACAAAACCAAAAACAACACAAAAAGCCCAATGTCGAGTTCTCTACAGCCCAAGAAAAGAAAGATAAAGATTCTAATACGATATTTAGTTTTAGAATCACAAATAATAATTTGAGCAAGAGTATTGTAGCGATCCAATTCCAATATGAAAGTACGATGTACGATCTGATGTCTGTAATAAAAGAAACTCATGTAAAAAATAAAAAAATATCTATATAACCTCAAACTAATGTTGATTTTAATTTCTGAATAGATTATAATTCTAAAATTGAAGGATATATCTATCGACTT